>Ga0206992_1035_pt1 | contig 24663 bp, 28 predicted proteins | sample Alteio_BWMinCont_6_FD_153267 | JGI IMG/M metagenome (GOLD analysis project Ga0206992, IMG submission 153267) | Enriched cells from forest soil in Barre Woods Harvard Forest LTER site, Petersham, Massachusetts, United States -... | ecosystem: Environmental > Terrestrial > Soil > Temperate forest >... | reverse complement strand
ATTAGTTGAAATAAATATAGAGTAGCATGCGCTTACCTCATACGTTATATTCATATTAATATCAAATACAACGTATGAGGATCGCGCATGAATTTATATATAGAAATCAACTAATAAAGGAGCCGATGTTCTCATAAGTGCCCATCATTAGTTGAAATAAATATAGAGTAGCATGCGCTTACCTCATACGTTATATTCATATTAATATCAAATATAACGTATGAGGATCGCGCATGAATTTATATATAGAAATCAACTACTGAAGGAGCTGATGTTCTCATAAGTGCCCATCATTAGTTGAAATAAATATAGAGTAGCATGCGCTTACCTCATACGTTATATTCATATTAATATCAAATATAACGTATGAGGATCGCGCATGAATTTATATATAGAAATCAACTACTGAAGGAGCTGATGTTCTCATAAGTGCCCATCATTAGTTGAAATAAATATAGAGTAGCATGCGCTTACCTCATACGTTATATTCATATTAATATCAAATATAACGTATGAGGATCGCGCATGAATTTATATATAGAAATCAACTACTGAAGGAGCCGATGTTCTCATAAGTGCCCATCATTAGTTGAAATAAATATATAGTTGCATGCGCTTACCTCATACGTTATATTCATATTAATATCAAATATAACGTATGAGGATCGCGCATGAATTCATACATAAAATGCAACTAATGAAGGAGCCGATGTTCTCATAAGTGCCCATCATTAGTTGAAATAAATATATAGTTACATGCGCTTACCTCATACGTTATATTCATATTAATATCAAATATAACGTATGAGGATTGCGCATGAACTTATTTATAGAAATCAACTACTGAAGGAGCCGATGTTCTCATTAGTTGAAATAAATATAGAGATGCATGCGCTTACCTCATACGTTATATTCATATTAATATCAAATATAACGTATGATAATTGCGCATGAATTTATATATAGAAATCAACTAATGAGGGGGCGATGTTCTAATTAGTTGAAATAAATATAGAGTAGCATGCGCTTACCTCATACGTTATATTCATATTAATATCAAATATAACGTATGAGAATCGCGCATGAATTTATATATAGAAATCAACTAATGAAGGGGGCTGATGTTCCCATAAGTGCCCCTCATTAGTTGAAATAAATATGGAGATGCATGCTCATCCTCATATGAGGTCAACGCATGAATTTATATATAAAATGCAACTACTGAAGGGGCGATATTCTTATAAGCGCCCAGCATTAGTTGAAATAAATATAGAGTAGCATGCGCTATTCATTAACAAAATTCACATTTTTCCCACAGGAAATCTTTTTTACAATAACAACAGATTTTGATATTATTTTTATACCATCCAAGTGCACATACGGGACAATATGTATGACAGCATGGTAAAATGATAACATTAGTTACATTCTCTTTGCATATAATACATATATATGAATAAGGATTAGCTAAAATATATTTATTTCAATTTTTTCTAATATGATTGGAAAATATTGAAAAATTTAATTTCTTAAATATAATATACACACTAATTGGTTAATATTAAATGGGATACGACGATGTATCTATGTATGTTGGTATACGCATCCGAGACGAGAAGCATCTTTTCAAATTGATAAAAAAACACAAATTAGAATATATAGAAAAAGGTAAGAAAATATCTATAGAAGAGATAAAAAAAAGGTATCAAAAATCTCCATATTTATGTTTAGGATGTCTTGCAATTTGTAAAGAGTTCAACATTTGCGGAAAAATGTATGAGATAGAGTTTGAATTTCATATGATTTCTCAAGATTTTAAACCAGATAATGTTTTTGAATCATCAAATGGGAAAAAAATGATGGCTGGAATATTATTCGGAGTGGATATTACAGAAATTTGTGATCCAAAAATTCTTGTAAATGGTTGTGGTAACGGTGAAAATCCTCGGGCGTGGGATCCTGAATTAATGGTTGAAATAAGGAATACAGTCCGCGCAGAGTTTTTGCCCGAAGCCGAGATTATGACGCTGATGCAATATGGTTAATGAAAAATTAAAAGAATTGCTTCGTGCAATCAGAACAGTGAACAGTGAACACTGAAAAAGTTTTCAAAAATCATCAAAGAAAATAATTTTTTATTGAACCAGGCGCATCATCACAAATGCAATTTTCCAGGTTGCTGTTGTCCAGAATCTGTTAGTCCAGCTGAATGTTTTTTAAGTGGTGCCTGTGATTACAACGATAAAGATCATCCGCATATCGATGCACAGCTCATTCCGATAATTTCAAATATTGAGATCATCGAATGAAATAAAATTGCAACCATTTTTATGATAGATATGATAGATATATAAATATTTTACCACGCCTCTTGGATTACTTTAATTTCATTAAGTTCAAATCTGGATACTTCATCTATTTCAAAAAATTTATGTATTAATTTATCAACACCGCTACTCAAAAGTTGATAGTTCTTGATAAGAACTAAAGAAGTTACCACCAATTAAATTGGTAAAAAATATTGTTGCCATCCCGAAGAATAAACAACATATATTTAAATAACAGCATTATAGACTATAAGCGGGTTTATTTTTTATAGCCTTCGTTGTGTTCTTTCAAATTATATATATTTCTTTTCCATTTATTTTTGTTTTTTGGACTTTTCCTTTATACACATGTTCTTCTATTTCCTTTTTATTTAAATCATTTTTCTTTTTAATAGTTTTGGTATTTGTCTTTTTTTGCGGATTTTTCTTAATTATTGTTTTTGAAATTGATTTTCCTTTATTTCTTTCATTTTTATAACCTATTTTAAGGTGATTTTTTGCTGCATTCTCATCTCTTTCGATTACTTTTCCACATCCTCCACATATATATATCTTTCTTATACCTACTTCATTTACGAATCCGCAATTCGAACATGTTTTTGTTGTTAAATATTCGTTTACCTTTGCAAATTCTGTTCCATATTTATGGCACATATAGCATAATCGTTGAGTAAATAAGTAAGGACTTAATATGCTTACCATTCTTTTATTAAGTTTAGAAAGAACACTATTACCTCGTACCATAGTAGAGGTACTCATCTTCCCAACGAAAATTTTGCCATACCTTTGCACTAATGCATAGGCCGCTTTAAAATGCATATCTCTTATGATATCTATTATTCTCCTTTGATATTTTCTTAATGCTTTTTTTAATGATGATGTTTTCTTTTCCTTTACAAGCATATCAATATCTATATCTCCTTTATCATTTTCTTTATTCTTATCATTTTTAATTTCTTTATCATTTTTAATTTCATTTGTGTTGTTCTTGTTAATTTCTTTTTTCTTAATCTTTTTAATTTCCTTTTTCTTATTCTTTTCAATTTCCTTTTTCTCATTCTTTTCAATTTCCTTTTTCTTATTCTTTTTCTTATTCTTTTCAATTTTATTTTTCTTATTCTTTTCTCGATTGTATTTTAATAATTCTTGAATTTTATCGATTTTTCTCATATTTTTCTTAATATTAGGAAATTCCGAAATATTGTTAGCAATAGACATTGTATCATATTTGGAATAAACTGTTGCAAATGTTCTTATGCCTAGATCTATACCGCAATCTAAATCATTTTTTTCTGTTTCTTTGCTTTTTTCTTTTTCTCCATATGGAACAAGTAATAAATATTTTCCAGTAAAAGAATCATATTGCAGTATACACGTATGTTTAATACTTTCCAATAATTGTTTTTCTAACATTGGAAATACTAATTCGCAAAATTTTTTATTGGAGAAAAATGCGGATTCTATTTTAAATATTTTTCTTCTCCTTGTTGACTGCAATTCTCTAACACGAAATTTTCTTATATTCTTATTTCTGAGATTAGTTAAACAACTTTGATAATTAGAAACTGCTAAACTAATAGCTTCGTCTAATATATGAGTATAAATTTGTGGTGAAGTTTCACTTTTTATTTGGTTCTTCTGGTTTAGTAATTTGTCTCTTAAGTCTTTAAATTTGATTGTTTCGTAGGCTAATTTTAAATCTAATTTTCCATTAACGAAAATAATTTTTCTTACATGATTAATGACAACATTATACATTTTAGTGAATGCATCAAACCATGAATGGTATAATTTCTTTAATTCCATCGACGGATTTAATAAAATTTTTCGTGTAGACAAGAAAACTGGTTCCTTTTTTAATTTCTTCCATTTGATCGATTTTTTTTGTTGTGCACGAGATTCCTCAGGAATAATTGGATATTTAACAATTTTTTGTGGTGTACTATATGGAAGTTTATTTTGCTCCAATAATAAATCAATATCTTGGCACAGTAATGAATATGGATTAAAATTAGTTATAGAAGGAGTTGGATTACGATAATATTTAATATCGAACCAACTATCTGTATAAAGATTAATCGTTTCCTTATTGATCGGAGGCATCCAATCGGTTAAATTATATTCAGAATTAGAAACATAAATAGGATCTTTTACAGGACATTTTCGTCTATTATCTATAAAGAGATCATAATTGGATATTTTTTTGTTTCTCTTGTTACTCATTACATCTAAAAAATAATATTTGAAATTCTAAATGATTACATATTATGTTAGGTATTTAAAAATTCAATTTTTCTTATTCAATATTATTAAATAAAATATGTAAAAGTATCAATAAATATCAAGAAATAAATCTACTAGTTTCTTCCCTATCATATATATCTCTATCTCCATTATACATGGAAATGAAATCAATAATTGGTTCATCTGTTTTAAATGAGTAAATCATATGTCCAATAAACATATAATCATTATCCATTTGGTGGATCAAAATTGAATTTCCATGTTGTTTGTATATCGAAGGATCAAAACCTGCCCAATATTTTATAAATTTTGTAAGTTTAAAAAGTTTTTCATATTCTGGACAAGTTTGGCATGGTTTATAATTTGCTTTATAAACAGTTATTTCATTGATATCAACTACAACTTTAAATCGTTGTGAGGATAAATCATTATATGTATAATATGTGCCGAATTGAATATCACTCGTTGATTCCACTTTTGATAATTTATAATTCAATAAATTATTTAGGATAGTCATTTAATTTTTCAATTTTTATGCTGATTTCATATATGTTAATATTTACATAAATATTAACATATACAAATAAAGATTCAGTTATTTAACTGATTATTTTTTATTTTTTGGATCTACATTGATCAACCATTTCTTCAGTAAGAGTTTCATCAAAATACTTTCTTCTCGTATTAATATCCAACGATAATAATCCATCAAGTAATTCCATTCCAGATAGTTCTTCATTCCAGTCGGGCAACCTACCAAAAATCATTTCAAAAAGTATGACACCCAATGAATAAATTTCTGATTCATGTGAATATCCTTGACCTTTCATGACTTCTGGAGCTATATAACTTGGGTTTCCACATATCGTTCTGCATGCTCCAGATATATCTGCTCCCATTCTTAAGTATCTCCCCAAAGATGCAATTTTATATCGTTCATTGTCAAAAATAATTCGATCTGGTTTTATATTTCTGGGAAAAAATACTTTTTCTCCCGCGATTTTATTTTTTTTTATTTCTTCTTGTTCGCACAAATATTCTAATCGTTCTTTTTCTCTATGAAAAGAACCGATTGCATTCATCACTTCATGATTATAAGAAAGAAGTAAAGATGGAACTTCTTTTTGTAAAGACTTAATACGTTCTTCATCTTTACGTAACAATTCAGTATTTTTTTGTACTTCTTGTAGGATTTGAAGTTTTTCTTCGAATGTTGTATATAAAGATACAAGTTGTTCTTTCGCTTTGTCCAAAAGAGCATGAATAGGCCGTTGGTTCAGACATATCAAAGTAATTTCGCCGTCTATGTCTCGAACACATTTCTGTCTGTTGATATCTATATTGTTTCTATATTTTTTTTCTTTTTCATCAACAGATTTCAATTCTTCTTTTATTTTATGGAAGGTTTCCGATTTTTTTCCTACATATGAATTTTTAAGTTTGATTTCCACCAAATGTATAGATTTAAGACCTAAAACCAATTGATTATATATTTTTGCAATTTCAGACGAGGGCATTCGTATACCCTTTTCGTAAGAATCTTTTCTGGTATATTTTTCCATTATATCTTCGAGCGTTAATTCAACATGTTGGTAGATAAAATATAATTCAGTATCGGTGATCCTGACGAAATCAAGACATCCGATAACATTTGGATGATTACATTTTTGCATATCTTGAAAAAGTTCAAATTGTCTTTCCAAATGATCACATGAATCTGATCTTTCTATTGTCACTAACATGGGCCTATTATTGTCACTAATAAGCTCGCCTCTGACACAGCCATTTTCAGAATCAAATGGTGCAGATACTATTGGAAAAGTACTGCAAAAATATTTATTTTCATTATGTTCAATCACCCCCAATTTCCATATGTCACGCGTTATATTAGCTAATGCCATATATTGAACACACCTTTTATGTAACTTATTTGCAAGTTCAATACGCTGTTTCAAATCATCATTATAGTCAGCATTATCATAATCAAATGGTACATCACTAAGAAGTAAAGTAAATATAGAAAGACATATTTCCAGTTTAGATTTGGAATTGTATACATTTTTTTTTGTATACAATTCCAAATTTTTTATGAAATTTTTCAGGTTTGTAAAACTATGCCGATATTCTTTCAAAAGAATCCACAAAACACTTCTTGCAATATCAAAATTTTCCATAGATGAGAACAATCTCTCAGTATTGTCTTTATCAACAGATTCGAACATTTCCCTATATGTTTTGTATCCCATCAATTTTCCATTCTTCCAATTGCCTTCAAATTGAATACGACGTGTATCTTTGATTGACCGAAAAAAAGTCCATGAATAAATACCATGCCAATTATCATCGTCATCATATTTTCCTTCAAATACATCATTAATTTTACTTTTTTTGATCATTTCCTTACGCAATGAATTCATATAAATTGGTGCTTTTCTATAGCTCATATTAACCTGCAATTTGATCTGATAGACCACATAATTAGTTTTTATTTCAATTTTTTTTTTACAATGATGAATATAAAAACTCAATTTTGGTAATGTTAAAAAAAAAGTGAAAAAAAAAGTGATTAAAGTATTAATTTCTATATATTTAATCATAAAATTTATTCCAAATGAATGATGATTATAAAAACATATGCAACAAAGTCTTTACTTATGATGGATACGGTAATGGATTTGGTGAACCTTTCGAAATAAATGATACATTTAATTGGGATCATTTTTCAAAATTTAAGGTAGAAGATGTAGATAGTGATGAAACAGGTGTAACTATTTATTATTCGGAAACATATGCAATAAGAATAGAATGGACAGGAAGCGATAAACGAGAAGAAGATAAAATAGATTTTAAAGAATGTAAACGTTCATCGGATGGATGTTGCAAAGATCATTATGGATGTGGCTATGATTTGTGCGATGAATGTTATCCTTTTCAACGCATAACCATGAAATGTGAAATAAAATTACTAATAGGACAAAAAATAAAAAAATTTGTAGCCGAAACAGATGACTATTATCCTACAACTCACGAATTCGTATTTATTTGCGAGAATGGAACAAAAGTACCATTTGAACTAGACAATACGAATCCAAATCATGATGTAAATCTAGTAATGATGGTGTATTAATATTTTGATAGTAATTGAAAAATTGAAAAATTATTAACATAACATGTCCACTAATACCTAAGCAAATAACAATAAATGTCCGACAAACATATGGCCTTAAGTGGAATTGCGCAACCAATTCTTTTTGAAAAAATTTTAGAGGCGATAGATAAAGGAATAACCACAGAACAACTGCGCCAAGATCCATTGAAATATATTTTGTCAGGCAAAACGAAAGAAATAGTTGTAAATAGAGGTGGCGAAGGATTGAAAGTATCATATGCAATATTAAAAGAGATGGAAAAAAGAGGAGATGAACTGGCTAAAAAAATTATTGAGGAAGACAAATTTAAATATTGTTCGAAAAATGGAGATTCAAGATGGTGTTTTTTGGAGACAGAACATCAAAATTATGATAGAGAAAATCCAATACTAATTGAAATATTAAAAGAAGCAAAAATAAAAAATATAGGTGGATGGAAATTACACGTATATATGGTTCCTGTAGAGCCATGGGCATATCAAATTCTCACCGATGATGATATATGGAGAAGTGAATATGTAGTTGGGAATATTGAATTTATTATTTAATTTTGAAACAAAACGATGCACCGTTTGCTTGTTTCATTGATCCTATATTCATAAAAACAACGAAATGAGCGAACTAAAGCAGCACAAATAAGGTAATATAAAAAAATAAATAATAAATAATTACTATATTATATTTGCATTCTATCAATATTATCCCGGTGGAGGATACAATGATTTATATGGAATAAGTGAAACATTAGATGAGGCAAAAACAATGTATAAAAAAGCATATGAAGAGGGTAGATATGATTGGGTACACGTTCTAGATGTAGGTGAAAGAAAAATTATATCTGAAAATTGGGATATATCATTATATGAATGAGTATAATGAAACAACATCTAAAGGGGCCAATGTTTTTCATAAAAGAAAATCCTAACACAGAACTTATACATTGATTTATAAATGGAAATCAATGTATAAAAAATTGATTAATAATAATAATTGTAGTAGTATTACATTTTCTTCTGATAATCATTCATTCACTCATAAATTTCCTTATAATGAAACAAAATTATTAAAAGTGTATCCTTCACCTTCACATGAATATATTATTTTATTTTTTACGGATACATATTTCGCTTATATATATCATATTATAATTTATAAATTTTCATCAACAAAAATTGATAAAATACAATCTATGGAACTTTATTATGATGAACAATACGAAGATCATAATAAATTTGAGGTCAATCATGTTATTTGGTTATCCGATAACACTTTAGAGTTACTAAATAAATATTATGTATATTATCCCGAAAAAGAATGCACATATGATGAATTGTATGAACGTATGAACAATGATCCTTCTATTCCAAGATCTGCTGATCCATTGTTGAGTTCTATAAACCATTTTGATTTAAATTTAATTGATGAATTAGAATACACATATAGAAAACATTATTCAATAATTGAATGTACCGAAAATAATGTTAAAATCAAAGAAGAGTTTATCAAAATTGACAAAACTTTATAATTTATTTCGACGAATAAATATCAGTGTATAAGAAAAAATATGTGAATCTTTAATTGAGAATCGTAAAAAATAGATGTTTTGATGAATTTTATTACAATTACGGGCACGATTTTCTAAACCCAACCCATGTAGCACGAGCTATTTGTGAGCGGTGTATCAAAAAAATAATTGAAATTTAATCTAACTAATATACATATCTTACCGACAAAAAGATCAAAAAATGAAGGTATTCACGATTATGTTATCAAGTAAAAGTGAACTGAAAAAAAATGCTGTTGAATCATTTTTTTCAACACGATTTCCCAAATTGAAATTAAAAATCGAATGTTTTGATTGTACGAATTCATGTGGCCTTCCACCTCAACCAATTTCATGTGGTGCTGAATGTACTTTTCAGCGAACCCGATATGTGTCAAAAATATTTGGCACAGAATCTTATGATATGATAATTTCTATCGAAAATGATATGGATATTTTGTATGATGGGCATTACGATAATGCACATGCAAGAATAGAAATGGCACAATTTGTTGGTGTTGGAATTTCCGATCCGATCAAATGTCCAATTAATATCATGAACCAACACCAACAACTAATACATTTCACCAAAAAAATACGTGGTGTAAAAATTACTGGAGGAGATATGTTGCATGAAAAACACAATGTCAGTTCGAACAATTGGATGAAAGAATTATGTGGAATAGATCGAAAAGACCAGATTATTTGTTCCCTAGAACGAGCGTTTAATGATCTAAAAATGCATATTACAAACTGTCACAATATTCAAGATTCTTACACATCTTATGCAGATTTTCCAAAGCGAAACGTTATGTTCAAATATTTATATTCTATCTTTGCTGGAGAACAAACAACGTACAGAATTGGCAATATGTTGCATTCAAAATATTCTGCGTATGAATTTGATTTAGTTTTGCCAATTGAATCACGAGGCATCGTATTTGGTAGCATTCTATCTGATCGTTTGAAAATTTCAATGATTCCAATCCAGAAACCTGGGAAAACACCAGGACATATTGTCTCAATGAATTATCAAAAAGAAAATGAAATAGATCAAGTTGAATTTTCTCTAGATCTGTTCAAAAAATTTCTTTCCCAACACAATCAACAAAAAATCTTCAATGTTATCATCGTTAAAGATATAATAACAACAGGAGAAAGAATTGTCGCAACACTTAAAATTCTGGCAGAATTGTCTGAAATTTATTCAATCAAATTTGATACTACCATTTTTGCATTTGATGAGGTACCAGCATTGCGTGATCATACCGTGAAAAATATTGGATTAACTTATGATATATTGCAGAGAGATGTAACCAAAATTAATGAGAGAATGAAACTATTTAATGAATAAACAGCACCCCTTCATACGTTGATCATTATAAAAATCATGGTAATGAAGTTCACACTAGTATATTGTTTATAAAAAATTGAAAAATATAATCATTAGTCAATTCATTTATTTAATTCATAATTTACATCGCATTGTTCAATTGTTTCAATATTCAATTTTTGAGGGTGAAAATGAGCACAATTATGATCAGATGTGAATGCAAGAATTATCCTCAATGTGGACACAGAGAAGAACTTGTGAGAGAGGAGACAAGCCCATGCATAAAATGCAGTCGGCCCACAAATCAGTTGGGAGGTGTGTGTCGGCTTTGCTCTTATATTCTTGACGACGGGAAGAAAATTTGTTACACTAAAGGATGTGGAAGGCCTCGATGGCCTGAAGACTTATTGTGCGATTTGTGCTCAGATTTTGGACAAACCGCACCCAAAAGGCTGGCTGAAATACAAAAGCCTGACATCAAAACAAGTCCAGATCGACTGTGCAAAGTATGTCAACTTGTTTCAACCTCAAAGATGGGTCGCATCTGTCGCTCTTGTCGCAAAATCAAAAATCAAGGGAAATCAGTTTGCAAACATTGCGGAAAAGAAGCTTCAGTTGGCGAACGTTATTGCATCACATGCGAAGATCTCCGCAAACTTTAGGAAGCGCATGAATATAATTCTTAATATATTAATATATTAATATATTAAGAACATATGTTGTGATATTTTGAAGTTTTTTTTACATTGATAAATATCAATATCGTATAAAACCAAGTGAATCACTTAATCGATTGGATAAGTTCGTTCAAATCCAAATTTGTTATATATATCTTTAATGAATGTAGATTTGTTACAATCATTTATTACAATATGTCTATCTTGTCCATCAGATGTTTTGCCAACGTATGATTGTGCAATTTTTTGCATTTCTTCTTGTGCCTCTTTAACAGAAACAGGTAATTTATTTGGAACATAATTTTTAGTCAAATTTCGGACGACAATCGGATCATTAATTATTGCATCAATTGATTTGGATAATTCATTAATATTCAAATATTCGTTATAACTTTTATATTCTTTATCATTAGATGGATAACTTTGTTGAAAACGATTGCAAACTAAGCATTTATCGGGTTCGATAACAGAATATCCGCGACGATATGCTTTAACCAATCTGTATAATTGTATTATATTTTTTGTAATTCTGGTAGTCTTTGTTTGTATTGCTATAATAAAATTATCCGTATAGAGCAATTCATATCCATTGAAACCAATTTGGCAATGAGTCAAATCAAAACTTTTAAGAACATCTATTGCATATTTATACATGGTTCCAATTATTTGGATAGAACATTTATTTGGTATTATGATATTCATAATCGTTGTATTAGGAATTAAAATAAATGCATAAAATTTTTTATCTAATTTTTTTACAAAATAATTATAAATTTGTACCATTTTTGTTTTTATCTGATGTTCATTTAAATCGAAATCATAAACAAAAAGATCAATGTCACTCATTTCATATTCTTTCACGTCAGCTTTTTTCTCTATCAATCCGGATATCAAACCACCAGCCATTATAACACCACTCCAGTTAAAATCATCATCAAAAAATTCTCCGATTCTTTTATCTAATCTTCTAAAAAATTCAATACTTGAAACAGTTACTTTTTCGGAAAGTTCATAATTAGCTGGTCTACAAAGGCAGAGATTAGGTTTATTTGAAAATTCAATATCGAAAATAGATGTCATTTGATTTATTAAATATTCTATTTGCACAGATCTTATGCGGATAGAATATTTAATTTTCAATTTTTCCTTTACAAGGAAAAGTTGATTCGGCATTTAATAATTGAAGTTCCTTAAGACCATCCCATCATACATATGATCCATACGCATGCTCTTTGTTTCGCTTTAAGTAGTTTATATTTAATAGCATTTAGGATAATTGCGATCAATAATTAGTTTAAGTTCTTGTGCCATCTTATTAATTATATCAGCACTTGTTAATTTTTTTGTAGCAATATTTTCAATAAATTTAGTATATAGTAAATCTTGTAATACATATGATGTTTCAGGATCAACATATGAATTAAGTGCAACAGCAGCCTTTTCTGGACTCACGCGCTGTTTACATATGTTCATATCTATATATGCGTCAACATATGAATCAAGCGCGGCGGCCGCCTTTTCTAATTTCTATTAATAGATTCACGCGCTATTCTTATATGTTCATACTTATATAATGATCAACATATGAATCAAGCGCGGCGGCCGCCTTTTCTAATTTCTATTAATAGATTCACGCGCTATTCTTATATGTTCATACTTATATAATGATCAACATATGAATCAAGCGCGGCGGCCGCCTTTTCTAATTTCTATTAATAGATTCACGCGCTATTCTTATATGTTCATACTTATATAATGATCAACATATGAATTAAGTGCAGCGGCAGCCTTTTCTGGACTCACGCGCTATTCATATAAGAAAAAAAATTGAAAAAGGAAATGATTTGTAAGCTAAAACGAATAAAATGGATAAGACAATTTGACGCTGAACAAAACACACAAATATTTGTGAAAATGGAACAAATCACAACAACTATTTATACATTTAGTCCAGGTTTTATATTGGTTGGAGCTGGAATATTGATTGGAATAAATTTTCTAGTCAGTGAACTAGGAGAAATAAACAATCCGAAAAAATATTATTGTAAAGACGACAATACAAAAAATTTCGATCATTTGAAAAGATATTGTTGTGAAAATAATTATCCAGAAATATTAAAATTGATTACAGAAAATGATAAATCATGCAATTTTTGAAATAAATATGAAGATAACGAATGAGAACAGCGCATGAAACTATAAATGGAAATCAAAAAGGAATGTCGCAAGCTCAACGGATATCATTAGATATAGAAAAAAATTGAAAAAAAATATAATAACATAACAATAAAATATAGTTTTATGATTAGAATTGGTTCGAACATTTTCAACACATCGTATATTAAAAAAATTGAAAATAAAACATGTAAAAATGTAAATAAATGAATTCTAAAAATTAAAAAGATAAATGGCTGATAATATAATTGATCAAGCAACAATTGATAAAATGAGAAAAAAAGAAGAAATTGCAAAAAATAATTGTATTAATGCTGCAAAAAAAATAATGATGAATATAAATACAAACAATTCATCAATAAATATGTTAATTAAGGAAGGTTTGAAAAAATCAGATGACGGAAGAATAAGAATACCAAGAAATCAAATTGGCGAAGAATTACATAAAGAATTAGATTATTTTAAACAATGTCCTAAAGCCTATAATGAATTTTATTCTGGAATTGATAATCCAATAACAAAAGAATTTACAAAAATATCAGGTTTAAATATTGGATATACTCGACATGCAATATTCCATTCAGAAATGGATGGAATATGGGCGGAAATTATGTAAAATAGCAATGTATGAATATAAGTGCAGATGAAATTCATACTACAATAAAATACAACACCATTAATAACTTATTGGATATCTTGATTATTAATATTAATAGTTAAGATATTTGAATAAAAATGGAAGATGCACATAGATTAAATTGGGAACGGCATACGAACAAATCCGAATTTGTCACGAATATCCTCAATGAATATTTCCATATTGCAATCATTTATTGCTAAATACTTATTATTACCAGCATATGATTCACCAATTTTTTTCATTTCTTCTCTGGCGATTTCTTTAGTAAAATTTTTTTTATGAATAGGTGGAATATAATTCTTTGTCAAATTCTGAATAACAATAGGATTTTCAATTAATTCATCAATAATTTCAGGTAATTTCTGGATATCATAAAATTTATCAGAATTATGTGGCCTGCCGGAAGCCGCATCACGTTGAGTGTATTCGTGAAATACATTTTTAATATAACAATATTTAGGTCTTTGTATAGAGTAACCACGATAATATGTTTTAACCAACCTATATGCATGGATACTATTTTTAGTGATTCTCGTAACTTTTGTTCGTATTGCTTTTATGAAATCTTCAGTAAAAACTAATTCATTACCATTAAAACCGATTTGACAATGTGTCATATCAAAACTTTGAAGTATTTCCATTTCATTCTTGAACAAAGTTCCGATTACCTGGATAGAACATTTGCCTGGTATAATAATATTCATAATTGTAGTATCAGGAATCATAATAAATGCATAAAAATCGAATTTCTTAACAAAATAGTTATAAATTTGTTGCATCTTTTCGATAATATTTTTTTTACATTGGTTGTTATCATAAACGAAAAGATCAATATCACTCATTTCATATTCTTTAATATCTGCTTTCCTCTCCACTAATCCTGATATCAATCCTCCAGCAATCATTACTCCCGACCAATCAAAATTGTCATCAAAAAATTCGCCGATTCGATTGTTCAATCTTTTATAAAATTCCATGCTTGAAACCGTAACTTGTTCATTACATTGATAGATAGATGGTTGGTATAAACACAAATTAGCATTATCTGCAAATTTGATACCGAAAACAGAAGGAGTTGTTAGTTCCATCTGAGTTTTGTTGTGATACTTGTTGTTTTGCATTATTAATCAAATTCTCTTATAAAAAATTATTAGTTAGGTTATTTTTTTTTCAATTTTTTAAGTGATTCTTGAACATCAATGTATTGAAAGATGTAATTCGTGGATTAAAAAATATCCAAAATTATATTGTGTGATTGAAAAAACAATTAGATCGTATAATAGCATAATCAATTTAAAATTAATAATTGTATCCGTATTCACTTTTAATATTTGAATATTCTAAATAAATTATGATAAGCATTTATAAAAATTTGAAATAAAAATCGCTTACACTATTGATTTCTCTATATTCATTATTAAAATAGATGGACCAGACCGAAGACCAAGAAATTTGTAAAAAGTGTGGTGTAAAAACAGATTCTCTTTTATGGACACCATTAGGAAGAGATTATGAAGTATGTTCAAATTGTTACGAAATAGAATTAGAAGAATTAGAAGAATTAGAAAAACGATTATGTGTTGCATGTAATCGTAATACCGAAATACATCCAATGGATGCAACAATATGTAAAACATGTGAAAAAGAAGGATGGGTTTGTTTTTATGATTTCTGTCAAGGCAAAAATTATTGTTATAAAAAATAAATCTAGATAAGCCTAAAATAAATAGACGGTTAAGATCTTACAAAAAAAATTGAAAAATGAAAACATAGGATATAAAACAGAGTAATAACAAAAGTAATAATAAGAGTATGGATCCATTACAAATATTATCAGATACAAAAGCGAACGAAGAAAGGATACGACAAACCAACGAAACAATAAAATGTTCAAATGCGCTTCAAAGAATATGTGATGAATTGAAAAATAAAGAATCCAAAAAATTGAAAAAAAATCAAATTGCTTGATAAGAGATTAGTACAATGAATATAAATATGTGCGAAGAAACATTAAATTGTGACAAGATTTTGAGTGTAACCGCTCGACATTCTATTTTTTATTTAAATTATCCGTATGTAATGGAGATAGAATATGATAAAATACAACAGAATGTTAATATGATACCTATATATGTTGGTAAAATCCCAGTTTATATACCGATATCTGTTAATGACCCAACGACAATTAAAAAGTATAAATATCAATCAAAGGATCATTTACTTGAAAGAATAGAGGAAATAAAAAAATTATGTAAATGTAAAGTTATAAATAAACTTTAAAATTATAATAACATAATCGAGGTCCTGGCGGAGCCGTCCGAGACTGAGAATTGCATTAACAATTCTCAGCTCGAGGTCCTGGCGGAGCCGTCCGAGACTGAGAATTGCATTAACAATTCTCAGCTCGAGGTCCTGGCGGAGCCGTCCGAGACTGAGAATTGCATTAACAATTCTCAGCTCGAGGTCCTGGCGGAGCCGTCCGAGACTGAGAATTGCATTAACAATTCTCAGCTCGAGGTCCTGGCGGAGCCGTCCGAGACTGAGAATTGCATTAACAATTCTCAGCTCGAGGTCCTTCCAAATGGTTGTATTTTATCTCAAAAAAGAGAAATTGAAAATCAAAAAAAGAGAAATTGAAGATCTCAAGAGAAGGATAGAAGTTATAGATTAGATACCATCAACTTCTTCGGTATTTTCAATAAAGTGATCCTCATAAGTTGATATTTATATATAAGTATAAACATATGAGATGTCTATGAATTTTAGAAAAAATTGAAAAATGAAAAGTATATATTTATAAAAGTTAACACAAATTTAAAAATTTCAACAATGGATAATAAAACAACTCAAAATATTTTTGACATGAATTTTATGAATAATTTTCATCTATGTCTTTATCGACCTACAAACTATGAACCAAATGAAAAAGTAACTGTTTCGAACATGGAATTTTATAGGAGATTAAATACGAAAATTGGAGATTTATTTGATGATAATTTTGATTGGTCAGGAGTGATGATAGCCGGAGGATTAATATCTGGATTGATGGAAAAGAAAGCAGAAATGAAAGAATATGAGAAAAGTGATATTGATATTTTTGTATATGATCCTGAATCAAATAAAAATCGAATTATAAATAAAATGATACAAATATATAATTATTTTGTTGATAAATTGGAAAAAAAATTTTATGCGTATATAATGGTACCTAATTCAACCATAATGACTATAATTATTCCAGGAAAATGTTCTATTCAAGTAATAGGAACACTTTATAAAAGTGAAATGCAAATACTTAAAAGTTTTGATTTGACACACTGTCAAATTGGATTTAATGGTAATGGATTAGTTTTTACCGAAGATTTCATAGAAGCAATACGGAGTAAAATTACTAAGATTAACACTAATTGTATAGATTTGTATAGATTAGTCAAAGCATATCGTCGTGGTTATTCAATACATAAACATTCAAATTGTGGAATTATTAATGTAATTCGCGATCACTATGCATCGAATGATTCAGAAGAAATTAGTTATTACAAATATTGTGATATCAATCAATTATCTAGTTTATTTAATGAAATTATTAATGATCCAGTTGTGAATCACAATTTGATGAAAAATTATATTCCAACTAAATTGCCTTCTTCTATAGAAGAAGCACAACAAGAAATGGAAAAGATTGGAGAAGCTTATGTTGGTAAAAATAAATATCTCATAATAAATAATTGCAATACATCAATTTTTATTAATAAATTGGATGATAAATTTGGATTTGTACAAACATTTTCACCAAAAAGTATGGATTGAAGATATCAACTAATTTAAATTGTTCTTATATGTAAACATCTGAGAGGCATATTGTCTATATTCACCAATAAAATTGAAAAAGTAAATATATTAGTAATAAAAATATCCATAAATAAAGATTCAACATGGATAACAATATTAAAATTTATGATTTATTAAAAATATTAAATGATCAAGATAAGGAATACATATTAAATAAAAACATGAACCATACCCAAATAGTAGAATATTTGATAAATAATAATAAAATTGTAAATGAAAATTATAAATCTATCATAGCATTGAATTGTGTATATGGTTACTACGAAATTGTTAAATATTTGTTTAATTACTTTCCTATCGAAGCAGAAATTGCACTGAAATTTTTAACTATAAATACATCAAAAAACGATGATAAATATTTATTTACTAAATCATTATTAGATTTAGGTGCTGATATACATTTTGAAAATGATATAGCATTAATAAATAGTGTAAAAAATAATGATTACAATTTAGTTCATCTATTAATAAATTATGGAGCAGATATTCATGCACAAAATGACGAAGCATTAATATATGCTGCATCAAATAGTTGTTATGATATTGTTAAATTGTTATTAGAAGCCGGAGCAAATGTGAATGCTCAAAATGATAGAGCTATTTTTCAAAGTACAAATTATGATATTATTTTTGAATTATTACAATATGGTGCCATTATTAAATTAGGCACATTCATAAATTCTGTGGTAACAAATAAATATGATATATTTGAATTATTTTTAGAATATTCATTAAATTCTGAATATATAAATAAGCTGGTAGACCATTTAATTCGATTTAATAAATTTGATAACCTAAACAAAATTTCCAATATATTATCAAAATATTATATACATATACAAATAAATACATAAAAAGATGAAAAATTTTTATAATATGTGGTTTGAAGTTGATCCTCATGCAGATATTCGTTGAAACTCATATATATGCAATATAGGTACTATTCACAAAACTCTGAGGATCAATTATATCATTCTGGACCACATAGATTCCAGTTCGAGAAACCATTGGACAATATATTGTAGGCAATTTATTACAACCACCTTCACCTCGAATAGAAAATTTGAAAGTACCATTTCTTAAAATTGCAGAATGCACAGATTGGTTGCATGTAAAACAAACCTGATTTCGATTTTCACCACAAGAATTGCTGAAAATATTATAGTCATGCGGATCTTCGGTATACAACGGAAGAGTCCAATTATACCAAGAAAGATAATATCTATCGGTAATATTTGGATACCAAATAGTACACATTAAGATAATCGCAACAATAGTTACCAGAACATAAAAAAATTTTATCACCAATAGAATTCGTAGAAGCCGCTGGTAATAACGGAAGTTCTTCAGAATTATTTCTCATTTGATTCTATCACCAAATTTTAAATCTGAAGTACTAAATTTTTCAATTTTTTTCTATATATATCAAAAACAAGTGCACTTAGTGGAATTTTTGTTATATGAGATAGCCGATGTTTGATCCTTAAAACACTTATGCATGTATACATAAATTTAAAAAATTGAAAAAAAAAATTATTTTACTATTAATTTATTCATATTAATAATAAAATGTCAGATTCGCAATTATCAAGTGATAAATATTCCCAGGTGTTGCTTACGCAACTTCGCTACGCTCAGCAAAGCAAGCTTTGCCTATTAATAAAAAATAAAGAAGAAAATAAAAAAAAGCAAAGCTTGCTTTGCTGAGCTGCAGCGAAGTTTCGACAGAAACACCTGGATAAATTTAGTTCATCTCGTTTGGAAAAATTTTTAAAAGCAGTGGATAAATTTATAGGTAGATAGATTCATTATATGAATTCATGTAATAGATCTAACATGATTATCCATTATCTATATGCATGGAATGAATTAACGGCTCCGTCAGAAACTATTCAACACATACATTACGATATGAATGTTCTATTCAAACGTTTTGCTAGATTCTTAATATTATCTTCTGATCCACTCACAACAGAATAAAAAATTCTGACCCTGTCAATTTTTGACATATCTGGTTCAGAATGAATGGCCGGTTTATTATTTCCAACAGCAAAAATAGCAACTTCATCATTATTTGGTTCGACTATTTGATATTTAGATAGGGCATTATCGATGATTTTTCTGTTTTCAATATCAATTTCGTTGTCCCAATTTTTTAAATCAAAATTCTTATATACTTCGCGATGTAAATCTATAAAATTAAAATCAGAACTTTCTTTGAACAAAGTTCCCGGTCCCAATAGAACACCGGCCATTTTATACTGATTTTTATTTTCTGGTTCAACATAAAAATTTCCATCAGTGTGCCATCGTGGAACGGTAAACTCATCATTTGATGTAAATATTCTGATAGTAAACCATAATGAATTACATTTAGTAGCTAATAAATATGGCTTTATTATTTTATTTATGAAAATATTACTTATTGTAGATTTATTTTTAGACCCGATAAAGTATTCAGCAATCATTTCACTTAATCGATTCTCGTTAAATACGCCATAATAACTTAAGTTATGTTTTAGTTCTAACAATGATTGTTGAAATTTCAATAAATTAATTGCTTCCTTTTCTTCCACTGACAAATTTATGTTTACAAATATAAATGATTTATTCGTGGAATTTAAGATATCCATTGCATTAATCATTGATTGATTTCCTCCAGACATTTTTAACATGACATATTTTCTCTTATATTTTTGATATTTATTATAATAGGTCATCATATAGAAATAGTTTAGATAATATTGATTTGAAAATTTGTCACCTTCTAATTTTATGTAGAAGGTAAAATTAGAACAAAACGAGAATCACAATTGATAAATATAATATTATTTTCAACATATATTGAATTAGGTAAATGACAATGACCGAATATATGAATTTTCGGACGATATTTTTTAATTAATTTTGTTAAATTTGAATTTCCCCATAATGTGCTTAATTTAGGAGTTTCATGGGTGACGAATATATCAGCATAATTTTTTAGACTTTTTTCAACATCATTTAAAAAATTTGGATAATGTTTGCTTTCTATAAAATCAGCACCTGTAATAGTTGTTCCATTATCCAGTTTTAAATAATTATTTTTTATAAAATTATTTGGAGGAATATCATGATTTCCATATACTATAAATTTTGGTTTTTGGTTAATAGAATACAGATTATAATCAACCGTACCAGATTTCCCACGAACTTCAACTCGTTTTTCATCTTTTAGGAATGATTCACCATAAAAATCTCCTGCCATAATTAATGTGCACTCTGATATATCTGAATAGTTTTTGATAATATCTAAAGCCTTATTCCATATTAACATATTTAATTCTGGAGATTCTTGTAAATCACTAATACATAAAATAGGATCTTTTATTGATAATCTTATGATAACAATCTCCAATTTAATACCATGTACATAAAAAAATATTTGGTCTTCTATATATTCCATATTAATAAATTATTTTTTATCAGTAAGAATTATTTGATACATTTTTTCATTTCAATTTTTTTAATATGAAATTGAAAAATAAAAATATTAAACAGAAATACAGAAATAGGAAATAAATTAATGGAAACATCTGAGAAAAATGAAAAACGGAAAATAAAACGAATGGGTTATTGTAGCTGTTGTAAATGCGAAGATTGTAAAGATTCATATTATGTTACACAATATTGTGAAAAGTTGTCAACATATCAAGGTCCTGAATTAATAAAAGCAACATATGATAATAAAGATTATTTAGCAGAAATGAAACAAATATATGGAGAACAGAAAAATTGGAATTCGAAAAGATGGATAGCCCAAGATATATTTGGTGAAGATTGTGTAGGAAAAGAAATATATTTAGAATTTAAATCAGCGAATGGACATATACATTGGATGAAAGGGAAAATAACTAGATTTGATGAAATAATTAATCATGGATTCGGTATTCCATTTGATGAAAAATATAATCAAAAATAAGATTATAACATAAAAAAATAAAACAATAATAAAAATAAAAAATGGGTAGATGCTACGGATATACATTAGAAGGTTATAGATGTATAAGAAATGTATTGGATGGAAATTATTGTCATGATCATATCGATCAATATAGAAAATCACAATCAAAACAATATAAGGAACATCCATCGAAAAATTATAACTGTATACGAAACAAAACAAAATATCAAATATATTATGACAAAAGTTATAACATAAATTATCATACTATCCATGATTATAATCAAATGGATTATTCACAAACATATCCACAAGCATATGAATCACAAATAAATAATTTACAAAAACAAATAAACGATCTAAAAATAAAAGAAATACAAAAGCAAATCGATGAATCACAAAAGAAAATAAATAAAATACAACAACAAATGTACAATTCACAAATAAATAATCCACAAATACAAACATATGAAACTCAAAAAAAAATAATTGAATTACAAAAAAGAATAAATGAAATACAAAAGCAAATGAATAATCCAAAAATAGATGAAATACAAAAACAGATAAATGAAATACAAAAACAGACAAATGAAATATTTTGGATGTATAATCCGATGTAAATGAATTAAAATTGAGAAAACAAGATATTCTAATGAATCAACGTATGAGGGACCGTTGATTCCTAAAATGGATACGGATAAAATAAAATTATTCGCGCCCTCATACGTTGATTTATTATATGAATAAATACAATGAGATTCACATATGAATCCAATTTTAATTCCATTCATATGTAAGCGTTATTGTATGAATAATTATAATGAATCAACGTATGAAGGGGCGTTGATTCCTAAAATGGATACGGATAAACAGAAATTATTCACGGCCCTCATACGTTGATTTATTATATGGATAAATACAATGAGATTCACATATGAATAGAATAAAAATTGGTTTCATATGTAAGCATAATTGTATGAATAATTATAATGAATCAACGTATGAGGGGGCCGTTGATTCCTAAAAATGGATACGGATAAACAGAAATTATTCACGGCCCTCATACGTTGATTTATTATATGAATAAATACAATGAGATTCACATATGAATAGAATAAAAATTGGTTTCATATGTAAGCATAATTGTATGAATAATTATAATGAATCAACGTATGAGGGGGGCGTTGATTCCTAAAAATGGATACTGATAAAATAAAATTATTCGCGCCCCTCATACGTTGATTTATTATATGAATAAATACAAGGAGATTCACATATGAATGGAATTAAAAGTGGGTTCATATGTAAGCATAATTGTATGAATAATTATAATGAATCAACGTATGAAGGGGCGTTGATTCCTAAAATGGATACGGATAAAATAAAATTATTCGCGCCATCATACGTTGATTTATTATATGAATAAATACAATGAGATTCACATATGAATCCAATTTTAATTCCATTCATATGTAAGCATCATTGTATGAATAATTATAATGAATCAACGTATGAGGGGGGCCGTTGATTCCTAAAATGGATACTGATAAAATAAAATTATTCGCGCCCCTCATACGTTGATTTATTATATGAATAAATACAATGAGATTCACATATGAATGGAATTAAAATTGGATTCATATGTAAACATTATTGTATGAATAATTATAATGAATCAACGTATGAAGGGGCCGTTGATTCCTAAAAATGGATACGGATACAATTATTTGCCCATCATACGTTGATTTATTATATGGATAAGTACAATGAGATTCACATATGAATGGAATTAAAATTGGATTCATATGTAAGCATTATTGTATGAATAATTATAATAAATCAACGTATGAAGGGCGTTGATTTCTAAAATGGATACGGATACAATTATTTGCCCCTCATACGTTGATTTATTATATGAATAAATACAATGAGATTCACATATGAATCCAATTTTAATTCCATTCATATGTAAGCATCATTGTATGAATAATTATAATGAATCAACGTATGAAGGGCGTTGATTCCTAAAATGGATACGGATAAAATAAAATTATTCGCGCCCTCATACGTTGATTTATTATATGAATAAATACAATGAGATTCACATATGAATCCAATTTTAATTCCATTCATATGTAAGCATCATTGTATGAATAATTATAATGAATCAACGTATGAGACCGCAAATAATTTCTGTTTATCCGCATCCATTGTAAACATCATTATATTCATTCATATAATGAATTAACATCTGTAGGGCCGCGAACAATTTATGTTTATCTGTATCTACTTTAAGGCACTTGTTAAAAATCCTAGTGAAAAAAAGAAATAATCTGTTAATCCTCCATTACCAAATCCAAATGAACCTACCGTTGCTCCTATAAGAGCAGAACTTACAAGACAAGAATTATTGTTTGATTTCTCTATAATTATTAGTTATGCGTTAATTAGTGTTTGTAAAAATGGTCACTTTAAAATTGTCAAATTCTTAGTAGAAAATTGAGCAGATATTTACGCACAGAATGATATTGCACTAAGAATAGCCTCCAAAAAAGGATACATTGAAATTGTTAAATATCTAGTGGAAAATGGAGCAAACATCCATGCTAAAAAAAATTATGCACTGAGAACAGTTTTGAAGAGAGAATTTTCCGAAATCAAAAAATTAAAAATTTTAATTTTTTGATTGCAATGATCGCGAGCGTTTCTTTGTCATCTTTCACAAGTCGAGAGATGACTCCAAACTCGAATAGGGATTTTCGCCTGTCTTCGTGTTTGAA
>Ga0206992_1046_pt2 | contig 24918 bp, 24 predicted proteins | sample Alteio_BWMinCont_6_FD_153267 | JGI IMG/M metagenome (GOLD analysis project Ga0206992, IMG submission 153267) | Enriched cells from forest soil in Barre Woods Harvard Forest LTER site, Petersham, Massachusetts, United States -... | ecosystem: Environmental > Terrestrial > Soil > Temperate forest >... | reverse complement strand
TTAAAGAACGAATTCAGAAGCTGAAAAAAAAAGAGGGTGGCCATATTAGCCACCCCCCATGCTGCGAGCGGAGTTTCCTCCGTTTGCAGCTGCAACACGATTAATCGCGTTGCTCTCGTTGCGCCTCGCTTTCGAGGAAGTCAGCGGCTTTGTAGAGCATCGTACCGAGGTAGCAAGTTTTCTCACCAATATCGATGATGTCAACTACCACCGCAGGCAGAATTCCTGCCTTTTTCAACGGCTCCGCGAGGCTTTTACCCTCGCGCTTGGCGTCGTACGCGTTTTTATACATGGCCCTGTACTTGTCAGTAAGACAAGTTTTACGAACCAGAGACAGTGCCTCCAAGATGGGGACACCGCTTCCGATCAGCATACCGAGTACCCGAAGCGAACCGGCCAGCTCGTTGTGGTTCGGCTTGTCGAACCAATCGGCTAACCGTTGGAAGATTAACTCTAACGCGCCTCCTGCTTCGCCCGCCTTGACCATGTTAACGTAAACAGGGTCAAAGATTTGTGGGCGCTTGGAGAAACACTCACTGAGAGTGTGTCCGCACTCGATGTCTTCGGCGACGCCGTTCAGGGCATCATACAATGCCCCGTCCTCCCTGTCGCTCAGGATGACCCTGATCGACCGGAGCACCGGAAGTCCTGCGTCTTGCAGAACACTCATCCGACGGGTGAACCAAGCCAACCCGTCTCTTACATTCTCACTCATAGCAATCTCCTTCCCTTTCGGGAAAAAAAGATCCTGGACCTTCTGCTGTCTTGCACATAGCAGGACAAAAATACATAGGGTCGAAAACGGGGCTATTGTATCAAAGAAAAGGGAGGAAGTAAATTAATTGTTAATAATTGATGGTTTTGAGAAAAATTATAATATATTTCATATGGTTCAGCACTGATGGTGGGAAAGCAAAAGCCGCCCGCCGGGCGAAGCTAACCTACTCACCCGCAGAGCGATCAAACCCATTTTCGGATCTTTCCGGAACCCCCGGACGATCAATCTTAGGTGGATTCATCAGGCGAATTACCGCGCTCATTTCCTCTAATAATCCTTTCGTCAGATGCATATCCTTAAGCTCCGAGAATACTTGCACCAGAAACACATGCTCAAGCTCCCGCTTCAGTTCAGGAGTAAAATTAGCGTCAGACACTGCCGTTACCAATGCTTCCCATTGGGCAGGTTGCAACTTGGCTATTTGAGTAATAACTCCTGAGTTGCTGCTTTTCGCAAGCGTGTTAAGCACATCGCGCGAGCGCCTGTCATTCATCAATTGACGAAAATCACTGTTTCTTCCGGCCACAAGCGCAGTATCCAAAGATATCAGGCCATTCCCAATAAAATCCAACGCTGGGTAAAGTGCTTCCACATCGTCAGGCTGCAGTTGCTTTGCTCGTTCCAGAGTAATGCTCTTTTTATGTAATAAAGTCGATACTGCATAGGAACCTATGATTTTTGCAGTTTCTTTCGGGAGTTTTGCCGCATCGTCAGGAGTAATACTATCGAAAACGATGGCATTACGCGCAGCGGTAATGGATTTCCGTTCTCCATCGGTATAGCTTGCTGCTTCCTGGATAGTAAGTTTTCCATATTTTATGAGATCGCGTATAGTGCTATCATGAATCGCTTCTATTTCTTCTGGCGTTAATGTCAGGGCCTGCTTTAGATTTAATTTAAAATTTCTTGGAATTGCAGGGGCACGCATCAAATCTCTCACATCGGGATTTCCAAATACTTTCTCGCCTTGCTCCGGAGTTAGTTGCAACGCGTCTTCCACAGTCAAAGAGTATCCACTGATATTTTCCGCTACTCCCTTGGCCCGCAGTACCGCAATTTTTTCCGGCGGCAAGGCAAGAAGTTTTTCGACTGTAATACGGTGGGGATGATCCTGGGCAAGAGGGTGTGCGATTAAATCATTTAATTTTGGGTCCGTAAGAATCGCAAGCTCCCGCTCTGTTAAAGCCAATGCCTGTTCAAGCGTAATACGAGCATCATCTTTGTAAAAAGATGCTTCAGGTGGCTTGGATGTATTCTGACGCATGACCTGTTGATAGGGGTTAACTGACTCGAAAGGGTAGCCCATTTAGATTCACCGGCATTATGTGCTCTCATACGCGCCTTCAAATCCTCGGTAAAACCAATATAGGTTTTATCAGGAAAATCGATGCTTCTGAGTAAGTAGACGTAGAACATATTTCCCCCAGCCCTCCTACGCCCTTCGGGCTTCGAAGGGCACTCCTTCGCCTAAGAACTCCTTCGCGCGGCTTACTAAGGCGTAAGCCACCCGAAGCCGTAGGCGAAGGGTGGTCGGAGTGAAAGGATTTGAACCTTCGACCCCTTGCACCCCATGCAAGTGCGCTACCAGGCTGCGCCACACTCCGACATACTCCCCGCCCAAACTTATTATTTAAAATTGGTTGCGGGGTCTGGTATTGCAATCCTATGATTGCGGGCGCGTACCATAGCGTATGTTTGTCAAAAGGCAACTGGGACTATCGATTTTGTTGTCATCCCCGCCTTGTGCGGGGATCTAGGGAGACGGAAAAGAAAGAAGCGGAAGCGATGAATAAAATTTCAAATTTGGTAATATCTGCCCTGGATCCCCGCACAAGGCGGGGATGACGGGGCATTATCCATACATATAAAGCTCGCCGCCATGCGCTTTAAGCCATTGTTTTGCATTGTGATGATCGGGGAATAGAAGATGGACGAGGGTCCAGAAGGCCGGGCTGTGGTCGTGGTGCCTGAGATGCGCGACCTCGTGGCAGGTTACATAATCGAGTATTTCGCGAGGAGCTAAAACCAACCGCCAAGAGAAAGACAAATTCCCGTCATGACTACAACTACCCCAGCGCGACGACGTATCGCGTAGAGAAATTTTCTTCACGTCCTTGCCGATAATTTTTGCTTTCGCCTGCGCGATTGCGGTGATGGTTTCGCGCGCCAAACGCTTCAGCCATTCCAGCACGCGGCGCGCCATGAATTCGATATCGCCGGGCACGATGATGCAATCTTCCTCGATGCGCACAACGCCACGCCCGCCGACATGCTGCAGCATATATTTTTTTCCAAGCACCGGAATCGTCTGCCCGTCCGTAAATGGGACATGGCGCGGTTTGTCTTGAATTTGCTCGGCCAGCCACTCGCGTTTTTCCGATACGAAATGTAATCCTTGCTTGATGGTAACATATCGGGGTAAAGTGAGTGCGACATGATGTTGTATCGGATGGTAGCGAATGACCATGCGTTTGGATTTCGGATGTTTGCGGATGATCACCGGTAGGGATTCAACCGTAGCGCCGATGGTGAGTTCGATAAAATAGGATGTTGGTTTAACTGATTTAGTCATATAAAAAACTATGCGATTTCCTCCTTCTCTTATTGAGCGTTTGCGTTCCCATTTCCTGATGTCGGAAGTGGTCGGAAAACGCGTGCCGTTAAAAAAACACGGACGTGAATATCAGGGTCTGTGCCCTTTTCATAATGAAAAAACACCATCTTTCACCGTAAATGATGAAAAAGGTTTTTATCACTGCTTCGGTTGCGGCGCGCATGGCGACGCAATCGAGTTTTTGCGTAAATATGATCGCCTTTCTTATCCGGAAGCTGTGGAAACGTTGGCGCGTGACGCCGGTATTGCATTGCCCAAACCGAGCGAGGAAGAATTCCGCAAAGTCGAATCGGATAAAACATTATACGAAGTTTTGGATGCTGCATGCAAATGGTTTGAGCAACAACTTTCAGCTACGTCGGGAATGGTCGCGCGCGATTATGTCGAAAAACGCGGATTGAAACCCGAAACCATCCGTAATTTCAGAATCGGCTACGCGCCCGATGAACGCAATGCTTTATATAATCATTTGTTGAAGGCCGGATTCGCCCAATCTTTACAAGCCGAAGCCGGATTGATTGGCCTCACCGAAAGCAGCACACCGTATGATCGTTTTCGCGGCCGCGTTATGTTTCCCATCCGCAATTCCGCCGGGAAAGTGATTGCCTTTGGCGGGCGCTTGCTTGCCACCACCACCGTCAGCAAAACCTTGCCGAAATACCTGAACTCGCCGGAAACACCCGTATTTAAAAAAGGCGAGATACTTTATAATATCGACCTCGCGAAAAAATCCGCCCGCGAAGGCAACATGGCCGTCGTCATGGAAGGCTATATGGATGTCGTGTCGACAACGCAAGCGGGCATTTCCTATGCGATGGCGACGCTTGGAACGGCGGTAACTCCCGAACATCTGCGCCTGTTATGGCAAATGGCGAAAGAGCCGGTTGTTTGTCTTGATGGCGACACGGCAGGTATGCGCGCGATGATGCGTGCCGCCGAAGTGGCGCTGCCGTTGCTCAAACCCGGCTATAGCTTGCGTTTTGCGCTGCTGCCCAAGGGTGAAGATCCGGATACCTATATCCAGAAAAACGGCAAAGCCAGTTTCGAAAAAATCCTGTTGATGTCGCACAGGCTGTCGCAAATATTGTGGGAAACTCTATCGCCGCAATATAAATCCGACCTGCCGGAAGAACGCGCCGCGCTTGAAAATGCGCTCAAGCAACTCACCGATAAAATCGCCGATCCGACCGTGCGCTCGCATTACGCTTCTTATTTCCGCAAGCTTCTCTGGGCGAAAGCGCCTGCGGGAACGAAAGTGGCTCCGGAGCGTTCGGTGCATGTCGAACAGATGGTATTGCAGCATAACACGGCGGCGATGGAATCGCTGGTACAGCGCATGCTGACCATACTCATCAAATTTCCCGAGCTTTTGCATAAGAGCCAGATCGAAGAAACTTTGTCGCGGCTCGATATTCGTTCGCAGCATTTCGACACGGTCCGCAATGTCTTGCTCGGTGCGGCGGGGCATGTCGATATTGATGACCGCGGGGCGTTTACGGCGTATCTGCATAAGCAATTGCACGGCCAACTGCCCGAACCGATAAAATTACCCTATAAAGACAGCCTGAATGCCGAAGAGGCTTTCGTGCTCTGGGGAGAAACAGTGTCGGTCTATGAAGTTGCCCGCCTGGAATTCGAGTTGAAAGAATTGCAGGAAACCGTGGGACAGGCGATGGACGATGCCTCCTATAGCCGCCTTGTCGAACTCCAGCAATCCATCCAGAAAGCCAAAGCCACGCGCACTTTTGCTCCGGCTGAGACGGAGGAGATGTAAAGGAAGGCGGGTTGAAAAAGGTTGGTATTATATAATTCCTCCCCAATCCCTAACCATCAATCCCTATCTTTCTTCAACAAACCCATTGAAAAAAAATAAAAACCCCCTATTTTCTCCTAGTTTACTAATCTACCGGAAACGGTCGGGCGTAATTCTATTGATTTATCAATGCATTATGTTTCGTAATCATAAGGGTGATATGCATGGCTTCCAAAGCTTCTAAATCCAAAACGAAACCGGCCAGGACAAAACTATATAACTATCGTGAAAGAGCGAAGCTGCAAAGCAAGGCAAAGCCCGCCCCAGCCAAACCGGCTGCGAAATCCAAGCCGGCAGCCAAATCCAAGGCGGTAAAGGCTCCGGTTTCAAAGGCAACCATAAAAGCAGCCAAGGCGAAAACGCCGGAAGTATCGAAAAAATCCACTGCTCCTAAAGCGAAGGAGCAGAAGAATAATAAAATTGAAGCCAAGAAGGTTACCGGCAAGCCAATCGCAAAAAAAGAAGCGCCGAAAGAAAAAGAAACTAAAGAAAACAAAGAAGAATTGCAGCTTGCCATCGTCCGCAAGCTTATGTCGATCGGCAAGGCGCGCGGTTATATTACCTATGACGAGCTGAATGCGATATTGCCTGCCGACGAATTCTCCCCGGAAGTCATCGACTCTGCTATTTCCGCGCTCGCCCAGGTGGATATCAGCGTGATGGAAGAAGATGCTTCCGTCGAGCCTGCCGAACGTCCGGAAGGGCTGGAGCAGGCGGAAGAAGCCGTAGAAAATATTGGCCGTTCCGACGATCCGGTCCGTATGTATCTGCGTGAAATGGGCAATGTCGAACTGCTCTCGCGCGAGGGTGAAATCGAAATCGCTAAGCGTATCGAAGCAGGCCGCGAAACAGTCATCAGCGCTTTGTGCGAAAGCCCGCTGGTGATGAAGGAAATTCTCTCCTGGCGCGATGAACTCGATGCCGGAACCATCCTGCTGCGTGAAATCATCGACCTCGATGCAACTTATGGGGCAGGGGCCGAAGCTGGCATGTTCGAAGGTGAAGCTGGCGCTGCCGCCGTTGCCGCACCTGCCGCGCCGGTGCCCGCCGTCCGTTCCGCTCCTGTTCCTGCGAAAATCAAGGAAGAGGAAGTAGAAAAACCGAAAAAGAAAGCCGTTGCCAGCGAAGACGACGAAGAAGAAGTCGATGAAGTTGAGGATGAGGAAGAAGGCCAGGAGCCTGCCGCTGAAGGCGAAGAAGAAGCCGATGAAGATGACGGTTCCGTATCGCTGCTCGCTATGGAAAGTGCGCTCAAGCCGCAAATACTGGAGACGCTCGACCAGTTCGCTAAAATCAGCAAAAAGATGCGCTCTTTGCAGGAAAAGCGTCTGACTAAATCCTTTGGCGAAGGCCGCTACAGCAAGGACGATGAGAAACTCTATCAGAAATACCACCGTGAATTGGTAGAACTCATGATGGGCGTTCGCTTCACGATTTACCGTGTCGAAAGCCTGATTCTGAAACTCTACGACATGAACCGCCGTCTGATGACGCTGGAAGGCAGATTGTTGCGTTTAGCCGAGGCCCGCAAGGTCAACCGTAAGCAGTTTCTTGAGCAATATATCGGCAATGAACTCGATCCAAACTGGCTATCACGCATGCAGGAACGCGCCGAAAAAGGCTGGAAGGAATTTGTCGTCAAGGACAAGGTTGAAATCGATGAAATCCGCGGCGAAACGGCGAAAATGGCCGAAGCCGTCGGCCTCGATATCGGCGAATTCAAGCGCATGATTATGGCTGTGCAAAAAGGCGAACGCGAAACCAACCGCGCCAAAAAAGAAATGATCGAAGCGAATTTGCGCCTGGTTATTTCCATCGCCAAAAAATACACCAACCGCGGCCTGCAATTCCTCGATCTGATTCAGGAAGGCAATATCGGCCTGATGAAAGCGGTGGATAAATTCGAATATCGCCGCGGCTATAAATTCAGCACCTACGCCACATGGTGGATTCGCCAGGCGATCACGCGCTCAATCGCCGATCAGGCCCGCACCATCCGCATTCCGGTGCATATGATCGAAACCATCAACAAAATCGTCCGCACCAGCCGCCAGATGCTCCATGAAATCGGCCGTGAGCCGACACCGGAAGAATTAGCCGAACGTCTGGTCATGCCGCTGGATAAAGTTCGCAAGGTGATGAAAATCGCCAAGGAACCGGTGAGTTTGGAAACGCCAATTGGCGATGAAGAGGATTCGCATCTGGGCGATTTCATCGAGGATAAGAATGCGATTTTGCCGCTCGACGCCGCCATTCAGTCCAATCTGCGTGAAACGACGACGCGGATTTTAGCGTCGCTTACGCCGCGCGAAGAACGTGTTTTACGTATGCGTTTTGGTATTGGAATGAATACCGACCATACACTTGAAGAAGTCGGCCAGCAATTCTCCGTTACGCGCGAGCGTATCCGCCAGATTGAGGCGAAGGCGCTCAGGAAGCTGAAACATCCGAGCAGGTCGCGGAAGCTGAGGAGCTTTTTGGATTATTAGGCCATGGCTGAGTCTGCATTCATTACTGTGCCAGAGAGTTTGGTTGCATATCTTGATAAACACTTGCCATTGGCACGGGAAGGAATCGCCGATCATAAGCAACGTTTTGAGGCTAACCGTGCTTTTTTCCCGGAAGTATCCAATCAACTGGCATGGAACTTCATGGATGAAGGAATAAAGCTGGCGGAAAATATTCAGCAAGCGCTGGCAGAGGGGCAATTGAGCCGTTCGCACATTGAAGAACTGTACGAGTGGTGCCGAGGCACAGAGCGCCGCATAATACTTGAATTTATGACTGCATTACAGAAAAGTGCCAAAGCATTGGCAGCTGATAATGATGACTTTAAAGCGCGTATCAATCAGGCCTTCCCGATAGGTAGTTCGGATCTGAACGAATTGATGAGGGGGCTGAATGAGTTTCTTCGTATGATGGACGGGATCGATATGAAGCTGAAAATGGTAAATCCAGCGCTGTACAAAACCATCGAGCAGGGAATTACGACAGGACAATATACCGCACCAGGCGGATTATAGGAGAAAGCATTATTGTTAACTCTTCACAATCTCTGCTCTCTATCCCTTGCCGAATTTCCTACCCCCATCAAAAAAAGTTGAAGAAAACCCGATAATAGCATATAGGTTTCATCAGGATATAAACACACTGTTTTAGAAAGTAAAAACTTTATGACGTCAGAAGGCAAAAAAAGCCCTGTAGCGCTGATTCTCCTGAGTAGCGTATTTACCCTGCAATGTTTCCTGGTGGTTTTTCTGTATCTGGGCTGGGTCGATATCAATAAGAGCGGCGTGGAATATGCTGCATCGACGGTGATGGCGCTGGGCAGCAATTGGGATTATAAGGAGTTATCCAGCCGGGCGGACCCGCAAATGTTTGCCGGACATCCTGAGTCTGAAACCGCAAAAATCCTGGACGTGATTTCGCTTCTGGGAAAATTGCAATCGCTGCAGGCTTGTGGCGGAGAGTCTAGTATTGAGGCGGCGACGTCGCATTTTGTGCTTATCGGGCAATATCAATGCAAGGCCACGTTTGAAAAAGATACGGCGATTGTTACTTTTGTTTTTACCCGTAGCTATAAGGATATTCTGAGTTTCGGCAATATTTTTGGCCATGCGAACGATAACTGGAAAATTCTTCGGTTCAACGTAGCTTCCAACTATCTGGCGAAGACCGCTCCTGCGCCTAAACCATGACGATTACCACACATCTGCATACGTATTTTTATGGCAGGCTGGTTGGCAGCGATCAGTATGGCAACCATTATTACACTGAGAAAAAACCTGCAAAAAAAGGGCGCACCAAGCGCTGGGTACTCTATAAACCATCCCCCAAGGCATGGTGGCAGAAAGTACTGGTCTTGCCGCTTCTGATGTCCAATAGCCTTGAACGTGCAGAACCAAGTAAAGTCCCGCCGCAGTGGCATGGCTGGCTACATTATACACATGATGAACTGCCTTCGGATCAGGCTAAAAAATACGCCTGGGAAAAGCCTTATCTGCCCAATCTGACCGGAACCAAAGGCGCCTACGTACCGCCGGGGCATCTGCTGAAAGGCGGGCAACGTTCGGCGAGTACATCGGATTATGAGGCCTGGAAGCCCTAAAAGTTATCTGCTGGGTTCTTTTGACGCTGGGGTTTTTATTCCGGTTTTCAGAATACCCGATTCCGCTTTGCCAGGCGCATTAGGTTTGAAATCACCAATATCTCCTTCAGATGCCTTGCGGCCTTAATGCCTTGTGCATCCGATGATTTTTTTTGTAAAGGGTCAGACATGGATTGCCCTTGGAGTTACAAGCTAATTAATTAGATCCTCTGGCACCCACCCCTGTCTTTGGGTTACCTGGTAGCCCTTTAGTCGGTGTCTTTGGTGCAAAACCACCAAGATTCTCGTCCGATATATCTATAGGTTTTGCCTGTACCGCTTCAATACTCTTTGGTTCGCGCATCTTATGAAGATTGGCTGTGTTGGTTTTGATATCGATTGCCTCTTTATTAGCAAGTACGGCAAAATTTTGATTGTTTTCTATAACATGGCCTGGGAAAGAGCTTGATTTCGAGCCATCAGTAACAGCATCAATGTCTTGCTTAAGCTCATTGCGTTTTTTATCAAACCAGTTAGCTGCCTTCGTTGCAATATCATTAACTTGCTTGATATCCTTCTCATCTATGTCGGTATATGCTTCGATTAAGGTCTGGGTAAAGCGCGTCTTCGCAGCGAAATATGCCCTCGTATCGGGTGATAATTTATGATCAACTTTCCCCCCTCTAAGAACATCCGTTTCTAAATGCTCGCTATATTTTGTGAATTCAGCAAACATTTGACCGCTAGCAATTTGCAATTGATTGATTAAATCTTTCGATGATTTTTTTTGCGCTGGCTCGGCCATAAATTCTCCTGTGGACATATTGATACAGTATATCATTAAAGCATACGACTTCATGAAATACGCTTCTCAATTTAACATGGTTTAATTAAATAAATATTAATTTTTTGTGAAATGCGTGACATTGGTATTGGTATATATTATTGATATACAATTAATTATACGCCAATCCTCCTGCTTTATGCTCCCAACTCAACCATCACCGGCGCGTGATCGGAGGCTTTTTCGATGGCGCGCATGTCCTTTTCTATCCAGCTGGATTTAAGCGTATCGGCGGCTTGCGGGGATAATAATATATGGTCAATGCGTAATCCCTCGTCGCGTGCAAAACCGTTGCCGCGATAATCCCACCAGGAATATTCCACCGCCGCCGGGTTACTCAACCGGAAGGAATCCAGCATGCCGAGATTGCAGATACGACGGAAGCGCTGGCGCACCTCATCATGCGTGAGCACCGAGTCCTCCCAGTTTTTCGGATGATGGACGTCGATATCATTCGGGGCGATATTATAATCGCCGCCAATCGCCAGCATTTCGCCATAGGTCAGCAGCGTTTTGACATGGGTGTAAAATCGGTCGAGGAAACGCAGCTTATAGGGGAATTTATCCGAATCCGCACTTTGCCCGTTGGGGACGTAGACGGAGGCCAGCCTTATGGCTTTACCCGGCACGCTTGCCACCGCTTCAATATAGCGCGCCTGCGGGTCGTCCTCATTCCCCGGTAATCCTTGCACAATATCGCTAAGCGGATATTTTGAAAGTATCGCCACACCATTATAAGTTTTCTGGCCATGTATGGCGATATTATAGCCAAGTTCCTCGATCTCCATCAGCGGGAAGGCGTCATTGATGCATTTAATTTCCTGCAACAAGACCACATCGGGATTATCGCGTTTCAACCACTCCAGCAATTGCGGCAGGCGGACTTTGATTGAATTGACATTCCATGCGGCTATTTTCATCGGGTGCATATTCATTTGATGGGTTGTCGTTTTTATACTATGGCTAGCTTGCTAACAGAACACAAAATAGTGCGCGCTTCAAAAATGACTATTTATTTCTTTATTTCACTCGTTGGCGCGATTTTATTATTTCTGGTCCAGCCTATGGTGGCTAAAACCGCTTTGCCGATTTTAGGCGGTGCGGGGTTTGTGTGGAACGGCTGCATGGTGTTTTTCCAGGCGCTTCTTCTCGCAGGCTATTTATATGCCCATCTCCTGAACCGCCAATTGCCCGTCCGGCGGCAGCCTTTGATTCATATTCCACTCTTGATGCTGGCATTGCTCGCCTTTCCTCTATCATTTGCCGGTAGCGCTTATATCGATCCTTCACAGCAGCCGATCTATTGGTTACTTGCTATGCTAACGCTCAGCGTCGGTGCGCCGTTTTTTGTGCTTTCGGCGACATCGCCGCTATCGCAGCGTTGGTTTTCCGCTAGCAATCATGCTTCGGCTCACAATCCTTATGTGCTGTATTCGGCAAGCAATATCGGCAGTTTTGTCGGATTGTTTGCGTATCCATTTCTGATTGAGCCGAATTTCTCCATTGGACAGCAAGCCAATATATTGCGTTACGGCTATATGCTTTTGGTCGCGCTTTTCACCGTGGCGGCGTTTTCGCATGTCCGTAATCCGTCTCCTGTTGCTTCGGTCATTCCTAGCAACACCGGGACTGCTCCTTCCTATAAGCAGATACTGCAATGGCTCGGCCTCGCTTTCATTCCAGCCAGCTTGCTGTATGGCGTTACCACTTATGTTATCACCGATATAGCGTCGGTTCCGTTGTTCTGGCTCATTCCTCTGGGCCTCTATCTATTATCTTTCATATTGGTATTCGGCCATCGCCCGCCGTCACTGGCTATTTATCGTACCCTTGCACTTATGGGTGCGCCCGCCATGGCCTATTTCGCGCTGCTGCCTATTCCGCACATTATGACTATGGGGATGCTGCATCTGGCCATATTCTTCTCCATAGCGATGGTCTGTCACGGCAGGCTTGCCCAGATCAAACCGCGCCCGGAACAATTGACGGTGTTTTTCCTGTGGATTTCGTTTGGCGGAGTATTGGGGGGAATATTTAATACGTTCGTTGCGCCCGCTTTATTCAATAGCATCATAGAATATCCGGTGATGCTCTTGGCAAGCCTGATAGTCGCCGGGCCGTGGATTCGCCCCACACTGGGGCAGGTGGCAAAAACGGCTATAGTATGGAGTGTTTTTTCGCTCGTATTCTGGTTGCTTGGAAATCATATCGGGATTTTTCATTCACTGATACCGGATGAAAAAGCGGTGCACACATGGTTACAAGGCGTATTCGCCGTTGCGGGGCTGGTGCTACTGATCGTCGGCTATTTTCTTTATAAGGAGCAAACGCTGCACTATGCGTTTTGGATTGCGCCCATATTTTTAGTGATTACACCGCTTTATATAAAAATGAGCGGTGTCAGCGAGGCTTTTATCGACCGCAATATGTATGGCGTCAGCCGCATATTCTGGAGAGAGCAGGACAATGCATGGGAGTTCCGCCATGGAACCACCGTTCATGGCATTCAATCCGCTGATAATGCCCACCGGCTTGAACCTACCTCCTATTACGGCGAACCGCTCAAGGAAATGTATAAGCTGCTGCCGAAATCTTTGACGCAGACGCCAGTAGCCGTGTTGGGCATGGGGATAGGTACGGTCGCTTGTTATGGCCATGCGGGACAGGATTATGATTTCTTTGAAATCGATCCGCTGGTAGACATTATTGCCCATGATACCCGCTATTTCACCTATCTCAGGGATTGCCCGCCCAATAAGCATGTGATTATGGGTGACGGCAGAATCAATCTTAATCGCGCTGCAAATAACCGCTATGGCGTGATCATTGTCGATGTGTTTACTTCCGACGCCATACCCATGCATCTGATGACGCGCGAGGCTATCGCTATGTATGCGCAGAAACTAATGCCGGGCGGGGTGATCGCCATCAATATTTCCAATCGCCATATCGATCTGGTGCCGGTATTGGCCGCAGTGGCAAAAGATACGGGCCTGTCAGGCGCATGGATTTTCGATGTGCCTCCCGCAAATGCCACGCTCGCCTTTCCATCGCGATGGGTTGTGCTGAGTAAAAACAAAGCGTTGCTTAATGCTCTACAGACAGGAAATAAATACTGGCGGCCGCTTCCGGCAGCGGATCAGCGCTTTTTATGGCAGGATAGTTATTCCAATATTTTCCGCAGTATTCATTTCAACTGAAGCTCACTAAAATGCCACGGAGAACGAATTGCCGCAGCCGCAGCTGGCGGTCGCGTTGGGGTTTTTGATTTCGAAACCGGCGTGGGAGAGGTCTTCGGTATAGTCGAGCGTGGAACCGCCGATAATGCCGAGCGAGACATCGTCAATTACGACTTCCGCGCCGTCCTGGGCAATAACCGTATCGCTGGCGTCGGGCGCATTGCTGTCCAGCGAAAAATCATACTGAAAACCGGAACAGCCGCCGCCTTTGACGGTGATGCGGAATTTGAGAGCCGGATTGGATTCCTGTATTTTCAATGTGTTAATCCGGGCCGCCGCACTAACGGTTACGGAAAAAGCCGCCTGCCCCATGGGCGTTGCGGGAGTTATGTGTGTATCTGTTTCCATACTTAAATTATGGCTTAAAATCAATAAAATGGCAAGTACTAAGTGATTCTTGCTTGCATCTGGCCACCCATTTCGGCTATTGATTCCCCCTTATGATTTCTTTGATGGAAAAAAACGATGAATTGACCCGCGGATTGGCCAGCTATGCCTGCAATCCGCTGGAGAGCCGTGGCCGCCTTTATCGCGAGGAGGAGAGCAATACGCGCACCCTTTTCCAGCGCGACCGCGACCGTATTATTCACTCCACCGCCTTCCGCCGCCTGGAATATAAAACGCAGGTGTTCGTCAATCATGAGGGCGACCATTACCGCACGCGGCTGACGCATAGCCTGGAAGTGTCGCAGCTGGCGCGCTCCATCTGCCGCACGCTTGGGCTTCAGGAAGATCTGGCGGAAACGCTGGCGCTGGCGCATGATCTTGGACATACGCCCTTTGGCCATTCCGGCGAGGAAGCGCTTTCCGAAGTGATGGAACCGTTCGGCGGTTTCGACCATAACGCCCACACGCTACGCCTCGTTACCAGCCTGGAGCAGCGTTACGCCGAGTTTGACGGGCTGAATCTCACCTGGGAAACGTTAGAGGGCATCGCCAAGCATAATGGCCCGCTGACCAAACCGACGCCTGCCTCGATTATCGGCAAGATTCTCAACCGCGTTCAGCCGCAGACATTACCGCGCGCCCTGAGCGAATATAACGCCAAGCATGATTTGATGCTGGGTACCTATGCCAGCGGCGAAGCGCAGGTTGCTTCACTTGCCGACGATATCGCCTATAATAATCACGATATTGACGACGGATTGCGCGCCGGCTTATTCACCATCGAGCAGCTTGACGAAGTTGAGATGATCGCCAAGATTTTCCGCGAAGTCCGTGCCCGTTATCCGGGTATTGAGGAAACGCGCCTGGTTCACGAATCGATCCGCCGCCTTATCAACCGCATGGTGACGGATTTAATCGTGCAGACCATGCAAAATATCAATAACGAGCATATCGAAAAAGCGGATGATATCCGCAAGCTCGGCAAGCCCTTGATCGCCTTTTCGCCGACCATGCAGGAGACCAATACCAAGCTCAAGGCGTTCCTCATGGAAAACATGTACCGCCATTACAAGGTCAACCGCATGGCGAGCAAGGCCAAGCGCGTCGTCCGCGAACTATTCACCTTCTTCCTCAATGAGCCGCAATGCCTGCCGACCCACTGGCGCAAACTCGGCGGAGCGCCCAAAGGTGCAATGACGGCCATGGTCGTTGCTGATTTCATTGCGGGGATGACGGATCGTTTTGCGCTGGATGAACATCGGCGGGTGTTTGATGTGCAGGCGAGAAGTTGGCTGGGGAAGTGACATATTTTTTTAATGGCGAAGCCATTTAGAAAATTGTCATCCCGGAAATACGGAGCGGAGCGCAGTATTATCCGGGATCTCGTGCAGTTTGCCGCGTAGCCCTGGATCCCCGCCTTCGCGGGGATGACGAAGAAAAAGGAATGACAAGAAAAAAATGAACATCTTCAAAAAAATAGAACGCGAATTGCAGCTGATCGTTAGCCAGCTGAAATCGCAGAGCGCTCTCCCCGAAACGGTTATCACCACTAAAATCGAAGCCACCCCGCCGCGTGAAGCCTCGCATGGCGACATCGCCACCAATGCCGCTATGGTTATTGCCGCGCAGATTGGCAAGAATCCCAAGGAAGTCGCGGCATTATTAGCTGAAAACCTGAAGCAGATGGCGGGTATTACTAATGTAGAAATAGCCGGGCCGGGCTTTATCAACCTGACATTGGCTGCGAGCATCTGGCAGGAAGCGTTGGTGGATATCATCGATAATGGGCAGGATTATGGTAATTCCGACATAGGGCAGGGGCAGAAAATCAACATTGAATTCGTCTCAGCCAATCCCACCGGGCCGATGCATGTCGGCCATGGGCGCGGCGCGGTGTATGGCGATGCGCTGGCGACGTTGCTGACCAAAGCGGGATATGACGTTACCCGCGAATATTATATCAATGATGCCGGGGCGCAGGTGGATAAGCTGGCGGAATCCGTGCATCTGCGCTACCGCGAAGCCTGTGGCGAAACTATCGGTGAGATTCCCGAAGGGCTTTATCCGGGCGATTATTTGCTGCCGGTTGGGCAGCTGATTAAAGAGCGTTTCGGCGATAAATATCTGAACGCGGCGCGCGAAGAATGGCTGGTGCCAATTCGTACATTAACACTGGAAGCCATGATGAAGCTGATCAAAAGCGATCTGGCGGCGCTGGGAATTCATCACAATGTATTTAGTTCTGAGCGGGAAATTACTGAGAAGGGTGAGGTGGATGAAGCTCTGGCTTTTCTTGAATCTAAAGGCCTCATTTATCGCGGCATTCTGGAGCCGCCCAAAGGCAAAACGCCCGATGATTGGGAACCACGCGAGCAGACCTTGTTCCGCTCCACCCAGTTTGGCGACGATTGCGACCGACCGGTTAAAAAATCCGACGGTAACTGGACGTATTTCGCGCCCGACATCGCCTATCATTTCGATAAATGCAAGCGTGGTTTCAGCAAGCTGATCGATGTTCTTGGTGCTGATCATGGCGGTTATGCCAAGCGCATCAAGGCGGTGGTGCAGGCGCTGACCGATGGCAAAGTGACGCTTGACGTCAAACTCTGCCAGCTGGTGAAATTCATGCGCGGCGGCGAACCGCTCAAAATGTCCAAGCGGGCGGGTACATTCGTCACCGTGCGCGAAGTGGTGGACGAGGTGGGCAAGGACGTATTCCGTTTTATCATGCTTACGCGCAAAAATGATGTGCCGCTCGATTTCGATTTTGCCAAGGTTATGGAGCAATCGAAAGATAACCCGGTGTTTTATGTACAATATGCCCATGCGCGAATCCGCTCGATCATCCGCAATGCCGGGACCGAATTGCCCGAGGCTGTCACCCTGTCGGATAACCTGTCCCCGCACTTACTTAGTCGCCTGACTCACCCCGAAGAACTGGCCCTGATCCGCCTTATGTGCAACTGGCCCCGGCTGGTGGAATCGGCGGCGACCGGGCTTGAGCCGCATCGGGTGGCATTTTACCTGCAGGAAGTGGCAGCTTCGCTACATGGTTTCTGGAATCTCGGCAATGATGACTTAGGGCTTCGTTTTATCGTAAAATCTGATATAGAGTTGACGGCGGCGCGGATTACGCTGGTGCGCGCGGTGGCGGTAGTGATTGCTTCAGGCCTGCGGGTGCTGGGGGTTGAGCCGGTGGAAGAGTTGAGGTAATGTACGCGAATGAAGGACGAAACGGATAACAGGGATTTGATGATCGTCAGCAGCAATAGCGGGCTTACGCGCTGGGCGCCGCTGGTAGTTGTTTTTGCCGTTGTCGGCGGATTCGTTACTCTCTCATGGTATGCGTATCATGCAGGCATACAGTCGGTGAAGGAAGAAGATCTGGTCGTTGTCGAAGCCGATAAGACCCCGATCAAAGAGAAACCGACCGATCCGGGAGGTATGCAATTCCCTAATCAGGATAAAACCGTTTTTGAAACCTTCTCCGGAAATTCCAAACAGCCGCCCAAAGTTGAGCGTGTTCTGCCAGTCCCTGAAGAGCCGATGGCCAAAGATTCGGAAGCCTCCGGCACCACGACCTGGGTCAATAAGGATTTGAAGAAATCAGCGGCCGCCGAGCAGGTAATAGGGCAGGAAAACGCAAAAAAACCTGTCGATAAAACGCATATTCTGGCAACGGTAGCCGCACCGGATGCAAAACCGACTTATGGAAATAAAGAGACATCCGATCCAGCATCGCAATCCGAGGATGAGCAAAGCGTTTCCTACGTCGCCCCAAAGAAAGAAGCCTCTGCCAGCGAAACCGCGAATAACACCATGCAGGTTGCGGATAATAAGCCCAGCCAGCCTTTTACTCCTGAGAAAGTGTCGGAAGCCAAGCCTTTTGCCAGCGAGAATGAAACGCCTGATGCAGCCAAAGAAATCCCTGAGAAAAAACCTGCGCCTGCAACAAAACCTCAGCCCAAAGCAGCGCCAGCCACTGGTAGTGCGATGGTGCAGCTTGGAGCTTACCGCTCAGAAGCGGAAGCCAATGAAAACTGGGATAAAATGCACCTGAAGCAGAAGGACCTGTCTGATAAAGAGCCGTTGGTGATCAAGGCCGATCTCGGTGAAAAGGGCGTATATTACCGCCTGCGCGTCGGCGGGCTTTCTCCGGCGGAAGCCAAAGCGCTTTGTAAGTCGCTCACCGCTAAAGGCCAGGCGTGCATTGTAGCGGCGGATAAATAATCCGATGTCCGCGCCTTTATCCTCTGTCATATTCGATACTGCCGGTCCGACCCTGACCGACGATGAGCGGGCTTTTTTTCGCGACGTCAATCCGTTCGGCTATATTCTTTTCGCTCGCCATTGCCCTGATCCGGAAACGGTCAGGCGGCTGGTGGATGAACTCAAATCGCTCTCGGGCCGCGACCGTTTGCCGATTCTGATCGATCAGGAGGGAGGGCGTGTTGCCCGCCTCAAGCCGCCGCACTGGCATAAATATCCTCCGGCGGGTGTGTTTGCGGCGATGGCCAAGCGCGACCGTGAAAAAGCGCATATGGCAGTGCATCTCAATGCCAGGTTAATCGCCCATGACTTATATGAACTGGGCATCACCGTCGATTGCGCGCCGCTGGCCGATCTGCCGATCAAAGGGGCGCATGATATTATTGGTGACCGGGCGTTTGGCACGGAAGCCGAACAGGTGGTGTATCTGGGCCGGGCGATGGCCAAAGGGCTGATGGACGGCGCGATTGTGCCTATACTCAAGCATATTCCCGGCCATGGCCGCGCAACGGCGGATAGCCATGACGAAGTGCCCGTCGTTCATGAATCGCTGGAAATGCTGCGGGCGACGGATTTTGTACCGTTTAAAGCCTTAGCCAGCCTGCCAATGGCGATGACGGCGCATGTGATGTATACGGCGATCGACGATGAACATATGGCGACTTTATCTAAAACCGCCATAGATTTGATCCGCAATGAACTCGGCTTCAAAAACTTGCTGCTCTCCGATGCGCTCGATATGAAATCCATGGCTCCTATACCTCTGGGCGAACGCGCCCGCATGGCGCTGGCGGCGGGCTGCGATATTGCCCTGCATTGCAATTCCTCCTTCGATGAAAAACAGCAGGTCATGGAAGGGGTATGCGCGCTGGAAGGCGAATCGTTGGTGCGGGCGGATCGCGCGATGAATTCAGTACGCACCCCGAAACATTTCGACCCTGTGGAGGCGAGGCAGACGTTAGAATCGCTCCTGTCCGACGTTGAAGATGCCTACCAGACGGGATACATCCATGCTGGACTCAATAATTGACGGCTCCGCCTGGGTGATTCCGGTGCTCCTGGCGATCATGCTGCACGAGGTGTCGCATGGCTGGGTGGCGGAGCGTTTTGGCGACGATACGGCGCGGGTGATGGGGCGCATTACTCTCAACCCGCTCAAGCATATCGACCTGTTTGGCACGATTATCCTGCCTGCTGTGCTTATATTCGCCGGGTCGCCTATGTTGTTTGGCTATGCCAAGCCCGTCCCGGTGAATTTCGCTATTCTCCAGCCGCCGCGCTTAGGCATGCGGATGGTGGCAATAGCCGGTCCGGCGATGAATGTATTGCTGGCGCTCATTACCGGGATTTTATTGCATCTCCAGCGTTTTATTACACCCGAACAGGCGCCATGGCTGTTTCTGGTGTTGTACCGCTCCCTGGTGCTCAATTGCGGGCTGGCGGTATTTAACATGCTGCCGATCCTGCCGCTCGATGGCGGGCGGGTGGTCTATTCTTTTCTGAGCGATACGCCGGCGCGCTGGTTTGGCAAGCTCGAACGGCGCGGAATCTGGGTAGTTTTGGGGATTTTGCTGGCAGTGCAATTTATGGGCTATAATCTGAACGATATTATCGGCGTGCCGGTGTTCGCTCTGATGAAGGCGGTGATGTTTGTCACGGGCAACGGCGATTAGACAAAGCCCCGGCGATATGTTACATCTGCACATCAATCATTCATAAGGAGATTTATCGATGGGACTCAGTTTCTGGCACATGCTGCTTATACTGATCGTGGTGTTCGTCATTTTCGGCGCGGGAAAACTGCCCAAAGTCATGGGCGATGTTGGCAAGGGGATTAAAAACCTGCGCGATGGGCTGAAGGCGGAAGATGATGCAGAAAAAAAGAAGGATGATAAGATGATTAGATAATTGGATCATTAAGTAACCCCTTAATCATCTGGTCATCTAATAATCCAATCATCCGCCTTATGCTCGATTTTTCATTTGCTGAAATTGCCCTGATCGTTGTAGTCGCCGTATTATTCATCGGCCCGAATGAGCTTCCCGTTGTTATCAAAACAATCGGTAAAGCCATGCGTGGTATGCGCGGGTTGATGAAGGAGATACGTGGTATCTTTGATGAAATTTCGCGTGAATCGGGGCTGGAAGAAGCCGAGCGCGATGTGCAGCATGAAATCACTATGATTAAAGGCGATGACGGGAAAATGTATGAGTCGTATACGCACCCCCTGAATCCCGCCAAAATCGCGCCTCCCGTTGCGCCCGAAGATGTCAAAAATGACTGACGAACTCCCCAGCCAGCCTTTGCGCCACCATTTAATTGAGCTTAAACGCCGATTGATCATTTGCATCATCACCTACGCCGTCGCCACCACGCTGTGCTATCTGGCGGCCAGCCATATTTATGCATTTCTCGTGCAGCCGCTGGCTAATGCGTTTCCCAATCCCGAGCATCGCCGGATGATTTATACGGGACTGACCGAGGCGTTCGTGACCTACCTGAAGCTGGCCATATTCGCCGGGTTTTTCATCTCGTTCCCGGTAATTGCCTCGCAATTTTACCTGTTCATGGCGCCGGGCCTCTATAAAAAAGAACGCCGGGCGTTGATTCCTTATCTGGTGGCCGCGCCCATACTATTTATCACTGGAGCGGCATTTGCCTATTACGTGATTTTCCCGGCGGCGTGGAAGTTTTTCCTGAGCTTCGAATCACCCGGAGGCGAAGGCGGGCTACCGATTCAGCTGGAAACGAAGGTGTCGGATTATCTGAGCATTGTCATGCATCTGATGATGGCGTTCGGGCTGTCGTTTCAACTGCCCGTGGTGCTGGTTTTGCTGGTAAAAGCCGGGATGCTGACTATCGAGCAACTTAAGCGCGGGCGGCGTTATGCGGTGGTGATTATCGTCACCGTGGCCGCTTTCATCACCCCGCCGGACATTTTCAGCCAGATTGCCCTTTCGGTTCCGCTTTACCTGTTGTATGAAATGTCGATTTTATTTTGTAGCTATCAGTCTCTAGTCGCCAGTCGCCAGTCGTCAGCGGCTGAAGATCATGGGCTGGAGACTGATGACTAGAGACTGATGACTAGAGACTGGAGACTGAAAACATGCATGACATAAAATATATCCGCCAAAACCCCGAAGCGTTCGATGCCGGCCTTGCCAAGCGCGGCTTGCCGCCCGTGTCGGCGCATCTGCTGAAATTGGATGAGGAAAAACGCAAGCTGCAAACTGCGATTCAGGGCTGGCAGAGTGAAAAAAACCAGATGGCCAAAGAAATCGGCATGGCCAAGGGCAAGGGCGATCAGGCACGCGTGGATGAGTTGATGCTGAAGCAGAGCGTATCGGTGTCGGGGGTGAAAGAATTCGAGACCAATCTGGTGAAAATCGAAGAATCGCTGAAAAATTTGCTCGAAACCCTCCCCAATCTTCCTGCCGATGACGTGCCCGTAGGCCCGGAAGAGACGGCCAATATTATATTGCGGGCGCATGGCAAAAAACCGGAATTCACGTTCAAGCCGAAAGAGCATTTTGAGTTAGGCGAAAAACTTGGCCTGATGGATTTTGATGGTGCGGCGAAATTATCGGGCGCGCGGTTTGTCGTATTGAAGGGCGCATTGGCGCGCATGGAGCGGGCACTTGGCGATTTTTTCCTCGATCATAATACGAAAGAATTCGGCTATACGGAAATCGCCCCGCCTTTTCTCGTGCGCGATAATGCGGTGTTCGGTACTGGCCAGCTTCCTAAATTCGGCGAAGATTTATTCAAAACCACCAATGGTTACTGGCTGATTCCAACCGCTGAGGTTCCACTGACCAATCTCGTTGCCGACAGCATTCTCGATGAGGAAAAACTGCCGATACGCATGACCGCCTACACACCGTGTTTCCGTTCGGAAGCGGGCGCGGCAGGCAAGGATACGCGTGGCATGATCCGCCAGCATCAGTTTTCTAAAGTTGAACTGGTGAGCATCGTCCATCCTGACAAATCCAAAGAAGAACATGAGCGGATGATCGGATGCGCTGAATCGTTGATGCAACGGTTGGGACTGCATTATCAGGTAGTGCTGCTTTCCAGCGAGGCCGGTTTTTGTAATACTAAAACCTACGATATCGAAGTCTGGCTGCCGGGACAAAATATGTTCCGCGAAATTTCCAGTTGCTCCAATTGCGGCGATTTCCAGGCGCGGCGCATGAAGGCGCGCTTCAAAGGCAAAAACGCTAAGGAAACGCAATTCGTCCATACATTGAATGGCTCGGGCCTTGCGATTGGCCGCACGATGGTGGCGATTCTGGAGAATTATCAGAATGCCGACGGCAGCATTGCCGTGCCGGAAGCGCTGAGGCCCTATATGGGTGGATTAGACGTAATCCGCTAAGGCTTTTTTAACGTGTTTTTGCTAGTATCAATAGGTGTAAAACAGGTTAGGGAGGCTGCACTATGTTTGGTAAGGATATAATGAAAAATATCAGTGATACGCTCAATAATATGAGTGAGAAAGAAAAAGCCAAACGCGCCAAGTCGCTCAAGAAGCTGATGGACGATGAGCTTAAGCGGCGTCAGACGGAAAAAAACAAAAAGCCGAAAAAGAGTTGACATGGCATAGGCAGCAGTTTGTATTGCTGCCATGATTGAATCGAAAACTCCGCGTATTCTTGTTTCTAACGACGATGGCATCGACGCCGAAGGGCTGGCGGTGCTTGAACGCGTCGCCAAAAAACTCTCGGATGATATTTGGGTGGTGGCACCGGAGCAGGAGCAGAGTGGCGCGTCGCATTCGCTGACCTTGCATGTGCCGGTGCGGGCGCGTAAGCGCGATGCGCGGCATTACGCCATTAGTGGCACGCCGACGGATTGCGTGTTGCTGGCGGTCAAAGAGATTATTCCGGCGAAGCAAAAACCGAACCTCATTCTCTCCGGTATCAATCGCGGTTCCAATGCGGCCGATGACATTACCTATTCCGGTACGGTGGCGGCGGCGATGGAAGGGACTATTCTGGAAGTGCCGTCGATGGCGCTGAGTCTGCTGACTAACGATAGCGATCATCCTCATTGGAATACGGCGGAGCAGCATGCGCCGGGGATTATTCAGAAGCTGCTGAAGCAAGGCTGGCCCAAGGGGTCGTTCATCAACCTCAATTTTCCCAATTGCGCGCCGGATAAAGTTAAAGGTATTCGCGTCTGCCCGCAGGGAAAGCGATTGGTGAGCGTTGGGCTGCTGGGGCGCATCGATCCCAAGGGGCGGCCTTATTTCTGGATTGGCGGCGAGCGGGATAATACGGCGAATAAAGCGGGTGTGGATGTGGATTTACTGCATGCGGGTTATATCACCGTCACGCCGATCAGTATGGATATGACGGACCATGCAACGATGGAAAAATTGAGCGCGGTGTTTTAGATCAGTCCTTTTTTCTCCTCTCCCTGGGAGGGGAGAGGGAGGATTTCATTAGTGAGCGTAGCGAACTTAGGAAATACGGGTGAGGGTGGCGGTCCATAATGGCACTAGCGTGCCTCACCCCCTCCCTGACCCTCCCCCCTCAAGGGGGAGGGGATAAGAGAGCCTTAAATATCCGACAGAGTGCGGAACTTGGGCGCGGCGCGTTCCTGCTCTAATTGTTCAACATGCGTGCCTTTGCTATTGCGCCACATATTTACCGCATATCCTACACCGACGGCAGCCGCCAGCCCCACAGCGCCGACACCGATTTTTCCGCCGAGGGATAAGGATTTGAAGGCGAGGAGGGGTTTTTGCCAGGCGGAAGGTTTGATGGTGGGCTTGATCTCATCCATTGCCCTCATTATATCATCTACAGTGGATGGTTTACCGGCTTTTTTCAGGGCTTCCTGAATCGTATTTGCATATTCTCCAACCGCGATTTTCTTCTCCGCTTCACAAAAAGCAATATAATCCGGGTGAGTATTGCAATGCTGCTCCATTTGCTCCGTCCAGGCTTTCAGCACTTTGGTGCTCGCGGTATTGGCAGGAGGTGGGTGAAGTTTGCGGAACTCCTGAAATATTGGGAATGTAATTGCATTGCCTCTGGGGGATTGAATGCGGGCACGCACTTTCTGCCAGAATTCGTCTTTGGTGGGGATAGCACTACCAGCCGTAATAGAATTGCCTGCCATGCTTGAAATCAGCGCTGCCGTGGTCACGCCCGCTGTTGCACCGGCAGCAATTTCCGCCAGCCCAATATCTTTTTTTATATTCTCGTCTTCAGCCATAATTGCATCTTTACGCATTAACCCATTATTATAATAGCCTGTTTTTCCCGATGATCGAATGAAGATTCCATGACAATGCAGATGGGTCGCATTAAATCTTTTTTAAGCCTTTACCGCTATGCATAGTGGGATAGCGAATGGATGCACACTATATGATGAATTCCAATAAGCGAGAAAAGATAGCCCATCTACAGATTTCAGCGCATCCGTTAGCACATAACGGGGTGTCTGATCGTATCCGCATGCTGATGCAATTGCGCAACAACGGCATACACGATGTCGATGTGCTGTCGGCGATGGAGAACGTGCCGCGGGAATTATTTGTCGAGGATGCGTTTTTTGAACATGCGTATGACGACACAGCGCTGCCGATTCCCTCGGGACAGACGATCAGCCAGCCGACGGTGGTGGGGTGGATGACGTGGGCGCTGGAGCTGGAGCCGCGTATGCGTGTGCTGGAAATCGGCACAGGATCGGGTTATCAGACGGCGATATTGTCGCAACTGGCACGGCGTGTGTATACCATCGAGCGGCACCGCGATTTGCTGGCGATGGCTAAGGAGCGTTTTGATTTTCTTAAACTCACCAATATTGTCACCAAATGCGGCGACGGCTCGAAAGGCTGGAAAGAAGTCGCCCCGTTCGACCGGATTATCGTCAC
>Ga0206992_1059_pt1 | contig 24995 bp, 23 predicted proteins | sample Alteio_BWMinCont_6_FD_153267 | JGI IMG/M metagenome (GOLD analysis project Ga0206992, IMG submission 153267) | Enriched cells from forest soil in Barre Woods Harvard Forest LTER site, Petersham, Massachusetts, United States -... | ecosystem: Environmental > Terrestrial > Soil > Temperate forest >... | reverse complement strand
TGCGCCTGGCATCCGGAGTGGAATAGTTTGCCCAAGGATGAGCAGGCACGATTGAAAGCAAGGCAGGGCGTGCGTTACCAGTCACTGGAATTCATGCAGGTCGCCGATGCCGATAGCATGAAGGAATTGCCGCGCGACGGAAAATCGATCGGTGAAGTGTTGATGCGCGGCAATGTGGTGATGAAGGGCTATCTGAAAAATCCGAAGACGACGCAAAGCACCTTTCGTGGCGGTTGGTATCATACCGGCGATCTGGCGGTGCGCCATCCCGATGGGTATATCGAAGTGAAGGATCGGCTGAAGGACATCATCATTTCGGGAGCTGAGAATATTTCGACAATTGAAATCGAGAGTGTTCTCTATCGCCATCCGGCGGTACTGGAAGCGGCAGTAGTGGCCAAGCCGGACGATCATTGGGGCGAAGTGCCGTGTGCGTTTATTGAATTGAAACCGGGCGCTACGGCTACGGAGGCGGAGATCATAAGCTTCTGCCGCGAACATATGGCGCATTTCAAGGCACCGAAATGCGTAGTGTTCGGCGCGCTCGAAAAAACGCCCACGGGGAAGATTCAGAAATTTTTACTACGCGAAAAGGCGAAATCCATATGAGCGATCCGATTGTCATTGTAAGCGCGGCCCGCACGCCGATTGGCGGATTGCTTGGCGATTTTAAAGAGGTGAGCGCGACAGAACTCGGCGCAACGGCGATTCGCGCTGTGTTGGCGCGCTCAGGTGTCGCTGCCGGAACCATCGATGAAGCGTATATGGGTTGCGTATTATCCGCCGGACTCGGGCAAGCTCCCGCACGGCAAGCGGCGCTTGGTGGCGGCCTCCTCGAATCTACAGCATGCACCGCCGTGAGCAAAGTGTGCGGCTCGGGCTTGAAGGCGGTGATGCTGGCGCATGATGCGATACTGGCGGGATCGGCGAAATACGTCATCGCCGGAGGTATGGAGAGCATGACCAATGCGCCGCACTTGCTGCTGAAGGCTAGGCACGGTCATAAGATGGGCAATGTAGCGCTGCAGGATCATATGTTTTTGGATGGGCTGCAGGATGCGTATGATGCAGGCAAATTGATGGGCGTGTTTGCGGAAGCGTGCGCGAAGAAATACAGTTTTACCCGGAAAGCGCAGGATGATTTTGCCATTGCCTCGCTGGAGCGGGCGAAAAAAGCGACTGCGAATGGACATTTTGCGGTCGAGATTGCACCGGTGACGGTGAAGAGCAAGAAAGGCGATGTGGTGGTGAGTATTGACGAACAGCCCCAAAAAGCCAGCCCAGAAAAAATTCCAACATTGAAACCCGCCTTCGCAGCGGATGGTACGGTGACCGCCGCCAATGCCAGCTCGATTTCCGATGGGGCGGCAGCCTTGATGCTGATGCGCTTATCGGATGCGGAAAAATTAGGGCTTACACCTCTTGCCCGTATCGTCGCCCATACCAGTCATGCGCAGGAACCGGCATGGTTTGCCACTGCTCCGGTTAGTGCGCTGAGCAAACTTTCGGAAAAAACCGGGTGGGCGTTGAAGGATGTCGATTTGTTTGAAATCAATGAAGCGTTCGCCGTGGTGGTTATGGCCGCGATGCAGGATTTGCAATTGCCGCATGAGAAGGTCAATATTCATGGCGGGGCATGTGCGATGGGACATCCGATCGGCGCGTCGGGAGCGCGGATTCTGGTGACGCTACTTTCTGCCATGCAGCAAAATGGTTTGAAGCGCGGCATGGCGAGCCTTTGTATCGGCGGCGGTGAAGCGGTGGCGATGGCAGTGGAGAGACTATGATTAGCGAAACGCAGAAAATGATCCAGGACATGGCGCGGCAATTCGCCCGAGAGAAACTCGCGCCGGGAGCCATGGGGCGCGACCATCATGCGGTTTTTCCGGCGGAAGCGATTGCGGAAATGGGTAAGCTCGGCTTGATGGGCATGCTGATACCGGAAAATTACGGCGGATCGGGAGCAGATTATGTATCGATGGCGCTGGCGATTGAAGAAATCGCGGCGGCGGACGGATCGTGTTCGACGATTATGAGCGTGCAGAATTCATTGGTCGGCGCCGGGCTTTTGAAATTTGGCGATGACTGGCAGAAGGAGCATTTTTTAAAGCCGATTGCGCGCGGCGATATGCTCGCGGCATTTGCGCTTACCGAATCGCAAGCGGGGTCGGATGCGGCGGCGGTACGTTGCAGCGCGGCAAAAGATGGCAATTATTATGTGCTCAATGGAGCCAAGCAGTTTATCACCTCGGGCAAGCATGCGCAGGTGGCGTTGGTGTTTGCGGTAACGGATAAATCTGCGGGGAAAAAAGGTATTTCAGCGTTTATCGTACCCACCGATATGCCGGGTTATTCGGTGAGCAAAGTCGAACATAAGATGGGGCAAACCTCGTCGGATACGGCTTCGCTGCAATTTGATAATATGAGAATTCTGGCGACGAACCGTTTGGGTGCGGAAGGTGAAGGGTATAAAATTGCATTGTCCAATTTGGAAGGCGGACGCATCGGCATTGCGGCGCAATCGATTGGTATGGCACGGGCGGCGTATGAGGTTGCGCTTGGTTATGCGAAGGAGCGTGAAGCGTTCGGCAAACCGATTGGGCAGCATCAGGCGGTGGCGTTTCGTTTGGCCGATATGGCGACGCAAATTGAGGCGGCAAGGCAATTGCTGCTGCATGCGGCGGGTTTGCGCGATGCGAATCAACCCTGCCTGAAAGAAGCCTGTATGGCGAAATTGTTTGCTTCGGAAATGGCGGAACGCGTGTGCTCTAGCGCGATGCAGACGCTCGGGGGCTATGGCTATTTGCGGGATTTTCCACTAGAACGAATTTGCCGCGACGTGCGTGTGTGCCAGATTTACGAAGGAACCAGCGACATACAACGGATTATTATTAGCAGGGAAATCAATGCAGATTAAAGACGTATCCGCCGTTATTACCGGAGGCGCATCGGGATTAGGTGCAGCCACCGCGCACGCATTGGCGAAAGCAGGCGCGAAAGTGGCGCTGTTAGACCGCCAACCGCCTAAGGATAATATTGGACTATATTGCGAGTGCGATGTCATGAGCGAGACAAGCGTCAAAACGGCGTTGGAAAAAGCGCGGGTGGCACATGGCGCGGCACGGATTGTGGTGAATTGCGCCGGTGTTTTAGGCGCAGGCAGGATTCTTTCGCGCGAAGGGCCGATGAAGCTCGATTATTTTGAGCAGGTGATGCGGGTTAATATAGGCGGCACGTTTAATGTGATGCGGCTGGCGGCGGAAGCGATGAGTGCGCTGGAGCCTGTGGGTAATGATAAGGAACGCGGCATCATCATCAATACGGCGTCGATTGCAGCGTATGAGGGGCAAATCGGGCAAGTTGCCTATGCCGCGTCTAAAGGCGCGATTGTGAGCCTGACATTGCCGGCAGCACGTGAGCTGGCGAAATTCGGCATACGCGTCAATGCGATTGCGCCGGGGCCGGTGGATACGCCGATGGTGGCGGGCATGACAGCGGAAGTGCGTGAAAGCTTAGAAGCCACCATTCCCTTCCCGCCCCGGCTGATCAAGCCGGAGGAATTTGCAGCGCTGGTGCTGCATATGATCGAAAATGTTGCGATTAACGGCGAAATCGTCCGGTTGGACGGAGCTTTGCGTATGTCACCGAAATAGAGGAAATTATGGAACTAAAAGAACCCGCCATCAAAGTGATCGCCATGCCATCGGATTCCAATGCCGACGGCGATATGTTCGGCGGCTGGATTATGAGCATGATGGATTTGGCCGCTTATATACCCGCACGCAAAATTGCTAAGAAGCGATTGGTGACGGTGGCCGTCGACAGCATTACTTTCCACAAACCCGTCTTTGTCGGGGATTGCCTGGAATGCTACGCCGAGGTCGAAAAAATCGGACGCAGCAGCATGACCATCAAGGTCGAGGCTTTTGTCGAGCGCAAAGAAAGTCTGGATAAGGACAAAGTCACAGAAGGACGCTTTGTGATGGTAGCGATCGGTAAAGATCGAAGGCCTGTGCCAATTATCGATCAGACTTCGTGAAATTCTTTGCGTAAGCTGTCTGTTTTCAGCGATAAAAGCTTTTGCGCGATGTTTCCGGCTACCTCGCCTGGCGTGCCGAATGGGTTGGATGGCTTTGTGTTCTTTTGAAATTCCGGCGATAGCGCAAGCCTGATAGCCTGAGTAATAGCCTCTTTATCGCAGGCGCAGTCAATGATGCTGGGCAGACGTAAGCGCCCCTTCTGGCGGTCGCCGATATTGACGGTAGTTTTGCCAAGCGTTGGCGCTTCCAGCATGGCGCTGGAGGAATTTCCCACTACGACATCGCAGTGTTTTATCGCACTCAAATACAGCAGCGATCCGTAGGACATGCGGAAGAACGTGCGCGGGCGTTTGGCAGCGAATGATTGTAATATCGTATTGATGACACGTCCGCCCGTATCGGCATTGGCACCAGTGATGAGCAAGGTGGCGTCGGGGAATGCCTCTAATGCGGCGAGAACCATGTGGATCTGTTGTTCAACGGGAATACCACTTAACTCCTCGGGGTGATAGGTGAGGAGCAGCACCGGGGAGATAAGTGAAATGCCAAATTCCTTTTCCAGATCGCTTTTTGAAAGCAGCGGCAGCTTGGCGATATTGTCGATACCGGGTGCACCGACGGTAAATACATGCGCGGGGTTTTCACCCATCTGCACGATGCGTTGCCGGGCTTTTTCATAGGGTGGAAAATGCCAATAGGACAACTTGGTGATGGCATGACGCCAGGCGTTGTCCTGCGCGCCTTCGGTCTCTTCGCCACCATGGATATGGGCAATCGGTATGTGCAAAATCGCCGCAGCTGATGCCACCGCCAGCATCTCGTAGCGATCGCCGAGAATGACGGCGATGTCGGGCTTGAGGCGGTCGAGCGCCTCAGCGATGCCGCTCAGACCCGTACCCATGGAGCGCGCCAGCTGAAGCGGCTGGTCGCTGCTGAGTTTCATATCGACTTTCGCTGCAACAATCCAGCCATCGGCTTCGATTTGCTTCACTGTCATGCCGTGATCGGGCGAGAGATGCGCGCCGGTGACGATGAGCTGCAGTTCAGCACCGCGTTCCTGCAATTCCCGCATGGTCCAGTAGAGCAAGCCGTATTCGGCGCGGGTGCCGGTGATGATGGCGATTTTACGCATAAGGTAATCCTAATTTCACACTCGATGGCAGGCTGATGATGCGCTGGGCGAGGTTCTCGGTAAGCGCCAAATCGCTGCGTGGAGAATGCTGATAGATGGGCAATTGATGCAGTGGCGTCCAGACAGGGCGGCAGAGGAGTTTTGCATCGTGGAGTGATTGCAACGTAGCGTTGAGCCAAGATTCATTGGCATGGTCGGTGAGTAAGGTGACTAACCAGTAATTGCTTTTGGTGCCTTCCGGCTCGGGCAAAATATGCATGCCCTTGATGTTGGCGAAGGCTTGCATATAGCGCGCGGCGAGTGCGCGTTTGGCGGCGACGAATTTTGGCAGTTGTTCGAGTTGGGCGCAACCGAGCGCGGCGTTTAGATTGGGCATGCGGTAATTCCAGCCGATTTCGTCGTGCGCGAAGGCCCATTTATGCGGTTGCTTGGCGGTATTGGTTAGGTGCTTTAGGCGTTTGGCGAAGACTTCGTCGTTGGTGACGATGGCGCCGCCGCCGCCGGTGGTAAGGATTTTGTTGCCGTTGAAGCTGAAAATGGCGGTGTTCTGGCTGCCGATTTTTTTGCCGTGCGAAAGCGAACCGAGCGCTTCGGTGGCGTCCTCGATAAAGGTCAGATTCCATGCATCAGCGATGGATTTGAGCGCTTCGAGCTGGCAAGGATGGCCGAAGACGTGGACGGGAACGATGGCGCGGATGATGCGGCCGGTTTCTTTGTTGATGGCGTTACCGCTTTTGATGGCAGCGGTTTTTTCGAGATGTTTTTTGAGAGAGATGGGATCGATGCCGAGCGATTGTTCTTCCACTTCGACGAAATGCGGGGTAGCGCCGGCGTGCGATACGGCGTTGGCAGTGGCGATGAAGGTGAGTGAGGGGACGAGGACTTCGTCGCCCGGCTGCACTCCTGAAGCAACGAGTGCGGCATGTAGCGCGCAGGTGCCGTTGACGGTGACGACGGCGTATTTGGCACCGCAGGCGGTGGCGAGGTCACGTTCGAAGCGGTCGACGAAGGCGCCGACGGAGGAGACCCAGCCTTCAGTAATGCAGCTCGTGACGTAAGCGCTTTCATTGCCGGAAAAATAGGGTTCGTGCAGATTGACCGGGCGCGGTGCATCGCCCACCACCGCTTCAATGGCAGCGATAATGTCAGACGACATAAGCGCGGACATCATGGTAATAGGCGCGGTTGGCAGGGTTGGCGAACCATTCGATAGTGTGAGCTAAGCCCTTTTTTAAATCATGCGATGGCTTCCAGCCGAGGAGTTTGGTGATTTTTTCGTTGTCGCAGCAGAGGCGTTCGACTTCGCTGTTTTCGGGGCGAAGGCGGGCCTGGTCGGTTTTGACTTCGAGTTTTTTGCCGGTGAGTTCGCTGACAAGTTTGACGGTGTCGCCGATGGAGATTTCCGTTCCGCTGCCGATATTGATGGTTTCGCCGATCGATTTTTTATGGTCGAGGATAGCGATCAAACCCGCTACCGTATCGAGAACGAAATTGAAATCGCGCGTGGGATGGAGTGACCCGAGCGACAACGTACCGTTGCCACTCAAAGCCTGCAAAATCATGGTCGGAATGACGGCGCGCATGGATTGGCGCGGGCCGTAGGTGTTGAAGGGACGGGCGATGGCAACGGGGGTGCTAAACGAGCAATAATAGGAATAGGCGATCTGGTCGGCGCCGATTTTACTGGCGGAATATGGGGATTGGCCGACGAGCGGATGGGTTTCGGAGATGGGGACGAATTGAGCGGTGCCGTAGACTTCCGAAGTCGAAGTGTGGACGACTTTTTGGATAGCCAAATCGCGGGCGGCTTGCACGACGTTGAGTGTGCCGGTGACGTTGGTATCGATGTAGGAGGATGGCGCAGCGTAGGAATACGGGATGGCGATCAGCGCCGCCAGATGCATCACCCCGTCGCAGCCGCGCATGGCTTCGCGTACGGAAAACGGATCGCGGACGTCGCCCATGACGAGGTCGATTTTGGCGCGGGTGGCGGCAGGCAGAGTATCGAGCCAACCATAGGAGCCGAAGGAATTATAGAGGGCCATGGCGCGCACGCGCCTGCCCTGCCCTATCAATGTTTCGACGAGGTGCGAGCCGATGAAACCTTCGGCGCCAGTGACTAATATAGTTTGCAGTTTTTCTGACATAGCGGGCACTATAGCAAGGCCTTATGCTGCCGCAAGGAATTATGCCAGCGCCGGGCCAGGTGGCACCGGATAATACAGCTTTTCCGAGCCCTTAAGCAGATAAGGGCCGGGATAGCCGGGATAGGTGGTGGCGCGAATGCGGCGCGCAGCTTCTTCTTGGCTCATGTCGGGAGTAATTTCGCAGAGCGCATTTAACTGCCTGCGGGTGAAGGCCGGGCGCGTCCATTGGCGGGGGCTGATGGGCAAGGGTTTGTTGGCGGCGATTAGCGTCATGATGTCGTTAAAGAGGGCAAGCATGGCGACCATGGTGTTTAATTTCAGGGTTTCGACGGTGTCGCTCGGCAATACGGGGAATAATATTTCCTTCACCACCGTGCCGCTATCGACTTTGGGCAGCATATGATGACAGACAGGGCCGAATTGCGCGGCTTCCTCATAGAGTGCGAAATTGTAGCAGCCAATACCGGGGTAATCGCAACTGCCGGGGTGGAAATTGAGTGAGAGAGCGCTTTTTTCCAGTAGGTCGGCGGGGACGATCCATGGTGACAGAAAGGAGAAAATAGCGCGGTATTGGGGTAGCGAAAAACCTGGCGGCGCGGCGTCGCCCACCGCTCCTTTTTCCCAGATGAGCTGTTCGCCGAATAAAGCGCGGGCGGATTCAGCGGCGCGGGCCGACCAGATGTCGTTTTTGGTGAGGAGGAGGATCATGGATTCGTCATTGCGAGGAACGCAAGCGACGCGGCAATCCAGCTTCACCTCTTGCACGGAATATGTGGATACGCTGGATTGCTTCGCTACGCTCGCAATGACGAGGCTTCATGATTACCCTCCTGCGGCGAATTGCCGTTTGGCTTTAATTAAATCATCGAGGCGGCCGACATCCATCCAGTCGTCGCGCAGGGGAAATACGGCGACTTTTTTCTTATCCTGCACCAGGGATTGCAAAACCGTTGGCATATCGGTAACGCAACCTTTGGGGATAGTGCGCAGAACTTGCGGGTTCATGGCATAAATGCCAGCGCTGATTAAATCTTCGTAGACGGGTTTTTCGACGATAGCTTCAAGATTTCCGTCCTTGAGCTGGATAACGCCGAAGGGAACTTCCATGCGGTGCATGCGGGCGCACACGGTGGCCATAGCGTGGTTTTCGCCGTGGTAATCGAGCAAATCGCAAAAATCGACGGAGCTTAATATGTCGCCGTTGATGAGGATGAAGGGATCGGCGAAGGGTTTGGTGATGAGGGAAAGCGCGCCCGCCGTACCGAGCGATTCTTCTTCGCGGATGTAAGTGATTTTGCAATCCCACATTTCGCCATCGCCGAAATAATCTTCGATCATGTGGCCGAGATAATTGAGTGCAATGTGGAAATCGCTGAAACCCTGTTTGACGAATTGCTGGATGATATGTTCGAGCATCGGCTTGCCGCCGACTTCGACCATGGGTTTGGGAATATCGCGCGTGATCGGCCACATGCGCTTGCCCTTGCCGCCCGCCATGATGACGACCGGATTGGGGCGCGGCGTGCGCATGAAGCCGCTGATCATGTCGTAGACGGCGATGCCTACCAAAGTGCCGTCGGCTTTGAGCAGCGGCATTTGCTTGATCTGGGCATTGTGCATGCCTTCGATGAGCTGGCTACGGGTCGAGCTGGCCGACATGACGTAAGGGTTGATGTGCATGGCCTGGCTGACCGGGGATTCGAGGGTCAGGCCTTTGAGTAAGTTGCGGCGTATGTCGCCGTCGGTAACGGAGCCGAGCAATTTGCCCGATGCGTTTACCACCAGCGCGATACGCGCCTCGTTGCCATTGATCGTTTCCAGCGCTCTCAGGATGGAAGCGGTTTCAAGGATCTGGACGTTTTCGGCGGAAATGAAGGGGTAGGTCACGGGTTATTTCTCCGTCATCCCCGCCTTGTGCGGGGATCTAGGGCTGTAACTGCTATAGCCAAAAGTATCATTCATCGTATCAATTCTTTCTTTTCCTACGCTCTAGATCCCCGCACAAGGCGGGGATGACGGGTTAAATAGCGATGACAAGCTTTTAACTTTCCAGCTCATCCTTAGTAATCAATCCTTCGGCAGCATAGTCATTCCTGGCCGATTTGCCAAGCAACTCCCATAAATGGTTGGGAGAAAGGCCGGTGGCTGGGCGTTTGCAGGTGAGGTTTTGCTCGCTAAACGGCTCGCCTTTGGCGATTGCCGTGGCGGCGACCACGCTTTTGCGGGCGACGGTGCGTGTGTCAGTTTCTTCCGGCTGGCAGATTTTTTCGCCATTGCCGAGGCCCGGCGCTACGTCGCGGATGGCGGCGACCATCTCTTTAAGCTGCTGCGGGGATAATGAAGCGGCATGATCGGGGCCGTTGGCTTTCGTATCGTAGGTGAAGTGTTTCTCGATAGCGACCGCACCGCGCGCCACCGCCACCACCGGCATGGCGATACCGAGACTGTGATCGGATAATCCAACCGGAAGACCGAAATGACGTTCGAGCGTATCCATGGCGCGTAAATTGATGCTGCGGACGGGCGCGGGATATTGGCTGACACAGTGCAGCAGCATGACTTTCTCACGCAAATATTTAAGCATGGGTGGCGTCGGCTCGGCGAGATTGGCAGGCATGCCGGTAGCGTGGGTGTAGCCGAAATGCAGAACGCATAAAGCGGTGGCGATTTCTTCGATATTCGACATCCCGGTGGAGAGGATGATGCGCAATCCCGTACGCGCGGCGGCGAGTAAGAATGGGCCATTGGTGATTTCGCCGGAGGGGAGTTTGAGATAGGGCATTTTAGTGTTGGTGACAAGATAGTGCAGGCTTTCATGGTCGAACGGCGTGCAGAGGAAATCGATATTCTTTTCCTGGCAATGCTGCGCCAATCGAATAAACGCCCCCTCCGGCAGGGTGAGTTTCTCCAGCATCTGGCGCTGGGAGATATGGGTATCGTTGAGATTACGTGCTTGATACTCAGCAGTAGTGGCCCTGGCGGTGACTAAGGATTCGGGATTGAAAAGCTGGAATTTAACGGCGTCGGCGCCAGCGCTCGCGGCGATATCGACCAGCTCGAAGGCTTTTTTTTCGTCGCCGTTGTGGTTCACTCCGGCTTCGGCAATGATATAGACGCGGGCAGCTTCCATATTATTTAGAGCGTAATTTATCGGCCAGCGTGCGGATGATGGCAAAGGTTTCGCTGGCGTCGGCCTGCATTTGCTGCGGCGTGCGTTCATAGAGCCGTTTCCATTCGGATTGAATGGCGGCCACCGCCTTGGTCAGGCGTTCGCGGCGGCCCTTTTCTTGCGTGATGTCGATATCCTTGCCAAAACGCGAGGAAAGGATGACGCAGGAGGAGCCCATGCGCACATGCTCGCCTAAAATGCGCTCGGCAGGCAATTCGCCGCTGCCGATCACTGCCATGCCGCCAAAGCCGAAGGAACGGCCGCAGGTTTTAGCCATCTCTGCCATCCAGTCGATGAGGCCGAGTGCCAGCGGCTCGAAGAGAAAATCGAGGCCAAGCGACAGATGCAGGTCGTTCAGACCGAAATAAACTTCGTCCACCTCATGATGAAAAACGATGTCGCTTAAATGCGCCATGGAATAAGCGGTTTCCACCAGCGGCAGCGGCTTCGCACGGCCATCCAGGATTTTCAGGAAATCCTCGAACTGAGATAATTGCTTGATCATCGGCAGCATGATGATATCGGCACCGTCTTTCACGGCGCGGTCTATTTCTTTTTTAGAACCCGCATGGATGGGGTTGATGCGCACGATCAGTTCTGCCTGCATGAGCACAGCGCGGATTTTGGCGACGTCGTCGGCTACATGCGTGCTGATGAAGGTCTGGCGGCTGGCCTGGCGCTCTTTCTTGCCCATGGATTCGAGATCGACCATGATGCGGGTGACGCCGGCGGCCTGCGCATCTTTGGCGATATCAGGGTCGTTGGTTATCAGTATGGTTTTCATCATAGGTTTTTCATTCTTTCCTTTGCCCACTGCCTGACAGGTACGCACAGGCTAAGCGTTGCCACCAGCACTAGCACGCCCATCGCGATTGCCAACAGGATTTTCGTGAAAATACCCCATGCCAGGCTTTTATAGAGCCAGGCCAGGGGCACCCAGATGGCAAGCGCAAGGAGTAGCATTTCCCCATATACACGTGACGGGCGGTGGCGGGAAATGATGCCCTGCTGATGACCGGCATAGGAAAGAAGCGCCACGGCGATTACCTGCAGCAAAGCATAAGCCAGCATGACGCCTTCCAAGCCATATAACCAACTGCCGAGCCAGCATAAAGGCAGGATAGCGATAGCCTGGATAAGGCTTGCCGCGAAGGGCATGCGCGGTTTGCCATGGGCATAGAGCATTTGCTGCCAGATGCCGGTGAGCAATATCGGCGGCATCGACCAGACGCCAAGCGCGAATAAATGGCCGATGCGGTCGATGGCAGCGGCATCCATCTTTCCGTAGCCGAAACAAAGTTGGGCCATCTCATGGCTTGCCGTCATGAGCGACAGGCATACGGCAAGGCATAAAGCCCAGCAGCATTGAAGGGTGACGGTGTAAGGCAACATGGAATCGCCGTCCAGGCGCTCGCGAAATAGCCGGGCGAACCAAGGCAGCAACACCAGCTGGGCGATGTTATAGCCGATCATGGCGGGCATGACCGATAGTTTGAAGGCGTAGTTGAATATGGCCAGACCGCTACCGCCAAGCGCGATCAGGTAATAAGGCGCGAATTGCGGGAAGAGGTTGCAGATGTCGGTCGCCATGGTAGTGGCGTAGGTTTTCAGGATGGTGCGGTTGAGCTGCCATGATCCAAACGCCAATCGACCGCCGCTGCGGTAAAATGCGTAAACATGCGCCAGCAACCGCACCGATACGGCGCAGAAAATACTGACGGCGAGCATGGCCAGCCCCATCGGCATCAGCCATAATGTGCAAACGATAACGCCGTTGAATATGGCATTAGCGAAAGCGGGCACGCGGAAGCGGCCGCGATATTGCAGCCAGGCGGTGCATATGGCGGTGGCGGCAGTTAAAGGGATAGTGCTGATGGCAATTAAAAAAGCAGTCATCGCGCCCGGTAACATGCCATTGCCCTTACCTATCAAATGTATCGTGGCACTGGCATTACAGGCGATGAGAATGGCGAGCAGAGCAAATACGCCGATGCTGACCGTCAATGCCTGCCAGAATAAATGCAACGCCGTTTTTTCATCACGGGCGGTAAAAAGCGGCACGAAAGTGGCGCCAACGGCGGTTCCCACCAAGGCACCGGTGATAAAATCAGGAATGAGCAGCAGGGCGATGGCCATATCGGCTTCGGGTCCACCGCCAAAGTGGCTGGCCAGCAGCATTTCGCGGAGCAATCCCAGCACGCGGCTTAGCAGTACGCCCATGCCGACCAATGCCCCGGCGGTAAAGAGCGCGCGCAAATGCATCAATTAACTCCTTTGCCACCCAGAAACCGTAAAATCGTCACCAGATTGTCCTTCCCTACTATCTATTGAAATAACAAATTGTTGCCAGCAAAAGCACTGCCAATAAAAAGCCAGCGCTGACATCGATGAGGCATTTGGCGAACGGGTAATGCATTCTGGCTGTTTAGCATAACAGCCCCCTGCCCCGCCATAGTCATTCTTTGGCCATTATTGCCGCTTGACGTGATAGGGGAATATTATTAAATATTCGCAATGATTTAACCCATTTTTTATGCGTTCTTTATTTTGCCCGCCAGCCAAACCGTTATCACCGGATACAATACCCATCGCGACGCCGATAAACGCGCGATGCTGGAAGTGATCGGCAAAAAATCCATCGCCGATTTATTTTCAACCATTCCGCCGACGCTGAAACTCGCCCGCCCGCTCGATCTTCCCGCTGCCATGCCGGAATGGACATTGGCGCGGCATATGCAGGCGCTGGCCGATAAAAACGCGACGGTGAAAACCCATAATAGCTTTTTGGGCGGTGGTGCGTATGAGCATCATATTCCGGCGGTGATCGATGCGCTGATCAGCCGCGGAGAATTTCTGACATCTTATACGCCGTATCAACCGGAAATCAGCCAGGGATTGTTGCAGGCCTTGTTTGAATATCAGACAGCGCTGGCGGCGGTGACCGGGCTGCCGGTGGTGAACGGTTCTTGCTATGATGGGGCGACGGCGCTGGCTGATAGCGCCTGGGCGTGTTGTTTGATTTCGGGAAAACATAAGCAGGGTGAATTGCTCGTGGCCGAATCCATCTGGCCGCATTACCGCAAGGTATTGGATACCTATATGGATGGCCGCCAGATCGTGCGGCATGGTTTGGCGTTTGATGCAAAGACGGGGCGGATCGATATCGGCGCGCTGGACGCGGCGCTGGCCAAACATAAACCTGCCGGATTTTTATTCCAGACGCCCAATGCACTGGGGATTTTTGAGGATGTAAAAGCGATTGCAGAAATTTGCGCCAAGCACGGCGTTATCTCCTCCTGCTCATTTAATCCGATTGCCGCTGGGCTGGTGACACCGCCGGGGGAACTCGGAATCGATATTGTCACGTGTGACGGCCAACCGCTGGGTTTGTCGCTGAGTGCTGGCGGTCCGAGTGTCGGCGTATTTGCGACGAAAAAAGAATACCGCAAATATGTGCCGGGACGGTTGATCGGCAAGGTTACTGACATTAATGGTAATCTCGCTTATGCGCTGGTATTTGAGGACCGCGAACAGCATGTAGCCCGTGAGCGTGCCACCAGTAACATCTGCTCAAATCAGGCGCTGAATGCTATCCGTGCCGTGATTTTTCTGGCGTCGATCGGGGAGAATGGGCTGGCGAAACTGGCGGCGCTCAATACGCGTAAAGCGCATTATCTGGCGGAAGCGTTGACGAAAATTCCCGGTGTGAAATTGGTTTATTCGGGCGCGTTTTTTAATGAATTTGTGGTAGCACTGCCCAAGCCCGTGGCTGGAATTCAGAAAGCGCTGCTGGCGGAAAAAATATTCGTGGGCATTGATTATTCCGGGCAGTTTGGATTGCAACATGCCATGCTGGTGACAGCCACCGAAGTCAAATCCAAAGCCGATATGGATGCGTATGCGGACGCGCTCAGAAAGGCGCTGGCATGAGGCCAACCATATTCGATAAATCGCGCCCGGGCGTTAGTGGGCATTCCATTTTCGATACGGAATTTGCAACCGACATTCCAGCGGAATTGTTTGAAAAATCTCTGTTGCGCGATAAGCCGCTCGGTTTGCCAGAGCTTACGGAAATCGAAGTAGTGCGGCATTATACGTGGCTGAGCCTGGATAATCACGGCGTCGATAGCGGAACGTATCCGTTGGGCTCGTGCACGATGAAATATAATCCTAAGCGCAACGATGCATGCGCGAATCTCACCGGTTTTCGCGATGTCCATCCGCAGCAACCGCAGGAGACGATGAGCGGCGTGTGGGAGATGATGTTTCATTTACAGCGTCATATTTCTGAGCTGATGGGCATGGATGAGGTAAGTCTGCAACCGGCAGCGGGTGCGCATGGCGAGTTAGCGGGGCTGCTGATTATCCGCAAGTATTTTGAAGTGAGGAAAGAGAAACGTTCCGTAGTGTTGATCGCCGATGCAGCGCACGGCACCAATCCTGCCTCGGCGGCGATGGCGGGATTTACCTGCCGCATTATTCCGACAACGCGTGAAGGGTTGATGGATATCGACGCACTCACAAAAGAAATGAATGGCGATGTGGCGGCGCTCATGCTGACTAATCCATCAACGCTGGGATTGTTTGAAGAACGCATCGAAGAGATTGCGGCGATGCTGCATGAAAACGGTTCGCTGCTTTACTATGACGGCGCAAATATGAATGCGCTGATGGGGCTGGCGCGGCCTGGCGATATGGGCTTTGATGTAATGCATATCAACACGCACAAGACGCTTTCCACCCCGCATGGCGGTGGCGGACCGGGCGCAGGACCGGTCGGCGTGAAGGCGTTTTTGCGCGATTATCTGCCAGCACCAATTGCGGTGCATAAGGATGGAAAATTCTCGCCGGAATATGATCTCCCCTATTCTATCGGCAGCGTCAAAGCCTTTTACGGCCATGTTGCCGTGCTGATTCGCGCTTATTGTTACATCCTCACTATGGGGCCGCAGGGATTGAAAGAAGCGTCGGAAAATGCCGTGCTCAACGCTAATTATGTGCAGGCGCGGCTGGCCGATTTCCTGCCGCCGGTGTTTGATAAGCTTTGCATGCATGAATGTTTGCTGAGCGGCAATTTTTTGAGCGTGTCAGCCTATAGTTTTGCCAAGCGGCTGATCGATTACGGCATTCATCCGCCGACACTGGTGGGCGCGGGCTGCGTGTATTTCGGCGAGGAATTGAAATCGGCGATGCTGATTGAGCCGACGGAGACGGAAACGAAAGAAGCGCTCGATGAAATGATCGGCGTATTCCGTAAAGTATTGAGTGAAATGATCGCGGATAAAAATCTGGTGGAAACCGCTCCGCATTCTTCGTCCATCGGCAGGATTGCGCCACGGGCGGAGGAAGCAGCGTAAATGAAAGAGGCAAGTATATGTGTGGCATAGCAGGTGTGGTCGGTGCGAATGGCGTGACTGCGGCGCAGGTGAAAACCATGGTCGATCAGATTCAGTATCGCGGGCGAGATGAACAAGGCGTGGAAACGTTGGGACGCGCGGTGGTCGGGCATGCGCGCTTGGCTGTTGTCGATCCGGAAAACGGGATGCAACCGATGTCGAACACCGATAATACGGTGTGGGTGACGTTTAACGGCGAGATTTATAATTATGTCGAGTTGCGCGAGGAATTGAAGGCCAAGGGCTATAAATTCAAATCGCGTTGCGATACGGAAGTGCTGGTGCATTTGTGGCGTGAGGAAGGCGAAAAAATGCTGGATCGGCTGATCGGCATGTTCGCATTTTTCATCTGGGATACGAAATTCGACCGCGGCATGCTGGCGCGCGACAGGCAGGGGATTAAGCCATGCTTTATCGCCGATTATCAGGGCGGCATCGCATTTGCCAGTGAAATGAAAGCGATTTTGAGCCTGCCGCATATGCAGCGCGAAGTGAATGCCGGTGCGCTCAAAGACGTGTTCGCGTTTAATTATTGTCCACTGCCGCAGACTTGTTTTAAGGGCATTACGCATCTGGAGCCGGGTTGTTATTTGTTATTCGAAGGTGACAAAAAGCCGGTGAAAAAACGCTACTGGCAGTGGCCGTTCGCAGCCGAGCGCAAAACGCCGTCTTTCGCGGAATTCGAAGCGCTGATCGATGATGCGGTGCGGATGCAGATGCGGTTTGATGTCGATGGCGGCATGTATTTATCCGGCGGCGTCGATTCGTCGGTGGTGGCGTATCATTTGAAAAAGCAGTGGAAATTCCCGCGTCTCGAAGCGTTTGGGCTGAATTTCCCCAATCAGGATTATTCGGAATATCGCTTTTCGCAAGAAGCGGCAAAACTCATGGATATCGATTTGAGTGAAGCACGCATTAACCCCGATATGATTCCGGGGATTGCCGAAAAAGTCGTCTATCATGCCGAACAGCCGCACGGGGATTTTTCGTTTTTCCTGTTCTATTTGCTGGCAAGCCGGGCCAATCAGGATAAGAAAATCGTCATGTTTACCGGCGATGGGCCGGATGAGGCCTTAGCGGGTTTCCGTCATAACGAGCAGTATTTCAGCCAGCAGCAGCGGATGAATTTTTCGCTGTCGAGCTATTTTGATGTGATTTGCTATATGGATGCGCCGATGCGCAAGCGTTTGCTCAATCCCGATTTTGATCGCGCAACACCCGATCCGGTAGATCGCTTTGGTGAAATCCTCGATCCGTGGCGCGAGTTGGAGCCGATTGAACAGATCATGGCTTATGAATGCACGAGCCTGATGCCGGGCAATAATCTGGTGAAGGGCGACCGCATGGGGGCGTGCTGGTCGACGGAAGGACGTGCGCCGCTGATCGATCACCGCGTGTCGGAAATGTTTACGCGCCTGCCGGTGAATCAGAAGTTCAAGGATGGTGTCGGCAAATATTATCTGAAGGATTATGCCGCGACCAAATTGCCGCACGATCTCATTTTCAAGAAAAAAACCATGCCGACTCTGCCCATCGGCGAGTGGATGAAAACGACGCTCTTCGACTGGACGCGCGAGGCGTTTTCGCGTATGGATGGGACCTATATCAACAAGGCAGCGGCGCTTACGTTGCTTGACGAGCATAAATCCGGTACGCATAACCATACGCGCTATTTACGCACGTTGCTAATGAGCCAATTGTGGCTTGAGCAATGCGTGCGGCTCGGCGCTACGCAAAAAGCAGCATAGGAAATTTTATGACGAATCTCGCAGAACTCGCCAAGAAAAAAGGCATCAAATATTTCCTGATCAGCTTCACCGATATGTTCGGCGTGATGCGCTCCAAGCTCGTACCTACGGCGGCGATGGCGGCAATGCAGAAGAATGGCGCGGGGTTTGCCGGGTTTGCAACGCATCTGGATTTGACGCCGGCCGATCCCGATATGTTTGCCATTCCCGATGCAGATAGCTTGATTCAGTTGCCGTGGAAAAAAGAAGTTGCATGGGTGTCGTCCGATCTGGTGATGGATGGCAGGCCGCTGGAACAGGCACCGCGGCAGGTATTGAAGCAGGTCACTGCGGCAGCGGCGAAGGTGGGCTATGTATTTAAAACCGGTGTGGAGTGCGAGTTTTTTCTGCTGGAAGGTGATTCCTGTCATCCCCGCCTTGCGCGGGGATCTAGAGATGCGGAAAAGAAAGAAGTGGAGGCAATGAATAACACTTCGACTGGCAGCGTTTATAGCCATAGATCCCCGCACAAGGCGGGGATGACGAAGCTGGCGGATAGGTCCGACACCCAACTTAAACCCTGCTACGATCAGCACGCCCTCATGCGTCAATATGATTTGATCAGCGAATTGTGCGACCATATGCAGACGCTCGGCTGGGGGCCGTATCAGAACGATCATGAGGATGGTAATGGCCAGTTCGAGATGAACTGGGATTATGCCGAGGCGCTCACCACGGCCAACCGCCATGCGTTTTTTAAATTCATGACGCGCACGTTGGCGGAAAAATACGGCATGCGGGCGAGCTTTATGCCTAAGCCGTTTGCGGGGTTGACTGGCAGCGGCTGCCATATGCATTTTTCGTTATGGGATAAGACGGGGAAGAAGAATTTATTTGCCGATAGTAAGGGTGAGCTGGGACTTTCCAAACTGGCGTATCATTTCCTGGGCGGTGTTTTGAATGAAGCCAGCGCCTTGTGCGCGATTACCAATCCGACAGTGAATAGCTATAAGCGCATCAATGCGCCGGTGACGGCGTCGGGTTCGACCTGGTCGCCCAATACGATTTCTTATACTGGGAATAATCGCACGCATATGGTACGGATCCCGGATTCCGACCGGTTTGAAATACGCCTGCCCGATGGCGCGGCAAACCCGTATTTACTGCCAGCGGTGGTGCTGGCGGCGGGGCTGGCGGGCATGGCTAATAAAATTGATCCGGGCAAACGGCTGGATAATAATATGTATGAAACGCCTGATCCGAAAGTCGGTCGCCTACCGCAGACATTGCATGACGCGCTCGGCCAGCTTGAGCAATCGAAAGTGCTGAAAGCCGGACTCAGCGAAAATTTCGTCGCGAGCTACCTGAAACTCAAGCGCGGCGAATGGAACCGCTATCTCGGGCAGGTGTCGGCGTGGGAACGTGAAACCTATCTGGATGTATAAATTATGATGATTCCCTACCCTAAAGAGCCGGACTATGCGGCCTTCTCTCCTGGCAATCCGAATCCGCAGGCGAAATACGGCCTTCCGCAGGAAGTGCGGTTCTGCAAACGGTGCGTCATTTCCAATCAGCGGCCGAATTCCGTGGTTGAATTTACTCACACAAGCGGCTCAAAAAAAGCCACCATCCATTTCGATGAAAATGGTATTTGCGATGCGTGCCGCTTTGCCGAAACCAAAAACAAAACCATCGACTGGGCGGCGCGCGATGAGGAGCTGAAAGCCTTGTGCGACAAGCATCGTCGCAATGACGGCAAATATGACTGCCTGGTGCCGGGTTCGGGTGGCAAGGATAGTTTTTATGCGGCGCATATGCTTAAATATAAGTACGGCATGCACCCACTCACCGTCACCTGGGCACCGCATGTCTATACCGAATGGGGCTGGAAGAATTTCGAAGCCTGGATTCATGCCGGGTTCGATAATTATCTGATGACGCCGAACGGACGTGTGCACCGGCTACTGACGCGTCTTGCGGTGGAAAATCTGATGCATCCGTTCCAGCCTTTTGTGCTCGGGCAAAAAAACCTGGCACCGAATATGGCGGTGAAGTTCGATATTCCGCTGGTGTTTTATGGCGAGAATGAAGCCGAATACGGCAATCCGATTGCGGACACCGAATCTGCCAAACGCGACTGGTCGTATTTTTCGGCGCAGGACCAATCGAAAATATTTTTGGGCGGCACACCGGTATCATCGCTTAAAAACGATTTCGGTATGGAAGATAATGATTTACTGCCTTATCTTCCGGCCAATCCGAAGGAAATTGCCGAGCGTAATATTGAGGTGCATTATCTGGGTTATTATCTCAAATGGCATCCGCAAAGCTGCTATTATTATTCGGTCGAGCATGGCGGGTTCCAGGCGGCACCGGAGCGCACGCCCGGAACGTACAGCAAGTATAATTCCATCGACGACCGCATCGACGATTATCATTATTATACCACCGGCATCAAATTCGGCATCGGCCGTGCTACGTATGACGCGGCGCAAGAAATCCGCTCGGGCGATATTACCCGCGACGAAGGCGTAGCGCTGGTCAAGCGCTTCGACCATGAATGGCCGGAGCGTTTCGCGGAAGAAATTTTCCGCTATCTGAGCGTACCGGAAAAAGAATTCCCGGTAGCGTCGAAAATGTTCGAATCGCCCATTATGGATCGTGATTATTTCATGAAGCTTTCCGACAGTTTCCGCTCACCGCATTTGTGGGCATGGGAGGGCAATCGCTGGGTGCTTCGCCATGCGGTGTGGCATGAATTGCAAGCGGCGGCATGAATAACATCCGCCTCATCCCGCGCCTCGATATCAAAGGCCCGAATCTAATCAAAGGTATAAGGCTGGAGGGTTTGCGCGTTATCGGCGATCCGAATGAATATGCGCTGCGTTATTATGAGCAAGGTGCGGACGAATTACTGTTCATGGATATTGTCGCAAGCCTCTATGGGCGCAATAATCTATCGCATATTATCGAGCGTGCCGTTAAAAGCGTGTTTATCCCGATTACGGTGGGCGGCGGCATACGTTCGGTGGAGGACGCGCTGCATCTGCTGCGTTCGGGCGCCGATAAGATCGCTATCAACACCGGCGCCATCGCCCGGCCCGAACTTATTTCCGAAATAGCTTCGCGTTTGGGCGCGCAATGCATGGTGTTATCGGTGGAAGCCAAAGCCATCGCTCCGGGCAAATGGGAAGCCTATACCGATAACGGCCGGGAAAAAACCGGGCTGGATGTGGTGGAATGGGTTAAAAAAGCGGTGGGTTTAGGTGCGGGCGAAATACTCGTTACCGCCGTCGACCGCGAAGGAACCAAGCAGGGTTTTGACTGTGCATTGATTCGTGCGGTGGCCGATGCCGTGCCGGTGCCCGTTATCGCTTCAGGCGGCATGGGCAAGCCGGAGGATGTGATTGCAGCAGTGCATGACGGGCATGCCAATGCCGTTTCCATGGCCGATATATTGCACTATAAGCGGGCGACGCTCGCCGATATTCGTAGGGCGGCGGCATCGGCCAATATCAAGGTGAGAAGCGCATGAGTAACGTCACCGTCATCGATTACGGCGCGAGTAACTTGCTCAATGTGGTGCGGGCATTGGAACATTGCGGCGCGCATGTGAACATCACCGATAATCCTGAAATCATTGCGCAGGCGACGAAACTGGTATTTCCCGGCGTCGGCGCGTTTGGCGGCTGCATGAAAGCGTTGCGCGAACGGAATCTCACTGCGGCCATTACAAATTACATCGCCAGCGACAGGCCATTTCTGGGCATATGCGTGGGCATGCAGGTGATGTTTGAAGTGGGTGAGGAATTCGGCGAGCATGCGGGACTTGGCGTTATTAAAGGGCGCGTGGTGCGCATCCCGGCGGCAGGAACTGATGGCACAGCGCATAAAATTCCGCATATCGGCTGGAGTGAATTGCAACCGGCGCAAGGCTGGGCCGGAACGATTCTGGAACCGTTACACAATGCTAAAAACGCCGCTTACTTTGTGCATTCTTACATGGGCGTTCCCAGCGATAAGAGCGATTGCCTGGCGACGGTGGATTATGATGGGGTTTCCATCTGTGCTGCGGTCAAGCGCGGCAACGCCTATGGCTGCCAGTTTCATCCGGAAAAAAGCGGTGAAACGGGGCTGGCGATTTTGCGCTATTTTATAAGCGCCCCGCTTTAATTGGCTCCGATTTTATGAATTACGATCCGTACCGTTTTGAGTAAAATGCTGATATCGGTAGCCAGGGTCGGATTGGCCGCATAGGCGATATCGTATTGCAACCGCTCCTGCGGCGACAATTGGCTGCGGCCGTTAACCTGGGCAAGACCTGTTATTCCCGGTCTTACGCGATGACGCACTATCCATTGCTCGGGCGTATAAAGCGTCTCCTGCGACGGAACGTCGGGCCTTGGTCCCACCAGGCTCATATCGCCGCGAAATACATTCCATAGCTGGGGTAATTCATCGAGGCTGGTGGCACGCAATATACGGCCCATGCGGGTAATGCGCGGGTCATTGTCCTGCGTCCAATACGGCCCTAGAGCAGGCGCAGTTTTCACCATGGAACGAAATTTTACCATGGCAAACACAGAGCCATTACGCCCGACACGCTGCTGAAAGAAAAATGGCGAGCCAAAATTATCGGTGCATATCAATAGGCACACGACTATAAATAATGGCAACAGCAGCAATAAAAAAAGGCCGGAGCATAGTATATCCATGCATCTTTTTATCACGGCATAAGCACTTGTTTTTAAGGACATGGTAATTCAGGAAAAAAGAATTTGCTTGATATGCGTAGCCACTTTCGGCCCGGCTTTTTCCTGCGGCAGCAGATTGGAGATACGTTCTTGCATGTGTTGCCATTCCTCCACATCATTTAGCGCTGCCTCCAATATATTCGGCAATGATTGCGGGCTACGCACCTGCCACGCTACGCCCCATTGCCCGAGCGGCAAATCACTTTCGCCCGGATGATATTGCAGTTGTATTACTTTTCGGTGCATAAGCAAAGCCTCGACACTGACAGTGGACGTATAAGTGGCCACCACATCCACGGCTTTGAGCAACGGATAAAGCGGAACACCGCCAGCATAGGCGACATGCGGATGGTTGTATTTTTTCATCCAGTCATCGTAGATGGCGCGCGGTTGCGACGGGTGAGGGCGGATAAGCATGAAGCCATCGTTTTTTGCAGCGGCGTCGGCGAGCGTATCGAGGTCGCGGATGACTTCGCTTGGCTCACGCGTGTGTAGGCGGCGTTCAATCAGGTTCCAGTAAGCGGGCATGTCGATCCAGAGCAACATGGGTTTATTGAAATCGAGGTTCGGGAAATGGATTTTGCGGTAGGCGTAATCGATGGGGCCACGATAATCGAAGGCTCTGTCGAAGGCGGGATTGCCGGCGATGATGAAGGCGCTATCGGGTTTGTTCACGCCTTCGGCGCGCATGTTGTCGATGGTTTTCTGGCAGAGTACAGTTATAAATTTCGCTTCCAGCGGATGAAAATGACGGATACCGAAAAGATCGACCGTGGACAGGGTCGGGATATTCCTTTTATTGGCTACTTCAATCGCCGCCTGCTCGCTTTTGGGCGAATTGGTGGTGACGACCATATCGGGTTTGACAACATCGATCACGCGCTCCATGACGGTGAGCGGTAAAAACGCATGGCGGCCTTTTTCGGCCCATAAACGTGCCGCTTCCGCTTCACCATAACGCAAAGCAAGATCCCAATAGGAAAGACCGAGATAGGCGACAGATTCGGCCTCCTCCATGCCGCTATCGGGCGAGTGATGAATCGCCGCCAGTTTTTTACCCCAGGCGAGCGCTTCTTTATCTTTGGCCGGGTCGAGGAAATCCTTGAAACCCTTGAAGGGCAGGTTTTCACTTTTAAAAATTGGGCCGCCGGTGGTGAGCGCCAATGTCTCAATACGAAAATCCGTATCACTTTCCAGGGCGCGGATTATCGGAATAATCATCCGCGCATGGCCGCCGCCATAGGTGACGAACAGAACGGTTTTGGTCATTACTTCCGGACAGCCAGCATCACCTGGTCTTTAAGGTTTGGCCATAATTTCATGGGGTCAAGACTGCCTTCAAGCGTAAACGGCTCGGTCATAATCCAGTGATGGCGCGCCAGCATGAAACCCTGCTTATTGAACAATTTTTCAAAATTATCACGTGGATAACCGCCAGGATATTCATCGGCCAGATCTTCCACATAGACACCTTTGCCGGTTACGCGGCAGAGTTCGGCCATGTATCTTTCCGCCGGGCCATCTTCAAGAATTTCCAGTACGCCCGTCGTCGCCGAATAATCGAAATAGCGATCCGGATGCGGGATGCCTTTGCCGATAGCATCACACACATCGAAGGTGAAGCTGATATCTGCATGCGGCGAACGGCAATGTTCTTGCGCATTTTTGATGCGCGAGGGATTGAGGTCGTAGCCGGTGATTTCCAGCTTATGGCCCTTATAACCCTGTTTTTTCCAGGTATCGGCGATATAATCAGCAATGCGCTGCGTCACATCCCCATCGCCGCAACCAAGATCGAGCACACGCTTCACCTCTTTTTCAGCGAAGCGTTCCCATTCCAGCGGCAGAATGTACCAGGCTTTACGCTCTTTGAGATATTCCCAGCGATGGCGGTCGATTGGTTTTTCCGCCGTTTTATAATAATGATCGAAATTTTTTTTCTGAATATAGTCTTCGCGTTTTTTCAGATATTCTGCATGCGCGGCCTGCTGATGTGGATTCTGCCAGCGTTGCTCAAGCTTCTGCGGTGAAAAATCTTCAATGGCTTTCAATGGATTCTGCTTTAACCCCCATGCCTCGATGGCGTCAAAATCTTTCTTCTGCGGATTGAACATGATCTGGCCTCTACTTAAGCATTAACGAACTTTAGGGGGCTAATTACCATGCCGTTAACCCCCCATCAACAATAATATTCTGCCCGGTGATGTAGCTGGAAGCGTCGGAGGCGAGGAAAATAAGAGCGCCGACCATTTCATCGGGCTGCGCCATGCGGTTCATGGGAATACGGGCGCTGTAGTTGCGTTTGAACGTATCGTTCTGGCCGCTTTCGACGCCGCCGGGGGTGAGGGTATTAACGCGTACGCCTTTATCCGCCCAGTAGGTCGAGAGATATTTGGTGAGACCGACAACACCGGCCTTCGAGGCGCTGTAGACAGCGGGGGTGTTGATCTGATGGCCAAGATACTCCGAGCCTTCGTAGATGCGCTGGTCGGGAGCGACGATGCCGTAAATCGAGGCGGTCTGGATGATCGAGCCCCTTGCCCTGCCTGGAAAGCCGTTGGCGCTCGCTGTCGATATTACCGACGAAAAACAGGTGGAAAAACTGGTGGCCGACGTTGAACAAAAATACG
>Ga0206992_1058_pt1 | contig 25019 bp, 24 predicted proteins | sample Alteio_BWMinCont_6_FD_153267 | JGI IMG/M metagenome (GOLD analysis project Ga0206992, IMG submission 153267) | Enriched cells from forest soil in Barre Woods Harvard Forest LTER site, Petersham, Massachusetts, United States -... | ecosystem: Environmental > Terrestrial > Soil > Temperate forest >... | reverse complement strand
AGAAAGCGGCCAATTGCGTGTCGTGTCGGCGCTCGGTTTTTTGTGTGAACCCTGAGCAGGTGGTGGCGGCTTAATGTCCACTTCCCAAACAATCAGACGTCCGCCGGCGCGGTCATAAAGGTCGGCCCTGGGTCGGCTTGTCCGTCCCATTGCGGTCCAGCAACCGGCCGGAATCGGCGCACCTGACCCGTTGCCGAGCGTCGAGACCAGGGTTGCCTAACTGAACCAGCAGCGGACCCTCGGCCCCGGCGACGGCGGCTGCTCTCCGCGCCCCACTTCCGGGTTGGTGTGCGCAATCAAGATCTTTGCAGCGAGGCCATCGGCTGACGAGCGGATTTCTCTGCCGACGGCGCCGCGTCGCGCGCGACGCGATACTCGAAAATTGGGATTTCAGTTGCAATCCCCCGGACCCTCTCATACCGGATCGGCACCAGGCGCGCGGGGGATCCGAGCAACGCGTTGGCGACATCTCCGGAAATGATACAGGCAACGCCATGCACCTTTGCCGCTTTCTCCATCCGCGCAGCGATGTTGATCGTGTTCCCGTAGATGCCGATGGCCCGCTTGGCGTCGCCCTGCTCGCTGACGACGATCTCGCCGCCGTGCACGCCGATGCGGAAGGCCGGCAAAACGCCGAATTGCTTGAGATACGCGTCACGCTCCTGTTCGACCATGTCGAACACCCCGTCGATCGCATGCAGAATCTTGCCGCCGGACACGGCTTCCTGCCACGACCACAGTGCGATCAGCCCATCGCCCTTGTACAAATAGATATCACCGCCGTTGTTGGTGATCGGCGCGGAGATGTCGAACAGGAACTTACCCAAGAATGATTTCATCTCGATGGCGCCGAGCCGCACGGCCACGGCGGTCGAATCGTTGATGTCGGGAAACATCAGGACCTTTTTTTCGACCACCGGGCGGTGATAGGTGCCGATCGTCAGGTGAAACAGAGTTTCGAGGCCGATAAAATGGGCGACCCGCATCACGACCACCCCGACGACCGAAAGGGTGATCACGATCGGAAGCACAACCGGAAAGTGTCGATAGATCCACGGCAGGCTGTTCCAATCCCACAGGATCAGGCGGCTCAGGAGGATGGACAGTAAAAAGAGCGCGACCACGACCAGCACATAGATCAGGATGGATTTCAGCGGGTGCATGCTGCGCAGCCATCGTCCGCGCCGGCTCTGCACATAGAATTCCTCGAAAAACCCTACGCCGGTGCCGACAATGATGGCGCTCAATAGGCCGTTGATCACCGGCCGCCCGAGCACGGAGGCCGTCAGCATCGACAATGAGGCGAAAATCGCGACCGCCAGCAAGATCGAGGTCAGTTTCCTGCGGTTGGAGGTTGAGAGGCGGACCATCGCCGATCGCATGCCGATGAAGTCTGTCTAGGGTGCCCCCTCGACATCGTGACCCAGATCGGGTTTTTCAATAAATTCCAAGATGTCGTCGTGATCGTCCGGGCGGTTAACGTTCGTCTCAATCCGCGGGCCGCGTGAGGGCGAAAGCGGCGGCGCTGGCGAGCAGGGCGGTGGCGGCGCAAACAATCACTGCAACGTAAAATGCGCTGAAGAGCGCCTCGCCGCTCGCCGCAAATACGCCTCCGAGAAGCGCCGTTGCGACCAGACCGCCGAGCCGAGCAAGCGCGCTGTTGAGGCCGGAGGCGGAACCGGTGTGGTGGGCATCGACCGAGGCGAGGACAGCGGTCGTCAGTGGCGCAACGGCGGCGGCCATGCCGATCGAGATAATTACGAGCGCCGGCAACATCGCATGCCAATAATCCGATCCCGGACCGAAACGGAGCAGAAGCAGAAAGCCTGCGGCAACCACTATCGGGCCGAGTGTCAGTGGCAGGGTCGGGCCAATGCGCCCGGCAATGGTTCCCGCACCGCGCGAAGCGACTCCCAGGATGACGGGAAGTGGAAGCAAGGCGGCCCCGGCTGCTGTGCTGGAGTAATTGCCACCTCTGATCAAGAGATAGGGCACCAGCACAAACAGCGCGCCCAGCGCGCCGTACAGCAACAGGGTCAGAATATTCAGGCCAATGAAGTTGCGGGAGCTGAACAGTGCGAGCGGCATCATCGCATCGCGGCCGCGGCGCATCTCGACCCGGAGGAAAAGGCCCAACGAAACGGCCCCGATGAATAGCGCCAACGAGGTCGAAGGCGACCACCCGCCGCTGATGGTACCCACGGTCAACGTCCAGGTCAGCAATGCAAGCCCTGTCGCTGCCAGTAACGAACCGGCAACATCGATCGACGTATTCTGGCGGTTCGGTGGATCCCGGATGAATCTGATCGCAAGACTGCTCGCCGCTACCGCAAGAGGAAGGTTCAGCAGGAATATCGCACGCCAGCCGACGAGGTCGATCAACCAGCCTCCGAGCACCGGACCGATGGCACCGGCGATGGAGCCGGCCGCCGACCAGGTACCAACCGCCCGGCCCCGCTCCTCGTCGGAAAAAGTGGCGCCGAGTATCGCAAGACTGTTCGGAAGCAACAGCGCCGCTCCGCCGCCTTGCATGGCGCGCGCCGCAAGCAGCCAGGCAAGGCTGGGGGCTACAGCACATAGGAGCGAACTCGCACCGAAAAGCGCGATGCCCCAGATCAACACCCGACTGCGGCCGAATCGATCACCGGCGGCGCCACCGAGCAGCAGCAGGGCACTCAGCGGCAACAGATAGGCGTTGATAGCCCACTGCAACTCTTCGCCGCTGGCATCAAAACTTTGGCCGATCGCGACGAGGCCGACATTGACTACCGAACCGTCGATGAAGGCGAGACTCGACGCGAGGATACAGGTGGTCAATACAAAACTAACGGCCTCAGGACGATCCCGGTTGTCGGCAGAACGCGCGATACAAAGATCCCCGGCCGTATGACTCACCCATGGCACGGTGCACCTCCCCAATGGCGGAGTGCTCGGGCTCCCGGCGAACTTCCTCGTTGCGCCCGATAGTTCGATCAAGGCCGCGCACTGGGCAAGCGCGCCGACGATCATTGGATTGTAGGTGAGATGCTTGATCTCGCCAAAGCGGAACCTCGACCTGCAGCCACTTGGTGACGTGACCTAACTCATGCGGCGCGACAAACAACAGCGGCGCGTCCTCCCGAATGGGTGTCGGCCGGAGAGCCGGGCTGAGCAGTTCGAAGGCATCGCAGGCTGACGCCGCTGCAATGGGCAATCACGAATTCTCAATGACTCAAAGCGGCGTCGAGATTATTCAAGACCCCGAGCTGAGCAAGAATGATCGACCCCTCCGGGTAGCAGTCGAAGCGTTTGATCTTGCCGTCTTCGAGTTCGAACACGTCGCAGCACGGGGCGTCCATTTGCTTACCCGTGGCAGGCAGCTCGCCAAAGGGAAGCTGCAGCGGGCCATCGTGGGTGCCCTGCAGGGCCAGTTGCACCACGACGACATTGCCATCGACATAGATCTGATGTAGCTCGCGGTGCATGTTGGAAAACGCCGCGCCGTAGTTGCGGACCGGGTCGGCGAGGGTCCGACCACGGTAGGTCGCACCCACCGAATTGTCGACGAACACCCCATCGGGCGTGAACAAGCTGATCCAGCCCTCGAGATCTTTCCGTTCGGCAACCGTATAGGCGTTACGAACAGCAGCCACATTGTCATTGTTCATGATACGGCTCCTTGCCGGTGGTTGGACTTCAGGCAGTGACCCCGAGGATCACTTCGGAATCCTCTTCGGCGGAAACCGTGATCATCGAGAGCGCCGTGGTGGCTACGAAGAGATGGAATCGAGGAACACATAGAGCGCCGCGATCTTGCCGTCGCGAACTATGATCACATCCATGCCGGTGTATTCGGGCGCTTCGCCGCGCACCCCCGATCCCCAAGCGAGACGCCCGGCATTGTGGAGGGCCTGGGCCTCGCCATGCGGGGTGTAAACGAAGTGCGGATGGGTGGCGCGGAGATCGCCAGCGAATTTGTCGAGGGCTTCGGGGCCGACGAATTTGCCGGGTGGCGCATACAGCACACAGTCTTCGGTATAGAGGTCCTCAATCGCTGCTCGGCGGCGCGCCGCGTCGCCCTCGCCGAAGACTTCCTGAAGGTTGCGGTAAAGCAGTTCGCGGATATGGTCGGGCATAGGCTGTCTCCGTAGCGGACGCCGCCGTATCCGTCATGCCGCCTGACGGGACTTTGTCGCGGCGACGGTGGTGGGGATGGCCGCATGGGCGGTGTTCAGCGCCGCTTCCCGATGCGCGGGGCTGAGCGCAAGCCCTTCGGCACGGATGATTTCGATGTCGGGGATGCCGAGAAAGGCGAAGACCGCGCGCAGATACTTCTCCTGGAAGTCGTTGGCCTCGAATGGCATTCCCGGTGCGTAAAGCCCGCCGCGCGACGAGGCAATGATCACACGCTTGCCGCCGGCCAGCCCGATTGGCCCGTCCGCGGTGTAGCTGAAGGTCTTGCCGGCAATCGCGATACGGTCGATCCATGCCTTGAGTTGGCTTGGGATGCCAAAGTTATACATCGGTGCGCCGATGACGAGGATGTCGGCGCCGAGGAACTCGTCGAGCACGTCGCTGCCACCCTCATCTGCAATTCCGACCGCACCCGCAGGCGCATTGGCTGGCCGGACGGTTGGGAGGCGCTTGCTATCAAGGTGCGGGATCGGATTGGCGTCGAGGTCACGCCGGATCACTTCGAGACCTGGGATCGCCGCTTTCAGCGCCGCGACCAACGCTGCCGGGAGTTGGCGCGAAGCTGAGTTAGCACCGGTGATGCTGGAGTCGATGTGGAGGAGTTTCATTGTCGTTGTCCTGGTCATGCGGGCATCCGAGTCCGGGTGCGCTACCTTCCCAAAAAGGTCATCGGAGGCCGCTCGCCACCGGCTTCAATAGCTTTCGCCCCAGCAAGCATTCCGTTTGTCGTGTCTTCGGTTTTGAAGAGGTCGATCGCCACGTCGAGCATCATCGCGTCCGCGCCGGCGACGCCTCCCGCCGACCATGCTTTGAGCATCGTGCGCGCGGCCGCGTAGGCCTTGGTCGGGCCGTTCGCGAGTTGGTCCACGAGCTTGCGGCTCGCTTCATCCAGATCGGCTTCAGGCACAACGAGCGTGGCAATGCCCAGATCGCCGGCGATGATGCCGCTGAACGGCTCACCCAGCAGAGCGAGCTTGAGGGCGCGGGTGCGGCCGACCCGCTCCGCGAGCCGCTGCAGCCCGCCCGCCAACGGAATGTTGCCCCCACGAATCTCGATGGCGAAAAATCTCGCATTCTCCGCCGCGACGAGAAAGTCGCAGGCGAGGGCAAGCTCCATCCCGCCGCCGATGGCGCCACCGCGGACCACCGCCACGGTGGGAATGCGCAACGCCTCGATGGCGTGAAAGCAACTGTTGCACTCGGCGATGAATGTGCGGAACCAGTCGGCGCTCTTTCCGACCCACTCCGGGACATTGCCGCCCATGCAGAAATTCGGGCCGTCCGACCGGATGACGAGCACCCGGCTATCGCTCAGGCTCGCGTCATGGACTGCCGTGCGAAGGTCCACGGCGAACTGGCTGCCGATGCGGTTCGACGGCGGGTTCGCCAGGACAATGGTGCCGACGCCGTGATCCTGCTCAAATCTGATCGTCGTCATTTCAGTCACTCCCCGTGCGAAGGCCTTCTGCAGCCGGAAAGTGGGGGACATCGACTACGCTCTGAAGCTGAGGATCGGACAACACACTGTTCCAGCTAGGGAACGACTAAAGCTGGCAAATGATGCCGGAGATGAGATAATATGCTCTCCGGGAACCAATGCCGCCCTGGCGCGAGGATGAGCGCTTGCACGACCTCAATGATCTTCTGTTCTTCGCGGCGGTCGTTGAGCACAGCGGATTCTCTGCTGCCGCGCGGTTCCTAAACCTTCCGAAATCAAGCGTCAGCCGTCATGTCGCTCGGTTGGAGGATCGGCTTGGCGTGCGCCTGCTGGAGCGGTCCACCCGCAACGTGCGGCTTACCGAGATAGGCGGTTCCTACTACGCCCGGTGCAAGGCGATCCTCTCTGAACTTGAGACGGCCGAACAGGACCTCGCCTTATTGCGGTCTGATCCGATCGGCACAATCCGGGTCAGCTGCCCCATCGGCCTTGCCCAAAACGCGCTTGCGCGGATCGTGCCCGGCTTCCTGGCAGACTACCCTTTGGTCCGGGTGCAGATCATCGCCACCAATCGCGCGGTCGATCCCATCGAAGAAAAAGTGGATGTCGCGATACGCGCTCGGACCCGGCTGAATGACGAGACCTTGACGATGCGCCGGCTGGGGGGCAGCACCCTCGTCTTTGTCGCGAGCCCCGACTTCGTCGATCGGCACCCGGTTTTGGTTCATCCATCTGATATTACAGGTCTTCCATTTCTCAGCCTTCAGGAAGATACGGCCCGGCCGAGTTGGACACTGACAGGCCCCGACGAAGCTACGGCAATTGTTGCATTCGACCCGATCCTATGGACGAGCGAATTCAGCATTCTCGTGGAAGCTGCTTGTGCTGGAACGGGGATTTCTCTCTTACCGGCCGAAGTTGTTGCGCGACCGATCAGAGAAGGACGCTTGGTTCGGATACTCCCCGGTTGGTGCTCTGAGGAAGTTACTTTTCATCTTGTATTCACGACCCGCCGAGGATTGGCTCCAGCGGTCAGGGTCTTCATCGACTATCTCGCCGACCACTTTGTTTTTCGCGATCGCGGCCAGGGGCCGGCGCAACTGCTCGCCTAGATCAACCCGCCGTGGCTCGGGCGAATAAGCTGCCTTGGCCGATCGGCATGCGCCGTTTGCCTGCTTGTCATAGAACCTGAGCCCGTCCGCTACCGCTTAGCAAGCGACTCTGGTCCGCGGCATCCGTTGCTCGACGGGCGGCACTCCGCCTTCCGTCAGGACTGACGCCTTTCTTGTGAGCCGCCGCAACGGTAGCGCCAAATTTGTAGCCCTCACTCGGGCTGTTTCTGCAAAAGGGAAGCAACGGATCGCGCACCGGCGGAAATTACGTTTTCCGGGCGCGGAAACCCGAACCGTTGCCGGAGAGTTTTTTCTTCGTAGCTTCGACGGAAACGCCCACGCTTCTGGAGAAGCGGGATCACCTGATCCGCGAAGGTCGCAAGACCCTCGGGATAAACATCCATAAATAGATTGAAGCCGTCGGCGGCACCCTCGTCGACCCACTTCTCCATAAAGTCGACGATCTGCTCCGGTGTGCCGACGAACCGATAATGTCCTCCGCCGCCTCGGGCGATAATCTGACGAACGGTGACGGATCGGTCCTGCAGCAGACGGTATCGCGCTGCCCTGTGTCCGGACGATACGCCAGCAGAGCGTTGCTTGAACTGCGCGCCTTCCAATTTCGCCAAGAGACGTTCCGGGAACGGCTTGTCGGGATCGAGGTCCGCTGGATCGACACCGAGCCGTGCAGCGAACGCTTCGATGCTGGGGCGGCCTGTCGCGAGTTCGTCGAGCGCGCTGAGGCGGGCAAAGGCTTCGGCTTCCGTGCTGCCTATAACCAACGACAGACCTGGCAGAATGGCGAGATGCCGAGGATCGCGCCCATGTTGCAACGCGCGGTTTTTGATATCGGCGTAGTAAGCGACCGCATCTTCAAATCTCGTCTGTATCGAGAATACGATGTCGGCAACGCGCGCCGCAAAGTCGCGTCCCTGAGGGGAACTGCCCGCCTGCACGAGTACCGGCTGCCCTTGCGGAGACCGCCACACTTGCATCGGCCCGGCGGCGGTGTAGTGAGGGCCGGCATAGTTCACGGCATGGATGCGACTGATGTCGGCCCACACGCCGGTGTCGACGTCGCCGACCAGGGCGCCGTCGTCCCAGCTATCCCACAAGGCGCGAACGGCCGCGGTAAAATCCGCCGCCATCTCATAGCGCAGATCGCTGGGCGGCATTTCCGTCATGCCGAAGTTCAAGCCCGCCACGGCATCGGAGGTCGTCACGATGTTCCAACCCACGCGCCCTTTGCTGACCTGGTCCAGCGTCAGAATGGATCGCGCGAGGTTGTAGGGCTGGCTGAACGTGGTCGAGGCGGTGAGAACGAGCCCCAAGTGCTCGGTCGCGAGCGCGCAGGCGGTAATGAGGACGACGGGATCGAGCGAGCGCGTCGGAGATCGGCCGTCATCGGTAAAGGACGGCGAGTCGGCCAGAAACAGCACGTCGAGCAGAGCGCGTTCGCAAATTCGGGCCACGTTTTGATAGTGAGCGACGTCTTCGTTTGCCTGCCTCTCGCCGCCGGGCACACGCCATCCCGCGGGATGTCCCGGGGCAGCCGCCTGGATGGCAAGATGCATTTTGCGTTTGGCATCTGTCATGCCCGTCTCAGCTCCGGCCCATGGCGTAGAATTCAGCGTTCGGGCGCATCGCAGTCACATTGGCCATGCGGTTCGACAGCCCGAAGAAAGCGGCGATGGCGGCGATGTCCCAGATGTCCTCCTCATCGAAGCCATGCGACTTCAGCACATCAAAATCCACTTCGCCCACGGTCTCGGCCGAGCGCGAAACCTTGAGCGCGAAATCGAGCATCGCCTTCTGGCGTTCTGTGATGTCGGCCTTTCGGTAGTTGATCGCCACCTGGTCAGAGATCAGAGGGTTCTTGGCCCGGATCCGTAGGATCGCCCCGTGGGCGACAACGCAATATTGGCACTGGTTTGAGCTTGAGGTCGCGACGACGATCATCTCGCGCTCGGCTTTGGTCAGGTTCCCCGGCCTCTCCATCAGCGCGTCGTGATAGGCAAAAAAGGCTCGGAACTCGTCCGGCCGATGGGCGAGCACGAGAAAGACGTTTGGGATAAATCCCGACTTCTCCTGCACGGCGAGGATACGGTCTCGGATGTCCTCGGGCGTGTCGGCGAGAGCTGGGACGGGGAAGCGGCTGATGGGAGATGCGTCAGTCACGACTTTGGGGTCCTTTGGTTGCGTGTCGCAAATTGGCAGGATGATGCGCCAGGTCACGACGCCGCCGCCACAGCCGCGGCGAAACGGATCGGCGCTGAGGTGCCCATCTGCTGCCGGCAGAGGTAGCCCTCGGATTTTGACCGCCAGCACCGGGGAAGTCGAGGTCGCGGCATGCCCGCCCGATCGTCTAAACTATCGCACACCGCAAGGCCGCATGCTCAAATCGAACTGCAAACGAGACCCACATGAACCAGCGCAAGATGCGTATCGGAATGTCGATCCGCGGCCATGGGTACCACCCGGCCGCCTGGCGCCACCCGGACGTTCCGGCCGACGGTACGCTGCAGGTCGAGCACTACGTACGCAGCGCACAGACCGCCGAGCGCGGCAAGCTCGATATGATTTTCTTCGCCGATGGCGCCGGAATTCGCCAGGGCGACAACCCGCCGGGTTCGCTGGCCCGAACCGGCCGGGACATGATCGAGCTGGAGCCGACCATGCTGTTGCCGGCGTTGGCTATGGTCACGACCAGCATCGGTCTCGTGACGACGGCATCCACCACCTACAACGAGCCGTACAATATCGCCCGCAGGTTCGCCACCCTGGACCTGATCAGCAAAAGCGCCGGCTGGAACGTGGTTGCGTCATGGTCCGAGCACGAAGCCCAGAATTTCGGGCTGGAAACTACGCTGGATTACGACACCCGTTACGCGCGTTCGGCCGAGTTCGTCGACGTGGTCAAGGGTCTGTGGGACGGTTGGGAGGACGGCGCACTGCTGCTCGACAAGGCGGGTGGGCGTTATTTCGATGAAGCCAAGATGCATGTGCTCAATCACCATGGGCGGTTCTTTAAGGTGCGCGGGCCTTTGAGTGTGGCCTGCATGCCGCAGGGCCATCCGGTAATCGTACAGGCCGGCGCCTCCGAGCAGGGCCGGGAACTCGGCGCGGCGACCGCCGATGTCATATACGCGATCCACGGCGCGCTTGACGCCGCGCAGGCGTACTACGCCGATGTGAAAGGGAGGATGGCGAAATACGGTCGAGAGCCGGACGACCTAAAGATCATGCCGGCGTTCTGTCCGGTTTTGGGACGCACGCGCGCGGACGCCCAGGCAAAGTTCGATGAATTTCAGGAGCTGGTCGATCCGCTGGCCGGCCTTGCTTCGCTATACGCCGCGTTTGGCGATCTGTCGGGCTATCCGCTCGACGGTCCGGTGCCCGACGATGCGATCGGCACGTTGGGAATGCGCAGTGGGAGCGCTCAACTCCGAGAGCGGATGAGACAGGAGAAGCCTACGATTCGTGAATTGTACCTCCGTACCGGTGTCACGGGCTCGGCGCGGATCGGTACACCTTCTGACATCGCCGACGCCATGCAAGAGTGGTTCGAGAACGGCGCCTGCGACGGCTTCAACATTACACCAGCGCATCTGCCGGGCGGCTGCGAGGACTTCGTGGAGCTGGTCGTGCCCGAGTTGCGGCGGCGCGGGCTGTTCCGTGCCGAATATGAGGGCAAGACACTGCGGAAAATCTCGGGCTCAAACGTCCGGCGAGCCGCTACGCTGCCGCGGGCTTGGATCGGAAGTTGGACGCCGCCAAATAAGCCCGCGCGCAAGCGACGACCAACTCGTTGAACCCTTCGATGCGTCGTCTGCGGGTGGGCGGGCAACTATCCGACCCAATCGACGGAATACCGCGCTGCGTTCCCCTGGCATCCTATTTTGCGCCGCCGCGCTAACCTCCGCCGAAGTCGTCTGCTCTCGGCGCTAGGCCGCATCGCCTAGACCCTCCGACGAACGTCTGCACACCAATCGGACACCGGCCGCTCAGTCTGGGGCGGGGCTGTCGCAAGTGCCCCGAAGGAGACCCCCCGGTATCTCGACATAAGCAGTGGGAAACAGTCCTTGCGGCTAATCTGCGGGAGTGGATGGGCCGCAGCATGGATCCCACCAACCCCTGTCTGTCGCTTGCGCGCCGCCTGACCGAAGCCGTATTTCGGCCTCGGCCTTTGACCTGCGACCTACCATCGCTCAGCGCGACCCCGGCGACCGGACCGCGCCCGTCACCCATGGCGGATCGCCGTGGGACGTATTACCTTGGCGTGCCCCTTGCGTGCGAATAAAGGCATGACCGACGCGACCATCAACCTACCGCCAGCGCGGGGAGTTTTTGTCGAGACACGCACCGGACGCGATCTGATGGGTGTCGTCGATCTCCGCGTCATGGGGCAGCGCTCGGATCTGCAGGGCGCGCTGCGCTTCGGGCTCCATCTCGGCTGCATCGCGACAACCGGAATGCTGGTGTGGCTAGTGCTGCCGGATTGGTATCTGCTCGTCCCGGCGATGCTGCTCTATGGCACGACGCTGGTGACGATGTTCGCGCCGATGCACGAATGTACCCACCGTACCGCCTTCGCCTCGCCCCGCCTCAACGACGCCGTGGGCTGGATCGCCGGCGTGCTGAGCTTCTACAACTCGACGTTCTACCGCTATTTCCACGCCTGGCATCATCGCTACACCCAGGACCCGGCGCGCGACCCCGAACTGATGTTCCCGCGCGCCAGCACCCGATCCCGCTATTTGCGCGAGATCAGCACGATCGGGTTCTGGTATCGCCGTGCGGTCGATTACGGAAGGCTTGCGCTCGGCACGACGCGGCTGCCTTTTATGCCGGACAGTGCCCGACGCACGGTCCAGATCTCGGTGGCGATCCAATGGCTCATCTATCTCGCCGCGGCGACCGCGATCGCGCTGGGGTTCACCGCGCCGCTCTATTTCTTCTTCCTGCCGTCAGTCCTGGCGATGCCGCTGATGCGAGCCTACCTTATCGCCGAGCACACGCTGTGCAGTCGCGATCAGAACTTCCTTACAAACACGCGCACGACGCTTGCCAATTTTCCGATCCGGCTTCTGATGTGGAACATGCCGTTCCACGCCGAGCACCATCTCTTCCCGGCGGTGCCGTTCCACCGTCTGCCGGCGCTGCACGACCAGATCGGCGGCCGGTTCGCGCATGTCGCGCCCGGCTATGTCGCGACCAATCGTAAGGTCTGGCGAGCGCTGTCCTAGCGGCGCTCAGATGATCAGCGCCAGCCGCATTCGTTATTGCGCCTGGCACAGGTCGAGACTTGTCGGCAGCGACGGGCCGCACTAGGAGCGAATCCATTACGTTTCGCCGAACACCGACCTCCTCGACTGCCGCCCGAAGTTGCGGCGGTGTGATTTGCTGGTCGCGGAAGAAAGACCACACCATGATCGTAGTAGGCCCGACGATCGCGGCAAACGTGGCGTCATCGAGGGGTTGGGCCAGATTGATGCCGCGGATCTCGGCGCCGAGCGTAGCGCCGGTCGGAATGACCTCGATAAACATGAACGGAGGGCGCGAGCTAACGGCCGGCTTTGCTGTGCGGCCAGCGTTACGCCGGAGGCGCTAGCCAGGAGCTCGGAGTCGAGCGGGAGATCTGCACCTCTTCCTCGGTCATGTCGGCCGGGATATCGGCGAAGAGCGGGGTGCTCAGATAGCGCTCGCCGGTGTCCGGCAGCATGCAGAGTATGGTCGAACCCTTGGGCGCTTCGGCGCAGACCCGCAGTGCGCCGGCGAAGGTCGCGCCCGAGGTGATGCCGACGAAGATTCCTTCCTTCTGCGCCAACTCGCGGCTGCAGCGCAGGGCATCGGCTCCGGCGATCCGCAGGATACGGTCGATGATTCCGGTCTCGACGACATCGCCGGTGAGCTTCGGGATAAAATCGGGGCTCCACCCCTGCATCGGATGGGGCTTCCAAGCAGCGTGGGGTGCCGCGGGCGACCCGTCGCTGTTGCGCTGCTGCGGACCTCCGCTCGTCAGCATCGGCGCATCATCCGGCTCGCAGACGATGATCTTGGTGTCCGGCCGTTCCTTGGCGAGCACCCGCGCGACGCCCTTGAGGGTGCCGCCGGTGCCGAACCCAGTGACCCAGTAATCCAGCCTTTCTCCAGCGAAGTCGTTGACGATCTCACGCGCCGTCGTGCGCGAATGCATGTCGGGATTGGCTTCATTCTCGAATTGGCGGGTTAGGAACCAACCGTGGGCCTCGGCAAGCTCGATGGCCTTGTTGACCATACCCATGCCTCTTTCCGCCGCTGGCGTGATCACGACCTTGGCGCCGAGAAAGCGCATCAGCCGGCGGCGCTCGACACTGAAGGGTTCCGCCATCGTGACGACCAGGGGATAGCCTTTTTGCGCGCACACCATCGCCAGCCCGATGCCTGTATTGCCGCTCGTCGCCTCGATCACAGTCTGGCCGGGCTTCAGTTTGCCGGTACGCTCGGCATCCTCGATGACGCCGAGAGCTAGGCGGTCTTTGACCGAGCCGAGAGGGTTGAATGCCTCGATTTTGACAAAGAGGTTCATATCGGGCGGCGCCAGCTTGCCAATCCGAACCACCGGGGTATTGCCAATTGTCTCCAGAATGTTGGCGAACTTTCGGCTCATGTTCCCTCCGTGATGATACCGGCCTACGTTGCTCAAGCTCAGCCGGGCATTTGCCGTGATAATGCCCTCGGGATCATTCGACCAAATCTCGGTCGCGACGACTCGGAGCCACGCTGCACCGCGCACCCTGAACGTACATCAAATCGCCAGATTTCGCGGCGGTTTCGCGGGAATGACAAGACATGACTGACACGGCTTTATCCCGCTCCCGCCATTCAAGCAGCAACGTACAGCCCATCTCTGCGGGTCACCTGGTTCGCCTTGGTCAACGCGGTCAGCGCGTTTGAGATGGACGTCGCTCCCGCCTTGTCGCCCTTGAGCCCCATGCGTTCTAAGATTTCCCCGCGGGTGAGGCCGCTCGGGCTGTCCTTGATGGTTTGCATCACCCCTTCGCGCTTGCTGCCTCGCCGACCTTGTGGACTCGCCCGAGTACCAAGAGCCCGATCCCTCGTTTTCGTTGTGTCGTTGTTCCCCCAATTCCGGCTCTTTCTAATCAACCCCACCGATGATTCCCCTCCGGCTTGCCCGGTGCGGCTTGGATTTCGCTGGCTTTGCCGGCCGGGTATTTGGCGATTTCCCATTGAAACCAGTAGCGGCGCTGAAGGCCTGGGGGCGGTGGAAGTAGCGCAGTGATCGAACCCGCGTTGAGGCTGCGCTGTGCAGGCTCACGCCGGTTGTTTCAGCGCCATGCTGTCGACCGGCAATTTCCGCAGGCGCTTGCCGGTGGCGGCGAAGATCGCGTTGACGACCGCAGGCATAATGGCCGAGGTGCCGGCTTCGCCCATCCCACCCGGCGGTGCCGAACTCGAGACGATATGGACCTCAATGGCTGGCGCCTCGTTGATCCGCACCACTGGGTAGCTATCGAAATTGGCTTGCTCGACGCGACCGTTCTTCAGCGTGATCTTGCCGTAAAGCGCCGCGCTTATGCCGAAGACGATCGCGCCCTCGATCTGCGCCCTGACGATGTCAGGATTGACGGCGGTGCCGCAATCGACCGCGCAGACGACCCGGCGGACTCGAACCGAGCCGTCTTTCGACACCTCGACTTCGGCAACCTGCGCCATGTAGGTACCGAACACGAATTGTACCGACACGCCGCGGCCGGCGCCGCCGGGCAGTGGCTCGCCCCAACCGGCTTTTTGCGCAGCCAGCTCCAGGACGGCTTTGGCGCGGGGCGCACTGTCGAGCAGAGCCAGCCGATAGGCGACCGCATCTTGCTTCGCTACCGCCGCAAGCTCGTCGATGAAGCTCTCGGTGACGAAGACATTGTGCGACGGCCCGACGCTACGCCAGAAGGCGGTCGGAATCCCCGGAGGTTCGACCTGCACATACTCGACATGGAGGTTTGGCAGGGCATAGACGAGATCGATCGCACCTTCGGTGGTGTCGGGGTCGAGACCGTTCTTGAAGAACGGCGGAGCCCATCTCGCGATGACCGAGGAGCCCGCGAACCGGTGCTTCCAGGCGACCGGCATCCCCTTCGCGTCCAGACCGGCAGAAATCCGGTCGAACCAATAGGGGCGGTACATGTCGTGCTGGATGTCCTCCTCGCGCGTCCAGACGACCTTGATTGGACCGTCGACCTGCATGGCGATCTGGACGGCGCGAACGACGCCGTCGGCCTCCAGCCGCCGGCCAAATCCGCCGCCGATCAGATGATTGTGGACAACGACCTTGTCCAGCGGCAGGCCGGCGGTCTTCGCTGCTGCCTCCTGGGCGCGTGCGACAGCCTGACTGCCGACCCAGACTTCGCAGCCTTCCTTGCCGACGTGAACGGTGCAGTTCATCGGCTCCATCGCCGCATGCGCGAGGAACGGAAGTTCGTACGCCGCCTCAACCTTGGTGACGGCGCTCGCCATGGCCTTGCCGACATCCCCGATATCCTGTGCGACCGGCCCCGGATTTTGCGTGGCCTTATCGAGTTCGGCGACGATCTCTTCCACATCGAGCTTCGCGTGCGGCCCGTCGTCCCATTCAATGGTCAAAGCCGCGAGCCCCTTCTTCGCAGCCCCCATATGGTCGGCCACGACGGCGACAGCATCGTCGAGGCGGACGATCTGACGGACGCCCCGCACCGCCCGGGCCGCCCTGTCATTGACGCTTTTTACGCGGCCGCCGAAGACGGGCGATTGGGCGAGGGTCGCTATCTTGACGCCCGGCGGCCGGATGTCGATCCCGTAGACCGCGGTTCCGTTCACCTTGGCCGGCGCGTCGAGACGATGGGCGGAGGTTCCGATGAGCTTGAAATCCTCCCGTCGTTTGAGCACGACGCGCTCGGGGACGGGTATCTGGGCGGCATCGGCGGCGAGCTCACCATAGTCGAGACTTCTGCCCGACGCCGCGTGTCGGACTTCGCCATTCTCCGCACGGCATGAGGCCGAATCGACCTTCCAGCGTTTCGCCGCCGCCGCCACGAGCATCGTTCGCGCGGCTGCGCCCGCTTCGCGCAGCGGCTGCCAGGCGGCGCGTATCGCGTTCGAATTTCCCGTCGCCTGGAGCCCGCCCAACAGCGGATTCCCATAAAGTTTTGGGTTGGGCGGAGCATGTTCGAGGCGCACCTGGTCGAGGTCCACCTCCAGTTCCTCGGCGATCAGCATCGGGATGGCGGTATAGGTACCCTGGCCCATCTCGACATAGGGCATGACAAGAGCGATCCGCGCGTCGCGCTCGATGCGAATAAAGGCGTTGGGCGCGAACGTTTCGGCGCCGGCCGCCTCGGCTGGGCCGTTTCCGAAGGGCAGGCGCAGGCTCAGCATCAAGCCGCCGCCCGCGGCCGCTCCAACCTGCAGCAGCCGGCGCCGGGAGACGTTGTGCGCCGGGGGTGAGCGATGCGGAGCGGCGGCTCGGGATGCGATACGATCAGGGGTCATTTTCAGCCGCCCTGCACCGACGGTTGCGCGGCCGATCTGATCGCTTCGCGAATGCGTTGGTAGGTCCCGCAGCGGCATATGTTGCCAGACATTGCATCGTCAATATCGGAATCCGTCGGATGCGGGTTAGCCGCCAGAAGCGCGGCAGCGGACATGACCTGGCCCGACTGGCAGTAGCCGCATTGCACGACTTCGCGGTCGAGCCAGGCCCTCTGGATCTTGGCGCCGGCCGGTGTCGTGCCGATCGCCTCGATCGTCGTGACCGCAGAAGTGCCGATGCTGTCGACGGAGGTGATGCAGGAACGTGTAGCGGCACCGTCGATATGCACGGTGCAGGCTCCGCACAGCGCCATGCCGCAGCCGAACTTTGTGCCGGTCATGCCGAGCACGTCGCGCAACACCCAAAGCAGCGGGGTGTCACCATCGACATCGATGGTCCGATCGACGCCGTTGACTTTGATTGTCGTGGCCATGGCTATCTCCACTCTACGCAATCCAGGCCGGTAGTGCCCGGCAGGCTCGCATCATGCGTGCAGTCGTCAGCGCAGACTTGCGGCCGCCTCGACCGTAGCCGCGGACGCGCCGCGCCCAAGATCGGCAATCTTGCCGGCAATGGAGTCCGGACCGATTCGCCTGCTCAAGACAACCTCATGGCCGCTCGCGCGAACGCAAGCGCAACCGTGCCGGCGCCGATCGTTCCAAACCTCATGATCCGCCCCCCGCCATCAGTCCCGATTGCTGTACGTGCCGGATAAGGTCAGTTTAGAAACAGCACTTGTCAAGTTCAAAAAATAAACCTAGCTTGCGGTGCGAGTGAGGAGAGGGGCAGGCGGGGACAGGAGGCCAATTTGGAACGAAGAGAGGCCGCGGTCGCGGTGATCGGTGCCGGCGATTTCATCGGCGCTGCGATTGCCAAAAAGTTTGCGGCCGAGGGGTTCACGGTCTTCGTCGGGCGCCGCAACGGCGAAAAGCTGGCACCGCTCGTCGCCGAGATCGAGGCGGCCGGCGGGTGCGCCGTCGGCCGCTCGCTCGATGCCCGCAAGGAAGACGACATAGCGGCCTTTCTGCACGAAGCCGAGACGACGGCGCCGCTCGAGGTCTGCATCTTCAACATCGGCGCCAACGTCAATTTCCCCTTGCTCGAGACAACCGAGCGGGTGTTCCGCAAGGTTTGGGAGCTGGCGTGCTACGCGGGATTTCTGACCGGCCGCGAGGCGGCGCGGCTGATGCTGCCACGCGGCCGCGGCAACATCTTTTTCACCGGCGCCACCGCCAGCCTGCGCGGCGGCGTCGGCTATGCCGCCTTCGCCGCAGCCAAGTTCGGGTTGTGCGCGGTGGCGCAGAGCGCGGCGCGCGAACTGGGGCCTCTGGGCATCCATGTCGCCCACCTGATCATCGACGCCGGCGTCGACACCGCCTGGGTGCGCGAGCGGATCAAGGAGCGCGAAGGCGAGGCGGCGCTCGCCAACCTCGCGCCGGGTCGGCTGATGCGTCCGCAAGCGGTGGCCGAGGCCTATTGGCAGATCTATCAGGAGCCGCCCGACGCCTGGTCGTTCGAGCGCGAGATCCGACCCTTTGCGGAGAAATGGTGAGGCCATGCCCAAGATCGAGTTTCATTTCGATTTCGGCAGCCCCAACGCCTATCTGGCGCATCTCGTGGTCCCCGAAATCGAGCGCCGTACCGGCGCCCGGTTCGACTACGTGCCGGTGTTGCTCGGCGGCGTGTTCAAATTGACCGGCAACCGCTCGCCGGTGGAAGCGTTCGCCGGCATCAGGAACAAGCCCGAATACGAGCGGATCGAGACGCAGCGTTTCCTGCAGCGCCACCGCATCGAGGACTTCCACCGCAACCCGTTCTTTCCGGTCAATACGCTGACGATCATGCGCGGCGCGATCGCGGCGCAGAAGCTCGGCGTGTTCGGACGTTATGTCGACGAGATCTATCGCCACATGTGGTCGGAACCGAAAAAGCTCGACGACCCGGCGGTATTGCGCGAAGCGCTGACCCAGTCCGGGTTCGACGCCGACGGTTTTGCCGAGTCGGTGCGGGATCAGGACGTCAAGCAGGCGCTGCTCGACAACACGACCCGTTCGGTCGAGCGCGGCACCTTCGGCTCGCCCACCTTCTTTGTCGGAGACGAGATCTTTTTCGGCAAGGACCGGCTGCGCGACGTCGAGGAAATGATCCTGGCGACGCGTTAGCTGAAAACGGGTGCAGGACATGGATGTGCTCCTGCCGCCCGCCCCGGCCACGAAGCGCCTGGCGAGTTTGAATGTCGAACCTTGTTGCTATATCTTTGGGGGCGTGTCCGAAGATATCGCTGGAAGAAAGAATGCGCTGGAACGATCTCGGCGAAGAACATTGTTCGCTGGCGCGCGCGGTGTCGGTCATTGGCGACCGCTGGACCTTGCTGATCCTGCGGGATTGCTTTCTGCGGGTGCGGCGGTTCGAGGATTTTCAGGAGCGCCTCGGCATCACCCGTCCGATCCTCGCCAGCCGGCTGAAAAAGCTGGTCGACGAATTCGTCTTGACCAAGGTCGCCTACCAGCAGCGGCCGACGCGGTACGAATATCGCCTGACCCCGAAAGGGCTCGAACTCTACCCGGTCGTCATGGCGCTGGTGCATTGGGGCGACGTCCATATGGCCGGGAAGAAGGGAAGACCGCTCATCCACACGCACGATGCCTGCGGCAAGGATTTCGACCCCGTTACGGTGTGCTCGGAGTGCGGCGAGCCGCTCAATCCGCGCCAGGTGCATGTACATCCCGGGCCGGATGCCAGCAGCGCACGGCATCTGCCGCCGGGGATGGAGCCGCGGCGCGCCCGCGCGGCACGCCGATAGCGGTGCCTATGGCGGCGGCCGGTTGGCCGCAACAGCCGCGAGATACGCGGGCCGCGTGGTGATCCGTTCGGCGTAGACAAGACAGGCCGGAGTCACCGGCACGCCGTAATCCACCGCCCAAGTGAGGCAGGTGGTCAGCAGCATGTCGGCGGTCGTGAAGCGGCCTCCGACGAGAAACGCCCGGCCGTCCTGCAGCGCCTGCTCAGCGTGGCGCAATTGCGTCGTGAAATAGGCGGCGGCGCTGTCCAGCGCGGTCGGCGCCTCGCCGTAGAGGTGCTTCAACGCGCCGTGCCTTCGCATCACGTAGAGGCTCGTCGCATCGAGTTCGGTCATCACGTAAAAGCACCATTCGAGCCAGGTCGCGCGCTCGCGCGGCGCGGTCGGGATCAGCGCGGTCTCCGTGGTGCCATAGGTGTCGGACAGGTAGGCGGCGATCGCCGGGCTTTCGGCGATTGCGAAGTCGCCGTCCTGCAACAGCGGGATCTCCTGCCGTGGGTTGAGTATGGTGAACTCGGCCGACTTGGTTTGGCCGGTGCGCGGCAGGATCGGCCGGCATTGGTAGGCGAGGCCGAGTTCGTGCAAGGACCAATGCGCTCGCAGGGTGCGGCTCGTGCCGACGCCCCACAATACCAGCGACGACCGTTCCTCGCGCATCGCTACCACCGCTCGATATAGGGGCGCAGATCGAGCTCGTGGGTCCAGCCGTCGCGCGGCTGGCGGTGCAACATCCAATGGGCCTCGGCGACCGAGCGGGTCTGGATCAGACTGTCCGGCGGCAGTTCCGGCATAGACCCGCTCGCGACGCTCAGCCGCCGGTGAATGGCCTCGCTGTCGATGGCGCCGTCAATGACCAGATGCGCGACATGGATGTTATGCGGCCCCAATTCGCGCGCCATCGACTGCGCGAGCGCGCGCAACCCGAATTTGGCTGCGGCGAAAGCGGCGTAGCCGGAGCCGCCCCGGATGCTCGCGGTGGCGCCGGTGAAGAGGATCGTCCCGTGGCCGCGCGGCAGCATGTAGCGGGCCGCCTCGCGCCCCGTCAGAAAGCCGCCGTAGCAGGCCAGCTGCCAGACCTTTGTGAACAGCGCGGCGCTGGTCTCGGTCAGCGGCGCCCGCGTGTTGGCGCCGGCGTTGAACAGGCACACCGCGATCGGGCCCAATTCCGCCTCGACCTCGGCGAACAGGGCCTGCACCGCGCCCTCGCTGCGCACATCGGTGGCGACGGCGCGCGCGGCGCCGCCGGCCGCTTCGATTTCCGCGACGACAGCGCGCGATTTGTCGGCATCGCGCCGCGCGATGCAGACGGGGTAGCCGCCGGCGGCGAACCGCCGCGCGACCGCCGCTCCGATAGCGTCTCCGGCCCCGACCAGCAGCGCCACGCCCCTCGTTGCATTCTCGCTCATTCGCATCGCCCCTTGCCGCGATACGTCATCGCGCCTATAGAGTTCAATAAATGAACTAATGGTGCGACGATGCCGGGTCCGCTCGCAGGAATCAAGGTGCTCGATCTGACCAGCGTCGTTTCCGGGCCGCTGGCGACGATGTTTCTCGCCGACCAGGGCGCCGAGGTGATCAAGGTCGAGCCGATCGGCGGGGACATCGCTCGCCGCAGTCGGCAGGCGATCAGCGCTTCGGGCGAATTCTCGGCGCTGTTCGTATCGACGAACCGCGGCAAGCGCTCATTGGCGCTCGATCTGAAGCGGCCGGACGCGGTGGCGATCATGCACCGGCTGATCGCCGGCAGCGACGTGCTGGTGCAGAATTTCCGGCCCGGCACCATGGAGCGGCTTGGCCTCGGCGAGGCGGCATTGCGGGCCGAACATCCGCGCCTGATCTATGTCTCGATCAGCGGTGTCGGCGAGACCGGGCCCTACGCGAGAAAGCGGGTTTACGACCCGATCATCCAGGGCCTCTCCGGCTTTGCCGACATCCAGTCGGACCCGAAGACCCGCCGGCCGCAGATGATCCGTACGATCGTCGCCGACAAGACGACGGCGATCTTCGCCGCCCAGGCGGTGTGCGCCGCGCTCTATGCGCGGGAACAGACAGGCGAAGGCCAGCACGTCCGGCTGGCCATGCTCGACACGATGATCGGCTATCTCTGGCCCGAGGCGATGACGCAGTACACCGTGGTCGGCCGCGAGGCGAGCACTGTCGACCCGATCGCCCGCCCCGACCTGATTTTCGAGACCGCCGACAACTACATCACCGTCGGCACGATCTCCGATTCCGAATGGCGTGGCTTCTGCGCCGCTGCGGAGCGCCTGGACCTTGCCGACGATCCCCGGTTCAATACGACCGGCGCCCGCGCCGGCAACGCGACCGAACGGATCCTCCTGATGGCGGAGATCATCAAGCAGCGCCCGGCCGCGGATTGGCTCGCCAGGCTCGATCGGCACGACGTGCCCTCGGCGCCGGTACTGCGGCGCGGCGAGATCATCGACAACGAGCAGGTCCGGGCCCGCGAACTGATCGCTGAATTCGATCATCCGGACATCGGCCGGGTGCGCCAGCCGGTTCCGGCCGCCCGCTTCGATCGGACACCGGCGAGCATGCAAGGGCCGGCGCCGCGCATAGGCGAGAACACTGAAGCCATTCTGACGGAACTCGGGCTTGGTGCGACCGAGATCGCTCGCCTAGTGACCGAGAAGATTATTCGGCTCAACTCACAACGCACCCCATCGTCTGATCCGCTTGCCCAAAGGCATGGGGACCGTCCCAGTGGATAAGGCGCACGCAGAATTTGTAGATATCCGGTTGTCCTGTCGGTCACCCCGCCAGGACGACTTTGCCAAACCGCCAATCCTCGATCAGATGGCGTAGGGCGTCGCCCGCCTCGAGCCAAAGTAATACCTACTCATTGCAAAAGCCGATTTTTGTACTCAGTCAGGATGAGCGGGAGACGTCCGTTGGATGCCGCCCGCCCAAAGCCGACTGTTCTATATCCAGTAGATCATCAATCCTCTCTGTTGGTCCAGAATGCGAACGGGAAGCGTCTACACGTCCGCTAACCGCGTCAGAGCATCGACCATCTCCAATATTACGGCATTGCGAACTCGATTACCTCGGATCGGCTTGATGCGATCCATCACAGGCTTCAGTAGCGTATTGAGGTCCCTTATCGCTTTCTTCGTCGCCCGAGATTTGACCTCAGATCGCCGGGCTGCGGAAGCGAATATCGTCTCCAGAATAATCTGGTTGCGGTCATTTTCCTCGGGAAAATCGCGAAGGATCATTCCGACAGCTCCCGGCACAGCACCCAAAATAGCGGGATAACTGTGCGCGGCGCAATAGTCGAGCAGGCCACTCATTAATGACTCTGTTTCATCCCCCCCTTCTTCTGAAACTTCACTTTCGTCAACCGTTTCACCATCGCGCGATACGAGATGAATACCAGCACCGTGCCGCCGATCATATTGTCCCGGCCCCTCCTCGACCTCTTCCGGATAGTCGTGCCCCAGCGCTGCCAGAAATTTCACGTAGTTGATGAATAGGACCCCAGTACGTCGCCGCTCATGTTTGTCTTTCACGAGATGGATCGCATTGTCCGCCACAATCGCGATAATGCTCAGGATATCCTCAGGGGTCTGTTGCCCTAATAGGTTCTCGATTTTGAGAGCGAACGCTGTGTGCTGATTATACGTCAGAACGGCATTTGACGGGAGTTCGTCGCCACCGGACATATCTTCCTCCAGCGGTGTAGCTGACTGCACGATCACTCACAGTTGTTACTTTATGAACTCGTGATTTTCAGCCCATCGGAATTATTTTCGCTGGGCAGTCCTGATAGAGCCTAATTTTGTTCGTGATACGAAGCCGCTACCCGATGCCACGGCTACACCAATCCGCAGCAAACCCCAGGAGCCCGCTGTTGATACAAACAGATTAGGAGGTGCGTCATGCCCGCCAAACGACCCCATCGCCGACCCGGTGCCGTCCACGGACCGACGAGGATGTGGGGCGTGATGAGGATGGACGTAAATGTGGCCGTCGTTCGACAAATGGCGGCGGCTGACGCTTCGGTGGGCTCTGGCCAGTTGCCGCTGGCGGCGAGCTTGGCTCCGCGCTTGCCACGGGAAATGCCCCGGCGGGAAATTCACCCAGGTAGGCTTGCCCGGTGACGCCGGTGACCACAGCCCGCTCCTCGTTGACGTAAACGGTCAGCGAAATCTTCTGGGGTTGGACTTGAGCTGCCCGAAAGCAAGCCGCCAGCCGCACCGCCAGCTCAGCGCTGGAAAACGACGTTCGGAGCGGCCTCAGCAAGGGCGCGAGCAACGACTTGGCGGCACCGCCGGATGAGGAGCGAGCGGCAGGTCTCCTGCGATGGGGCGGTACTCTGGGAATGTGTCGTCGTCGAGCGCCAGCCGCCGTGCGCTGGATACCCTGATCACGGGCGAATGCGACAAAACCAGCCGGCTCGATATTTTGGTCGAGCGCCTGGTTTATCAGCTTCGCATACCGGCTCGCCTTGGTGATATCAGACTTGTGCCCCGGTCCAGGCTGCAACGTGTGGGCGAAGAACGCATACTTGACGAGAAACAGGCTCTCGTTGGTGGGCTTATCTGCGACATGGCGCTGCAATAACTTACGGAAATCCGCTGCGAGCTTCGCGTCAGTACCCATTCGGAATCTTGCGCGGTGGACTTGGCCGAGGGCTTGGTACAGCGACTCATCGGTTCGGCTCGCAAATTGTTGGTACACACCATATGCCTCGCGGCATGCTGAGATGAAATTCTCGAAGTCAGTCGGCATTTTCAGACATCCTCTGGGAGTGCGTTGAAACAAGAAGCCAAGCAGGTAGCATCGTCTTTCAAAAATGACAGCTGAAGGTACCCTGTAGTGAAAGAACTTTGCTTGTGAGCAAAATTATGCTGCGAGCGCTGCGTAGCTCGAACAGGAACATATTCGCTCGAACAGGAACATATTCGATTATTCGATTCTCCTGTATTGCTATGCGGATCGACCCACGTGAGCCGGTTGCTGGCATCAGAACGAAAGCCGTTCGACGGCCATCGAGACGGCATGGCAATCTGCATCGGCACCGAGTTTAAGTCCGCCCAAGGACGACGCCGACTCGGGTCGGTCGGGATGAGCGGGAAGCGTCCGTTGGATGCCACCCGCTCGAAGGCGACTAATCTAAGCCTGGATCACCAACCCCTTCTCTTGATCCAGGGTGACACCCAATAAGAAGAGCCGCTCAGAAAGCCGAAATTGGCTGAGCCACAACAGGTAAATGCTATGGTACGGTTCGCGCATTCTCCGGAGGTTTTTCAATCCTTCCAGCGTATCCGTCCCTTCCTCAATGTGGTTCGGCATTATGTCGAGTAGCTGCTCCGTCAGATCTGCGACAGAGTCGATGCATACATCAAACTCGTCTGGTTCTTCCCGCACTGTATGCAGAATCTTCAACGCCCGCAATTTATGCCGCTGCAGATCCCGCACCACGCGAGTTGAATTTTATCCTCCTGTTGGTCATACACGCCGCTGAGAACGGCTATCAGAAAGCCTGGAAAGTCCCACAGGCGCACTCCGCTCAGTAACCGCTCGAAGCTGTCCTGGTCTTCAACTCCTGGCTCTAGCCATTTCTCTTGCAAGCCAAAGCGCCAGTTCGGGTGGGTAATCCGAACGAAACCCAAATCGTCGCCGACGCTTTGGTGAACCAGCTTCAAGATCGACCCCAAGAACGCCGAGCGACGACCTTGCAGATATGCCGCCGAAGCAGGATGCTTGGATCTCTGCTTGCTGGCTGCGCCCTGTTCGAGCAGCTCAGCAATTTCCTCCGGGTTGCTCTGAAAGATCCCCTCATATATTTCCTTTGGCAGCGCTCTGAGCGCTCGCGCTCGGCGGACATCTTCCGCCCAACACGATGCAAGGGTTTCAAAACCCTGGACCCGCTTGCCGGTCGCCCTGTCACGATACGGTCTCATGCGA
>Ga0206992_1056_pt1 | contig 25062 bp, 31 predicted proteins | sample Alteio_BWMinCont_6_FD_153267 | JGI IMG/M metagenome (GOLD analysis project Ga0206992, IMG submission 153267) | Enriched cells from forest soil in Barre Woods Harvard Forest LTER site, Petersham, Massachusetts, United States -... | ecosystem: Environmental > Terrestrial > Soil > Temperate forest >... | reverse complement strand
CGGTTTGCTTCAGCATCAGTGATCCAGCCCGCGATATGGAGGTCAGCACGACAGACCGCCGCGAGGGACAAAGCGAGGCCATAATGCGGGTCGCGCTCAATAGCGTTCCCAAGCAGGCTAAGCGCCTCGATAATTCCGCCTCTGCTGTGCGCCACGAAATGTGAGATCGCTCGCAGATAAAGGTCATAGGCGGTTAAGTCATTGGTGGGCCGACCCATGGAGTGCCGGATTTCGGCAGCTTGCAATGTGGGTTCAACGATCCCCGCGACGCTGACTGCGATCTTGTCTTGGAGGTCAAACACGTCTTCGAGCGAGCCGTCGAAGCGGTCAGCCCAGAGATGCGTCCCGTCCATCGCGTCGATCAATTGCGCGGTAATACGCACCCGACTGCCGCCCTTGCGGACCGAACCTTCGAGCACGTAGCGCACACCGAGTTCACGCCCCACCCGCTGCACATCGACCGCCTGTCCCTTGTAGGTGAAGGTCGAATTTCGCGCGATCACGAACAGCCAGCGGATGCGTGACAGCGCCGTAATGATCTCCTCGACCATCCCGTCCGCAAAATATTCCTGCTCGGGGTCGCCGCTCATGTTCTGGAACGGCAACACGGCGATCGAGGGCTTGTCGGGCAGCGCGAGCACGGGTGGGTTTTCTGTTGGCACGACCTCGGACGTTTTCTCAGCCGTGGCGAGCCGCACACCGTAAACTCGAACTGGCCGCGCTATGTTTTTGAGGGCCTGCTCCCCAATGTCGTCGAAGGTAAGGTCGAGCCTACCGCCGATATGGTCGCGGACCGTGCCCGACACGCAGATCCCGCCCGGTTCGGCCAGACTCTCAAGCCGGGCCGCGACATTCACCCCGTCCCCATGAATATCGTTGTCTTCCGCAATGATGATGTCGCCCAAATTGACGCCGATTCGGAACACGATCCGGTGGTCTTCGGGGACTGAGACGTTGCGTTCGGCCATCCCCTGCTGGACCGCGACCGCGCAGGCGACGGCCTCAACGACGCTCGGAAACTCGACCAGGATACCGTCGCCGGTCGTCTTGACGATGCGGCCCTTGTGGTCGGCGATTTTCGGATCAATCAGTTCGCGGCGATGGGTTCGGAGCCGACCGAGAGTGCCGGCCTCATCCTGTCCCATGAGTCGGCTGTATTCGGCGACATCGGCGGCGAGAATGGCCGCGAGCCGGCGCTCGACCCTTTCTCCGCTCAATGTGTCCTCCCCGGACCCGACCGGTCGATCGTTCGATCGTTCGACCCACGCTGCGATTGAAGCGGCCCCTCAGTCTGCTCCCCCGGAGGAAGCCGATCAACCGCGCCGAGCCTTGCCGGATGGCTCATTAGACGTGGCGGTGACCGCGGCAGTTGAACCGAGCCGTATGGGCGTGGTGCCTGCGGCGCAGAGCTACCAGCGCCCATATGGCCTCGACCAAGCCAAACGGCCACGCGCCTTGGAGGAACCCATAGAGGGACCCAAGCGCGCATGATCCCGCGAATGCCAGGACGAACCATAGGCTGCGCTGCTCCAGGGCGTAGCAGACGAGCATTGCAGTGACCGCGAATAGACCGAAAGCAGAGAGGGCATTCATTCGGCATCCCCGGAATCAAAGAGCAATGCGCGGGTATAAGGCTCCCCGGCTCGGGGCGTAGAGGTGCACCCGTCGAGAGCGACAGTGCCTCACCCACCCGGAGTTCGATCAATGCTGACCCTTCTTAGCCCTCTCCATGCCATCGCGGCGCGCCGAGGCGATGGGCTGCGTCCCGAATTGATCAACCTCTTGGAGCGCGGCGCGAACGCTCTCTCTGCACCAGGAGAGTCAAAGATGTCACGCGAACAGGACAACAAAGGCCTCGTCGGACGCTGGTTCGACGGGTTCTGGGGTAATCCGTGGAACCCACAGATCATCGACGAACTCGCCGCACCCGACGTGCTGCTTCAATATTCGCTGCATGAGCCGCGTCGGGGTCGCGAGGACGTGCGGAATTTCATGATGGATTTCCGCGCCGCCTTCCCGGACCTCAAGTTCTGGGGGGCTGCCGACCTGATCGCCGAGGGCGATTACGTCGTCGGGCGGTGGGAAGGTGGCGGCACCCACACTGGCCCCGCCTTCAGCGATTTTCTATGTGGCTCGCTACCGGCGGCATCGGGTCGGAAGATGCACTTCACGGGAACGACGGTGCTGCGTGTCCAGAACGGCATGATCGCGGAGGAAATTGGTCTCGACGATGGGGTAACTGCGCTTCAGCAGCTTGGCATCCTGAAGGCTGCCTGAGCGGTCAGCCGACCCAAGGGACCGGATGCGGTGAACTGACGCACGTTCGACGCGTTAGTAGGTCGATTGGCTCCGCATGGGGTCGCTCCCCTCGACCCTGCCGATCCCAGAAGCCCCGGCGTCCCCCCGCCGGGGCTTCGCTCATCTGATCCGTTCTCTCAGCGCTTGCCTAATCCGCGGGCCGAGGCCAGTTGATACAGCGAAACCGTGATCTTCCGCCAATTCTCGGAGCAACATGTTCGACGCACTGCACCGCCTTCTGACCGGACTTGATCATCCCCACCGAGCCGCCGAACAGAATGACTCAGCTTTCGCGCTTGCCGTGCTGCTGATCGAAGTCGCGCGCAGCAGCGACAATCGCGTCGAGGATCGTGAGGAAGGCGTGATCGAGCGCGCGCTGACACAGCGCTTCGGCTTGGAGCAGAGCGAGATCATTCGGCTCGTTAAGGCGGCGGAAGAAGGCGCAATCCAGGCGACGGACCTGTTTCATTTCACCCAGGCCGTGGTCAACAATTTCAGCAATGAAGAACGTATCGGCGTCATCGAGATGCTGTGGGAGGTCGCCTATGCGGATGGCGTCCTGACAGGTGACGAAGACACTCTCATCCGCCGGGTCGCCGGCTTGATTGATGTCTCGGATCGAGATCGCGGGGACGCGAAGCTGCGGGTGAGAGATCGGTTTGAGGGCGATCCGGTCAAATAGCCCATCAGCCTTCGGCACCACCGATCAGAAGTCGCCGTCCCTTCTTATTTACTGAGCTTATCCTTCTCCAAGGCTTCCTTTACGCCATCAAAGCGCAGCGGTTTCAGCTTCGATTTTCGCACGTCCTTACGGGCCATAATGTCCAGATAAAGGCGCGTAGCTGGTCCTTTCCCGGATCGCCCGGAAATGCCGTGTTTGTGCGACCCCATGCTGCCGCGGCCTTTCTGCACGGCTACCGATCCCTGACGGAGAGAACGGATTTGTCTGCCTCTGAGACCCCGACGACCTTATAGCTGCGGTCCTCGCGGTCAGGGAGAGCAAACCCGATCGTTAGAGACCAGACCCCAAGATGGTCGTCATAAAGGAATTGCTCCAGGCGGATATCTTGTGGGGCGTCGGGGGCGAACAGATCGTTGACCTGTTGCTTGGCGACCGCGAGGGCCTCTTTCAAATTCATCAATCATCCCTCGCCGCAGCGGCCCGACCGGCCCCCGCAGAGCATATCGAGCGAGATCGGTGTCGGTCAGCCGCTCCCGAGGCGATTGCACGGTCGAACACTTCCGGCTCAGGGGACGTATCGCGTGACGCCCTCAATGTCGGGCTGGTCGGGGCCGCGCAACTCGATCACGTTCCGATCGGGATCGCGCACAAACACCGAAACGCCGCCATCCTCGCCGAACCTTACCGGCCCTTGCGAGATGGCGATGTCGTTGGCCTTCAAGGCGGCGATCGTCGCCGGGATCGAGGCGACGCCCAGGGCGACATGGGTGTAGCCCGCATATTTTTCGCCGACATCCATCAGGATGTTCGTCGCGGGGTCACCGGCGTTGGCATTGAAGATGAGGTTGATTTCGACCCCTTGCGGGTTGCGGATGATCGCCACGTCATCGCCCTCCGCCCGGCGTGACAACGTAAACCCCAACACCCGATAGAAGGCGAGGGCGCGGTCGAGGTTGCGCACCCGGATGCCGATGTGGGCTATTCGCTCGATCGCAACCGTCTGGGTCATCGCCCTTGTGTAGCAACTGAATGCGCCGGCGAAAAGGGCGCTGCGACGCCCGCGCGAGGCTCAACGGCTATCGCCGGCATATTCGAGTGACGAGTTGCCGCCGCCGATTTTCACGCGCCCACAAAACTGCTACGGAAAGCACGTCGAACCCATACGTCGGTCTGCTCTCTCGTGATAGGCGATCGGTGTGACCTCGGACCTCGACATCTGGCGCGCAGGCAACCCTGCTCATCAAGGGGCATGGCGAGGATGCCGAGATCGTCGCATCACAGCGACCCGACCAGATGCTCGACCGAGGCGACCGGGATGGTCAGCTTGTGTGGATGCGTATCAGGCGCGCGATCGCCGAGCTACAAGCGGCTCTGCCCGGGCTGGCGCATTAAAACGCGCCAGACGGGCCACAGCCCCCTTCGATAAGGGCGACCTGACGATCGAATGGGATGCGGCCCATCACGGGCGATGATCGGCGAGGTTCAGGCTCTCATGGACCGAGGCGTGGCCTTTCATCGCATCGAGACCAAGGAGACCGGCAAGATCCGCAAGAGGGTCGCGGGCCAGCCAATCGGCTCGACCGATGAGATCGAGGATCGCCGGCTTCTGATCAATGACGCGGAGATCGAGAAGCTGCTTCCGACGATATGGACCTTTGTCGGAATAACGGCCTCGAACCTCCGCCGCCGCTCGACAAGCCGCAACGGCGCGCGAGGAAGGGTCAGAGCGAGCGGTCGTAAAGCGCGGTCGCGGTCCTCTGCCCGGCCTGCCTGACCAGTGCTCGAACCTGATAATGGCTCCCGATGGTCTCCAGGTGTCGCCGGTAGACGTTTTCGGCTGCCTCGATTGGGGAATTGGCCTGGATCTTCTGATAGGGCCGCCAGTCGCCGTCATGCCCCTCTTGGCGCAGCCGCACCCAGAACGTGATCATGCTTCCACTCTGAGTAGCCCCTGATGGCGCGCGCCATATGGGAAGCCGAAGGCCGCGCCGAAAGGGCGGCTGGTGCCTGCCACTCACGGTCTGAAGTTTTCGATGGCGTGTGACAAGTGCTCGTCTGCTCCAGGCGGTAGCTTTATAACTTTCTCCCGGAGAAGGATCGTGGTCGCCCATACGAGCCATTGTTCTTCTTCCTCCGACATCCCCTCTCCAAATATTTCCTGAAAAATTCTTTCCATCTGTATAGCAAGCGCGATGATGAAATACACATGATTGCCGTAGAAGAAGCGAGTTAGTCCCTCATCGTATTGCGGAATCGTGCTCGGTCCGCAGATTTCGCCCTGCTGAAACATCACGAGTTTCCGCGCGATTTCGTCCTGCGCAACATGCGCGATGTTATTGAGGTCCCCATAGATCGGGCCAAAGGCACTCGTGGCGGAAGTTCCGATGTTGGGGGTCTTGCCGTCTTTCCGACGATCCTTCTCGAACTCGTCGATAGCGGCCAGCGTCTCCAACTCTTGCTTCAGCAATGCCGCGGCCTGCGGATACAGGGCTTCGGAAATCGCGACTTCGCAGATGTCGACTCCTTGGATGAACTGAGCGGTGAGGGTCAGCCGTCCTTCCATCGCCTTTGATTGCTGCTCGAAGTGTCGCAACGAAAACCGCGAGGCCACCGAAGCGATAGCGCTCATGGCGAACATATGCGTGTCGATGAGGTCGCCAGCGTCCTTTTTCCACTGGTCCCTGATCTGCACGCGCTTTTCCATCTGCGCGCCCATTAGCTCGGCGGCGGGCGATACTTTTCTCTTGTCGGGTGGCATTCGATCTCTCGTCGGCAATTTCTTTAGGAGATATGTGACGGGGACGAGCGGCGTGCCAGGACTCCTCCTGATTGAGCCATGGGCGCTATTGCTCGTTATCCGATTCCCTCCCATATACCAGGACTAGAACCTCTGGGGGGCATCCTATGGCTACGTCTACCAGTAAGGGCGCGGGTCGAAAAGAGCGCATCACCCCGCCGAAACCGAAGCTGCTTTCGCGTGAGGCGAAGAAGTTGCGGCAGGGTGATCCTGCTGCCGCTCGAATATTATCAGAAGAGTCCGTAGCTGTGCGGCAGGGTGTGCGCAAGGGAAAGTCCAAACGCTAATCAAAATAATGGCGCTTCTGCTTTAATCAAGAATACGGACACCCGTCTATTTGCCATGAATTAAGAACGATTTATATTATTCGGGCAAAACCTCAAATCTAACGAAATCTATATGACCGATATAACCAACAGAAGCTTGCCGCCTCCGAAAAACTGGCAAGACTTCGAACGCATGTGTTTCGATTTATATTCCCGCTTATGGAAGACCAACGATGCCGATATGAATGGCCGTCGAGGTCAACCACAGGCGGGCGTAGACGTTTATGGAACCGACCGCGTTGAGGGAGGACATTTCGTAGGCGTTCAATGCAAAGGCAAGGATCAGGATTATGGAGGGGCGTTAACTGAGGACGAGCTTCGTGCAGAAATCGAAAAGGCGGAGACGTTCGTTCCGCAGCTTGATGTCTTCGTTGTCGCTACCAGTGCGCCGAATGATGTCAAAATTCAGCAAATAGTCCGAATAATATCCAAAGATCGAACTAAAATGGGATGTTTTGAGGTCCGTGTTCAAGGGTGGGATACCATTCAGCAATTAATTACAGATCATAAGGATGTGTTAACGAAACATTTCTCAGATTTTGCGCCGCTAGACATTTTAGGTCGCATCGAAACCGGCTTTGCAATTACAGAAAATCAGGGCGAACAAACCCTAACGTTGCTTGCTGATATCAAAAGCCAAATTACTGCGATAGCTCCTGATCACGCTGAGGCCGGTGATCCTCTGCAAGCGCGGATCATCGACGCGGCAAAGCTAACTGACGACGGTGCCGCTCATGCCGCGCTCTTAGTTTTACAGCGGATCGAAAAAGATCAGGCCGGAAAGATTTCCGCTCGGAACCTGTATCGACTACGAAGCGGTTTCGGGTTTGCCCACATCGCTATGGGGAATCTGCCTGCGGGAATTCAAGATTTTCGCGCCGCACACGCCGCCGATCCAGATTGGCCCAACGCTAAAGCCATCCTAGCGATTGCCGAACTGCTCGCGGGGGATGGTGCGTCAGCGTTCGAGCACGCGAAGGAGGTAATCGCTGTCGATCCCACGTCCTACCACGCGGCAGCCGTAATCCTAGACACCGCTCCAAAAGACACCACGCTTGATGAATTAGAAGCTCTTGTTCCAGCGGCGCTGCATGATCGCGTTGATGTTCAGATTGGCTTCGCCCTACGGGCGCGCAAAAGCGGCGAAATCGTGTGAGCGGAATCATACGCAAAACGCGCCGTCGCTCTGGGGCCGGATGATTTACGCGCTATTTCCGCCCTCGCCGAAGTCCTACTAGAACCCGTCATCACCATCGAGGGACTTGCCCTCACACGCCGCATTCCCCCAGCGGCCAAGTCTCGGTTTGACGAAGCTTGCGAACTGCTTCAGCGGGCATGGGAAAAGTTGAAAGTGCGTGACGATGTAGCTCGCCACGATCACATCGTCGCTAATCTTATCAATATATTAGATGTCGCTGGACGGGAGGCCGAAGCCGAGCAGATCCTTGACCAAGCACTAAAACTCGCACCCCGATCAGGGCCGCTTCTGCACCGTTATGCGCAGAAGATGGCGAAGGCCGGCGACTGGCAGGCCGTTCTAACGGCCATTCAGTCAATTCCAAGCTCAATAATAGAACCGCAGGACGAGCTTATTCAGGTGCATGGTCTTCTGCGCACCGGCAATGCCGAGAAGGCACTGACCGAGGCGCGGGCACTTCAGGAGAAATACAGTGAAGCCCGTTTTCGGGAGGCGGCGGCTGCGTTGCGTCTTGAGGCTGCTGTTGAACTCGGGTCCATTCAGTCAGAGCTAGATGCGACTCTCAGTGCTTTGCCTAAATCGATCGTTTTGCGATCGGTCGGGATGAATCTGCTCAAGGAGGATGATCCGCGCCGCGATGTCTTGGTTGGTGAAATTGAGACTTTAGTCGCAGAAATAGATAATTCAGCCGATCGATTTCACGCTGCGGAAGCGCTTTATAGCGCCAAGCAGTTTGCCAGAGCAGCCGAACTCTATGAGGGCTTGCACGGCACTGATACGGATACACTTGGTCTTCGGCGGCACTTGGTGGCCTTGCATCTCGCCGACCACCGTCTCGAAGCGCGAACCCTTTTCGAGAGCCTGTCCGATGAAATTAAAGCGCTACCGGCATACGCGGAGATGGGCGCAGCGATTTACGAACGTGCTGGCCTACTCAAAGAATGCCGTGAAATCATCGAGCGGTATCTGCTTAACCCGACCGATCTCGAATGGCGTGTTCAATGGATAAGTATATGCCAGAGAACCGGTGATACTAAGGCCATCATTGAATGGCTGACAGGGATAAAGCCAGATCAAGATGGCCCACCCCGAGACCTGATGATGCTTGCACAGGCTATGAATCATTATACCGGCGATCTTAAATGCTTGTCGATTGCCTATCGTGCATTAAGAAGCGCTTACACTGACCCGCAAATACATCTCGGTTATATGGCCGGGCTGTTTCTGTTTGGGCACGTTGGAGGGGGTCAAATTGAGACACCCGAACAAGTAGCGACGGATACAGCGGTCCTGTTGGTTGAGAAGGGCGGCGACGGACGGCTGACCCGCGTAATTGAGACGGAGCCGAATCCTCAGATCGAGCGCGACGAGATTGCCCCCAACGACTCATTAGCTGTGCGTCTTATCGGCCTGCGGGTTGGTGACGAAATCGAGTTGAATACGGTTGGGGTTGAGCCTGCGAGATATGTTGTTTCGGAGATACGTAACAAATACCTTCATGCTCATTTCCGCTCTTTGGAACGCTTTCCCGTTATGTTTCCAGAGAATCGTGCTTTTGGCTCGATCAAAATCGATGACAGCAAGGGCGATGACCGCTTCAAACCTATCTTTGATGCTGTAAAACGCCGTGGTGAATTCGCTCGTCAGGTTAAGGACCTGTATCGTGAAGGCCGAGTGCCACTCGCGGTGGCTGCAAATATTGGTGGAACCACCGGCTTTGAGTTTTGGGAAGCCGTCCGCGGCGACCCTGAGATGCAGATTTACGTCACCCTGGGTGGCCCGATCGACTATCAGCAAGCCCATGCAATTCTCAGTAAGAACCGACGCGCGGTTGTAGATCCGATCACACTTTACGGTTTGGTCAGACTCGGCATTGCTGAAATCGTCCGAGCCTCGTTCGACGATCTCGGGGTCGTTCAGACCACCATTGATCTGTTACGCCGGTTCGTGCAGGAGCGCGAGCGAGCCAAGGACAATAAACAAGGCACTCTCGGTTGGGATGGCGAACACTATCAGATGATCGAACTCGGTCCGGACGCAGTTAATCATCTGATTTCACAGGCCCAAGCCGTTTTATCATTTGCGGAGAGTCTTACTCGGCTTCCTGCTGAAGCTTCGGGCGATATCCCCGATCAAGCCAAGCAATTATTCGAGGAACTTGACCCCGCCTACCTGGACACAATCCTCGCTGCCCGCGGGGACGGTCGGATCTTGCTCTGCGACGATTCTTCATTTCGGCAGATAGCCGCAGCAACCGCTCCCATAGAAGGCATGTGGACGCAACCCGCCGTTGCTCACGCAATAGAGGCCGGGAAGCTAACGCCCGACAATCACTTCCGCGTCGGAAATGCGCTCACCGAGGCCGGTTACTTCTTCACGACCGCTAACTGCGGCAACTTTTTGCACGCCCTTACGGAGTCGGGCTGGACCCTAAATCCGACCGTAATGGCGCTGATAGAGTCCCTCGCCCGTCCGACGAATATGCCCCAAGGTGTCGAAGTCGTCCTGCGCGACTTGATCTGGGCTAGTTGGGCGAAAATACATGATACTGACGCATTCGGTGCCCTCTTTACTGCGGTGTTTGCAGCGTTCGATAAGACGCGAGCTTGGAATGACGTTGATGCCCTTATTGATAGGGCATTTGCGGGGGCTGAGCGGCTGATTCGACGAAAGCTCTTTCCTCCTGCCTTCCAGCACGAATTGCGCGGCAGCACATCCCACACGCCCGTTGGTTCCATTGCCGAAGAAGCACGCGGGGTCCCCAATAGAACGGTCGGTCGGATCGCACGCGCCTTGTCGGACGCCCTTCATGAGGCAAGGTCCAGCGAGGCTCACGCGGCACCGACCGCGACCGAGGGTGAACCTGCCGAAGGGCCTCACCCTGAGTCGGAAAGCCCTCGTTTGATAGACAAGAGTAGCGAATCTTCTACATAAACCACCGGAGCACTTCGTCGAGCGGGCACGGCACCCGGACGACCGCCCCGCCATGTAGGACCACACAGGTCTCGTCCTGAGCCTCATCGTGATCGCAAATCACGGACACAGCGTGCTGGCGGACCGGATACCGTCGATTCCGGTGATGAGGATGAACCCGCCCGCAACCCGCTCACCCTGAACCGCCGCCATCCTGGTTCCACTCCGATTCGGGCATGTTGAGAACAATACCGGAACATGATACCTTCACCCCAAGGAGGTCGCAATGTTCTTCTCATTCCCACCGGACGCCCGATGGAACCCCAATCGGTCCGCCGTCGAGTTCAGCATCGGTATCGGCGAATATGAAGGCGTCGTGCGAGTCGGCCGGCGCGTGTTCCAAACCCTGCTCGGCGACGCCCCCACCCCACAACGCTGTGTGGAAGCCTATTATGTTCACCGCACCCGGCTCGAACTGATCGCCGAGCGGAAGGTTCGCCGCCGCCAGTTGACTGATGACGGCAACGTCGAGATCACCGGCCGAGATCTACGGGGGGAGCGAGGTGCCCGATCGCCGATGGGCAGTGGGGTCGAGTTGGGCGGGATCGCTCGATAAGCGCGCACAGGTGCGATCGTGGTCCCGCTGTATTCGGCCCGGATCGAGGATCTCCGATCGGGCGATCTTGTCATTGTGGAATGCGGCGCTTGCGGCCATGACGGATTGATCCATCCTTCGGCGCTGCCCTCGCTCGGCCTCGGCCCGGACGAACGAGTCGTCGATCTAGCGCCCCGGCTGCGGTGCCGCGAATGCGATCTCAAGGGGAAGGCGGTCGTCTCGATCAAGTGGGGCAACTGAGCAAAGGAGATCGGCTCTACCGTCGCGGAGATGCACACGAGCACGGCCGCGCGGTCCTGGTGCTCGCCGCCCTGGATGCCGAGCCGGAAGCCGCCGAGGATCGCCAGCACCCGCTCGATGTCGGGTCGCTCGCTCATCAATGACCGATACGGGCTGGTCCTTGTCACAGCAAATCCCGCTCCAAGAGCGCCGGGCGTCACGGCCCGCCCAGGTCCTCTCGATCTCGAATGAATGTCTCGTCGAACCCAACCATCCCATCGAGCGGATTGACGGGCGGACCCCACAATTTCTCTCGATCCGCCTGTGGCAAGTCCCAGAACGCCTGTATCGTGGCTGTCGTGCGGAAATGCGGCCACAAGGCAGGCCGCTCGAAAATTCGAGACAGGCAGCATCGCGCGACATATTCGGCAATGCCGGCCTTTCGCAGAAGCTCGATCCGGTGCGCTCGGTCGAAGACCTCCAGGTGCCGGTATTCGTGAAGGTGCTCGATGTCGCCACGGATCGCGTAGAGTTCTTCGAACAGGCTCTTGTGCTGCGCCCGGGCAAAGAGGCCACTGCTACGCTCCGCAAAACCCTTCCGTGTCCCCTGTATAGGCGGGACGGTCAGTCCCTCCAGGCACCGGGTATATTGATGGATGAAGTCAACGATCTCCGTCAGCGACCTCGCTCTCGTGTAGAGCGAGAGGACCCGATTGAGCCGCCAAGCGCCACCGGCCGGGAGTGATGCGAAAAACTGATGCATCTGATCGCCGGTGGTGGCGGCACGATAAACTTCCTGGATGTCGAGCTTGCGCTTGAAATCGGCCGGCGCATGGGACGGCCTGTCGAGATCGGCAATCTGCCGGATCTCGATGTCGTGACCTCGATGAGCGCCGGTAGCGAGTATCGGCTTGCCATCGGTGACAAACCGCGCCGACAGCAGGAGACCGACGTAATATTTCCAGATGCGGTCCTGAAGTTCGATGTTCTCTCCGTCCAGAATGCCGATGGCGGCGGAGACCTTTCTGACCAGCAGAAAAAGGTTACAGCGCTCGATCTGCTCGGCGCGGATCGAACCCAACCACTCTTTCCAGAGCGCACCCATCGGCACGATTGGCGAACCGGATACCCAGAGGCCGGGGACGATCTCGACGGGTGCAGCCGGTAGTTGGGCGTTGGTGCGCAACGCAACGACGGCGTATTTCTCGCCGGCCTGGATCACGGTCGATCTCCTTGGTGCGTCGCGGCCGCGTTAGGCGCTGGTGGGCGTTCGTTGCCGCCAGCGCGAGTTTCACGCGAAAAGCAGCCTGAAGCTCTGGGACCCACGATCCTGGCGGTGCGCTTCGTCTGCGACCCCGCACCGTAGATAGGCGGGAGCACCGGTTTTACATCTGCCGGTTTCGGGGCAAGCTTCTCAGAGTAGTGAGTGATTTGCTCGCATCTCTGCCATGAAACGGGCCGGATGATCGAAGTCGGCCGGCGGAATCACGACCAGATCGATGGGGTTGCCGTCCGGAGCCTGGAGCGCCTTCGGTATGGGGCCTGCGGGTCCGCAGCGCCGAGCGCCCTCGACGACCGCCACGATGTCCCAATCCGAATCAGGACACCAGTTCCCGCGGGCGCGGCTGCCTGTCAGTAGCAGGCGAAGCAGCTTCGATCCGAAGCGCTCCCTCATTTCCTCCCGCAGCATTCGTCGGGTGGTCTCGAAGTCCGGACGAGTGGAGGGGTCAGACAGCCAATTCCGCGCTCGATCAAGTAGCATCGGCGCGTTCTGTCGAAGGTAGCTCACCGCCGCGCCACGGTTCCCGAAGCCATGCTGGAGGGTAATCGTCCGAGGTTCCCTGTCCACCAGCGCCAACGCGATAATTCGGCCTTTCCGCCCGTCCGGCGTGTCCACATCAAGCTTCAGATCCGTCACACCCATTGTGATCGCCTCCCTTGCAGGCACAGCCTCCGGAAGCCGAAAAGCCTCCGGTTTCTGGGCAGGCGTGATACACGGCAAGATGGGCTACTAAAAGTCGCGGAAACTTGGACGGGTGCGGAGCCGAGTTCAATGGCGAGCATGCTGACGCAGATCTATGAGGTTTCGACATTCGACGAAGCTCAGGCGATCTCCGAGATTGGCGTCGATCACATCGGCGTCCTCGTCGGCAGAGGCGAGTTCCCTCGTGAGTTGCCGGTCGAGGCTGCGGCAAGGGTCGCTGCCGGCATCGTCCCGCCCTCGAAATTCTCCGCGCTGTTCCTGACTTCCGACATCTCTCGGATCGAGCGGTGGGCACAAGAACTCCAGCCGGCGATCCTTCACCTGGGCGCTGCACCCGAACTGCTCTACCCGGATGATGCAGCGACGCTCAAAGCCAAACTGCGCGGCATGCTCATCATGCGGAGCATTCCGGTGATTGGCGAGGTCAGCATCGACATCGCCCGCAGCTACGACGGGATCGCTGATTTCCTGCTCCTGGACAGCCATCGAGCGTCTGACCGCCAAATCGGGGCGCTTGGGGTGACCCACGACTGGAGTATCAGCCGGCGCATCGTCGAGCTTGTGCAAACACCCGTCATTCTGGCGGGGGGCCTTGGGCCGGATAATATCTCCGACGCGATCCGAGCCGTTCGACCGGCCGGCGTTGATTCAAAGACGAAAACCGATAGGGTCGGATCGCACCAGAAGGATCTCGACCGTGTGCGGCGCTTCCACGAGGCGGCTCGGGCTGCGATGGTGTGACGACGAACCGGACACCCCGATGCGGGTCTGGAGACGCTAGGGCGGAGCCAATATGATCATCTCAGAGATTTCGACCAGGGACGGAATCGGGAGGACTTTATGAAGCTCCCTCAGACCGGCGGCTGCCAATGCGGCGCTATCCGCTACGAGATCACCGAAACGCCCCAGCAGGTCTATGCCTGCCATTGTCGGGATTGCCAACGCCTGACCAGCAGCGCCTTTTCCATGGGCGTCGTGGTCCCGGAGAGCGCCTTCCGGCTCAGCGGTGTCGAGCCGCGTTCGCTTCAGCGCCTTGCCGATAGCGGCCGGACCAGCACTCGATGGGTTTGTCCCGAGTGCGGCTCTTCGATTGCTGGCCCGGCCAGGGATGGCCTGATCCGGGTCCGGGCTGGCACCCTCGATGACACGTCCTGGCTGCGGCCGACCCGGCACATCTGGACCCGCAGCAAGCAGCCCTGGATCACGTTCGCCGAGGGGGATGAGATCTTCGAGAAACAGCCTCCCGCATGAGTTTTCCCCGACACGTTCGGCTCAAGGGGCTACCGGCGGCGCTTTTTCGACAATACGGTGCTCCGCTCTCCCGGCGGTTTCGGCGGCGGTAGCGTCTCCGATGCCGGCGGCGGCGGTTCCAGCTTGTCAAGAATGCGCTTCAGCGCGCGGATGCGCGGCGACAGCGGGAAACGGTCGGCGGCGATCGTCTCCTTCAGCAGCGCTACGAGCGCAGTTTTATCGGCATCAGAAAGGTCCAGGGGCATCGCTTAAAGCGGGGGTGCCCGCTGCTACGGCCGGTATGCCCTCGACGACATCGCAGAGACCAAGGAACATCCAAGCGTCCCATGCAGTGGGAAAATAATGCGTCCCGCCCACGGTCGAGTGGACCCTTTGTCCGCGCCATACGGCGACGAACCCAGCGTCTACCACCTCTATTACCTGCGTCTTTCGCGTAGGGGCGTGGGCCGTCATGGTTCAGCCAAACACGTATCCAACGAGCATCAAAAGCGCCGCACCGAAGACCGCAAACGTAAAGAATCCCGCCGCACCGCTGTAGTTGAAACGTAAGCATTCGGCGTAGGCCGCAGGGGGGTTACTCGGAACTGGTCGAGCGCTTGAGGAGGTCGGGATCGGCTTTGTAGATCTCGATGATGCCGGTGAGGGTTTCGATGCCGAAGTCGGTGAACGCCATGACGCTCTCCTCACCCGGGCCGTAGACCCAGATCAGGCCGTCCTCCTGGTCCATTTCGCTGGCGAGGTTCCACAACCAGTCCTCGTCCTTGCCGAGCATTTCGGCGACGCGGGCGATGGTATGAACATGGTGGACCTTGTTGACCGAGCTCAAGGTCAGGCCGCCGCGGCGGTAATCGTGGGAACCTTGGGCGTCCAATTCCACGGCAGCAATTCGTCGAGCCGATGCGCCGGATGCGTGGCGATCTTGGCCAGGGTGTCGGCCAGCCAGGCCTGCGGGTCGATGCCGTTCATTTTGGCGGTGACGATCAGGCTGTACATCGCCGCGGCACGCTGACCGCCGCGGTCGGATCCGCAGAACATCCATGACTTGCGCCCGAGGGCGATGCCGCGCAGCGCGCGCTCGGCGGCGTTGTTCGACAAGCACGCACGCCCGTCATCGAGGCACAGGGTGAACGCCGCCCAACGCTTGAGGATATAATCGATCGCCTTGGCGAGGTCGTGGCCGCGAGAGAGTTTGGCGCGCTGCTCGCGCATGTAGACCTGAAGCTCTTCAACGAGCGGCTTGCTTCGCTCCTGGCGAACCGTCCTGCGCTCCTCGGCGATCTTGCCGTTGATCGACCGCTCGATCTCGAACAGGGCGTCGATGCGGCGCACGACCTCGATCGCGATCGGCGAGAGCGCGATCCCGGTCCTGCCCCCGGCCCGCCGCCGGGCGTTCTCCTCAATGTCGGCCATGGCAAAGAATGGACGCCTGGCGTGAGCCCAGCACCCCACCTCCAAGATCGGACCGGCGCGCCGCTCGGGCAGGTAGAGCGGGCGATACCCGTCAAAGGCGTCGGCCTGGAATAGCCCGGCATATCCGGTCAGATGGCGCTGCGGATGCTCACCTTTGCGATCGCGGGAGTAATAGAACATCGCCGCCGGCGGACCCTTGCCGCCGAACGGCCGATCGTCGCGCACATAAACCCAACATCGACCCGTATCGGTTTTGCCTTTGGCCAGGACCGGGACGGTCGTGTCATCGCCGTGCAGGCGCTCGGCCGCCATGACATGGGCCTCGACCCGCCTGAGCACCGGTTCGAGCGCGGCGCACCCCGATCCAACGGCGTCGGCCACGGTCGACAGGCTGATCGGCACGCCTTCACGCGCATACCGCTCGGCCTGCCGGTTCAACGGCTGATGCTGGCCGAACTTCTCGAACAGGATCATCGCCAAGAGGCTCGGGCCGGCCCAGCCCCGGGCGATCACGTGGAACGGTGCGGGGGCCTGGCTGATCTTCTCGCAGTCCCGGCAGGTCAACTTCTGCCGTACCGTTTCGATCACCTTCCATTGGCGCGGGATCACCTCCAGCGTCCGGGTCACATCCTCGCCCAGCTTGCGCAGCCGCGTTCCGCCACAGCAGCCGCACGTCGTCGGCGGGTCGATCACCACGCGCTCGCGCGGCAGGTGGTCGGGGAAGGTATTTCGTTCGACGCGCCTGCGGGTGAAGCCCGCCACATTCGTGGTCTTGGCGACGGCAATTTCCGCGGCGAGGTCATCCTCGGCGGCGCTCGCCGCAAACTCCTCGAACTGCAGCGCCAGTTGATCGATCAGCCGCTCCGATCGCTCCGAGCGAGGCCCGTAGATCTGACGCTCGAGCTGGGCGATCCGCAACTTCTGGTGGGCGATCAGGGCCAGGTCTTCGGAGGCTTTGGCTCGGGCCACCGCCAGCTCGGCGGCCCCAGCGTCGCGTTCGGCAAGAACCGCTCGTGTCCTCGCGCGCTCGATCGCCAGCGCCGCTTTCAGCGCGGCGATGTCGTCCGGCAACGCGGCAAGATCGGTATCCATGACCCGAAGTGAATCACGAACCAGGCCCGCTGACTCCTGTAAAATCGAGCCTTATCCGGCGCTAGTCGGCCGCCAGGTATGCCGCGGGTTTCGCCAGTCGATACCGTCGAGCATATAGCCTAGCTGCGCGGCCGAGATCGCCAGCGTTCCGTCGGCCGGCGACGGCCAAACGAATCGGCCATGTTCCAGCCGCTTCGCGTAGAGCGACATGCCGACCCCATCGTGCCAGATAATCTTGATCAGCCCGCCTCTGGCTCCTCTAAAAACGTACAGATCGCCGGCATGCGGGTCCCGGCCGAGCGCTTCCTGGACCTGCAAGGCCAAGCCGTTCATCCCCTTGCGCATGTCGGTGCGGCCGACCGCCAGCCACACCCGAACGCCCGAGGGGACCGGGATCATCGCCGCTCCAGAACGTCCAGCACCAGCCGCAGCGCCGCCGCCTTGACCCCATTGCCGACCCGAACCCGGTAGCCGCCGGCCAGCTCGATCTCGATCGGCTCACGCGCCAGCGCCGGCGCAGGCTCGACCGGCCGATCCGGCGTGACTGTCACCGGCATCAGTTGAACAGCCGCCGGTTCGGTTGACACGCCTCGGTAGCGCTTGCGCCAGGCAAAGACCTGGTTGGCATTCACGTCGTAGCGGCGCGCGACAACCGACACCGACGACCCCGGTGCCAACGATGCCGCGACGATCTCCCGCTTCAGAGCCTCAGGCCATGACCGGTGACGCCGCCGCTCGCCCAAACTTGTGCCCATAACCAAACTTGTGGACACTTCTCATCACCGCCCTGGAAATCAAAATCCAACCCTCGCCGATCCAGCCCATTCAGAAAAGGCGGCCTTCCTCGGAGGGATACGTTGAAACCGCTAAACATCCCCCCGATCAATATTAGGAGCATCACCAGAAGGATGCCACCGCGTATGGTGATCATCGCCTCAGTTCCCCTTGGAGGCCCTATACCCGGCCTTGTCGGCAAACGCCCGGCATGTGAAGCCGCCAGCCTTGGTCTTGCCGTAAAACTGCGAGCCTGGCGGGAAATAGATTTTCGATGACGGGTTGAACCAGACCACGTTCCCGGTCTTGCAGAACGCCGTCGCGCTGTCCTCTGTCTTGAAGGTCTGCGGGTCGGCGGCATAGGCCGGGGCGACCAGCGCGAAGGCTAAGCCAGCCGCGAGAATGAGTTTTCTCAGCATCTCCGCCTCCCTTCACGGCACAGGACCGATCGCCTTATTGAGTATCAGAGCAAGGCGAATGCCGGCCCGGATTAGCTGCAAGCGGAAATCCCGGACAGCATTACCGACATCCCGGTTGAGCAAATATACCCCACGCCCGCTCCGCACGGATAGCAGCCAATAGGCTTGGTCATGGCGACCCCAAATGAGTATGTCGCGCTTCAGCGTGGCTGACGCTTCTCCGATGGTGAACCAGAGGCGGCGACGACGAGCGCACGTAACGTGCTGCATACGCGCTGGCCGAGCATCGTTACCCTTCTCCCGTGGGACAACGAGCGCAACATCGCTAATAAGCTGAGCCGCGGCACCTTCACGGCTGCCTTTATGATTCAGTGCCTGGACGCTATCGACTGCCGGGTGCTACGGCTCAAAGAAGACAAATAGCCGCTGGGTCAAGGCAAACTGTCGGGAGGCACCGGTCTACTTGGAGCCGAACGATAGGAGGGACGGCGTTCCCTACCTCGCAAAACTACTTCGGTCGCAAGACTGCGGGCCGCGTAGATAAATCGCTCTCTCGGATTCGACAGATCGAACGGAATGCCGAAGCCCCGATAGATGGGGTCTTTATCAAGCCGCTCTGGACTCGTCAGCTTCTTACATTTTGCCGCGATGCCTTCATCCGCGAATGAGATTGGGTCAGCGGTGTGCGCGAAATCGTTGCGCACGGACCTGATCGTATTGAGGTCAGCCCGAGTTTGTGGCCCATAGAGGCCGAGCGCAAAACCCATGGTGATCTTTGCGGAGAGCGTTCCGAGGGGCGCACCTTGACGCGAGAAGACGCGGTCTTCCCACTCCTTGCCAAGCCGGACAAATCGGGCGCTCAGCGCCGCTCCAAGTGAATCATCAAGGAACGCTGCCGCGGAAATCGCAGCTACACGGTCCGTCGCATGCTGAATCTCCTTGAACAAGGCCAAAAGGCGTTCTGGCTTCTCATCGAGGACATCCCGAGCCGGCATCGCTTTCCCCTCTAATCGTCTGTTTTCTGCGGCGTCCACCGGGATGCAATTAAAGTTATTTGATGATGCTGAGGCGACGGCTCTCAGTCTCGACGGCTAGGACAAGCCGCTCGACCTCGGCAGTTATGTCCTCAAGGGTTTCGATCACCGGCTCGCCCGCAAGTGCGCCCTCGACTTGCCCAAACGCTACGTAGAAGGCGACCTCGAACTTGTATTGAAGGTTCGAGCCAGGGCCGGTGACGGCGTATATGACCTCATTTTTTTCGCTGTCCCATTTTGGGTTGTTGTAGACAGTCAAAGGCAGCGGGCTACTTTGCTGGAAGTTCCCGAAAACCCCGCCACTGACGGTGCCGACCGGCACTATCAAACGATGAGTGCCCTGTCGGCGAACCCGGTTTAGTGCCCAGATAAGCTCATTTCCCCCTTGATACGGCTGGAAAGAGCGAAAGAGCGCTACGATGTCAGGCGGCAAATCTTTCACGCGTCCTTTCAGCACATTCTCAAAATCAGTGGCGTTGTCTGCAATGGGAAAGTGGATGAGGTCTGGACGTTTGACGCCGCAAGCGATCGCGACCGGGTGGACAGCTTGGTCGAGCGCAGAACGAAGGGCCTCGATTGCCTCATAGGCGAGGTCTGTGAGTTCGTCGGGAATGGGGCGTGTCAGCTTGATCTTATGTTCCTCAAATCCGCGCGCATTACGCTCGGCGACCTGAGCGTATGGCTGCGATTGGAAGAAAGCGCCGACGCCCGATTTGATGTTCTCGGTGTGCGTCCGAGCGCGCGCAATGCGGCGTTTCGGGCTGGCAAAGAGGTCGGGCATGGGATTTTCCCTGGACATTGAATTATTTAGGCACGGGTCGATGCCAATCAATCGGTTTTAGAGTTCCCCTTGTGAGGGTCCCTCGTAGAGTGACGCGGCCCTTCGGGGTTTCGAGGTCACATCGTAGACGACCGCGATTGATCCCGTCATCCAAGTTAAAATTCGTTCCGATACCGTTATTCCTCATTCCGTAAAAAGATGCCCTTTTAATCCAACGTCTGTGCAGAACTACGACTATCATCGATCTGATCTAATATTTAAACCTTGACTCAACGGATCTAGCATGCGAAGCAGAACACGTCGCGGAAGCGATGATAACGATCTCGGAAGGCATTAAGGAGATAAACGTGAATAAAGACCAACTTTACATCGAGCGCCGTGATCAGGGCGACTACGCGGTGCGGAAAGCAAACGCGCAGCGGGCGAGCGCGGTTTTACCGACGCAGGCCGAGGCCATTGAGCGCGCTAAGGAGTTGAATCCGAATGGGCGTCCGGTCGTGGAGCGCGTGCGCAACACCACCGCAGGCGGACGAGATAAATGGCGGCGCGCCTAAGCGCCGTCCATTTTCGGTTGCAGAGAGCCTAAAAGGCGCGATGAGTAGCCTTCGTGCGATCGATCTGACAGTCGTAGATGACCTCGTAGATTTCGTCCGCGGTCGAGGCTACGTGTTGCACTTCTCAGACAGCACGTTCTCTCAATTTTTTGCCACCGAACTGGACGTGGACATCTACGATTCGGCCTACGCCGACTTCGGCGGGTCGAAGGGGAAACGATTGCGGTGCTTCCTTCAGAAGGTGGACGATCGAACAGCGCTATTAACCCTCAAAGCACTGTGGGAACATCGTGTCCACCACCTATTGAGGGCGGGTCAGGCCGACCCGGTGAACAATGCTGAAGCGCGTTACCTCACCCTTATCAACCGGCTCGGTGGAAGTTCGGACGACGCCCAAGGTCCTCAGGAAGCACCGAAGGTCGCGTTCGACCAAGCGAGAATTGCGAAGCTACGGGACGAAGTCCTCCAGCTTTCAAGCATGGAGCCGCATGCTCGCGGCTACGCGTTCGAAGCGTTCCTAACTTCGCTGTTTGATGTCTACGGGCTAAGGCCGCGTGCGGCGTTCCGGAATCGCGGCGAGCAGATCGATGGCAGCTTCGTTTTAGCCAACGAAACCTATCTGCTGGAGGCCAAGTGGCAGAGCACCCCAATTGGCGCGGCAGACCTTCATTGTTTCGAGGGTAAGCTTGATGAAAAAGCCACCTGGGCGCGCGGTCTTTTTGTCAGCTATTCCGGCTTTACTGACGATGGCCTATTTGCGTTCGGTCGAGGCAAGCGCGTCATCTGCATGGAGGGCTTGGACCTTTACGAGATGCTACAGCGAGGTCTACCGCTCGATCATGTCCTCGACCGCAAGGTCCGCCGGGCTGCCGAGAACGGGTTGCCGTTCGTGCGGCTACGCGACCTTTTCTGACGAGCGAGCGCTCCCTGACACCAGCCGCGCTCGATAAAGCCACGTGCGCGGATCAGCAGCGCCGTAGTCTCGTCGGAAGGCATCGATCATCCCCAACTCATTGAAACGGACCGAAAATGGGTTGAGGATTCCGCTGGCCTGACTTGATCCGGCCAAGGTTGGCAAGTCCGTGACCTGGCTTGACCCGCGTGAGATGTGAGGGTGGCGAACTTGTGGCCCGCTGCCCTGGCACTACTATAGTCTCCGATTCGCCCCCATTTTTGGGCCATGGATTTTTGGGCAAATGGCCTTTTCTGTGCAAAGCCTTCTCCCGTCGGTCGCGATCTCCGAATGACGTAGGTAGTTTCCGATGGTATCCATTAAATAATCAAGCGGTCATGATAAACGATAATCTCTCCCACTTACACGAGATGGAGAAAATTTCATGGCTCTCAAACAACCAGTAATAGCAATAGCGGCTGCCGCTCTGTTCGCGGCAGTAGGCTCTGCATCCGCATCAGCCCAAGAAGATTGTGGATCCATGTATCAACGCGTCATGGGAGCCTATCAAGCGCAGTCGCCGTATTACACCCGGATGCTCGATCACTATAACGCGCGGTGCCTGTCCGGCTCGTCCATGATGGAGGGCTACCACCACCGTCGCCATGACGACGATCGCTGGCGTCGCGACGACGATCGCTGGGGTCAGGACAACGATCGCTGGCGTCAGGGGCGGTAATTTCGCGCTCATGTGAGTGGCGTCTTGTGGAGTAAAGCCCGCTCACCCTCGGGATGGCGGGTCCACTCCGTAGTTGCGCTCGTGCAAACGATCGAGGTCGTTCATGGGACGGGACCGAGGGCCTTATTGAGCACCGCGGCGAGCCGCACGCCGGCCCGCCCAAGCTGCATTCGGACATCCTTGACGGCGGCATCGATATAGCCGGTATCGAGCGGATAGACGCCGTTCGCGCTCGGCCCTGTTAGCCGACCGTAGGCATCGCGTCGAGCAAGCTCGAACGCTTCCATTGTCCATTCCCATATGGTCCCGGCCGACCATGCCCGTCGTTGCTCGTCGGCAATTCCGGCGACAATCGCTGCGGTGACCTGACGGGGATCGGTGCCGAGGCGCTCGACGAACTCCACGTCCCAAAAATGGTGCAGGTTGCCCGGCCGGAATCCCTCTGCGACGACCCGCTTCCGATTTCCACCGGCATCGTGATCGTCGGCCGCGTGAAGGGGCTGATGCAGATCGCCGACCAAATGCAGGACGAATTTCAGGGCGACCAACCGTTCTTCGGGATCAGTGCGGGGGTCGGCGAGTTCGGCCGCGAACTGATCGATCTTATCGACGACGCAGGCTTGCGCTGGCCCATTCGATGCAACGGTGCCGGCAGGCAGCGGCGGGTGCCCGTTGCAGGGCATGTCGAGGTTCGGGTCTGAAAGCTCGATGTTGACAAAGTGCCAACGCCAAGTTTGCTCGTAGCGTTGGCGAGCGCCGTTCCGATCGGAGTCCCGATACCGATCCGCCCAGGTGGCCTCGCTGGCGATGTCGTGCGCGGTGAGATTACCGGGATCAGCGGCGAGCATAGCGGCGATCTTCGTCCGAACCGCAGCCTCGAGAAATCGATTGGCGACCAGGGCGATGATTTTGTGCCCTTCATCGCCCCATGCGATTGCCGACTGAGGCGTCAGGACAAAGGAACCGGCGACGAGCGCGAACGCGAAACGGCGCACGTAATTCGACATCAAGGACGTTCCTGTTTCTCCGCTTCGTGAACCGCCATCTAGCCCGGATTTCTCATACAGGGTAGGTGCATCGGGGCGCGGACTCTGAGAAAATCGTATTGCAACAACGGTTTGTCTCTGGTCCAGAAGGTGCCCCGATGCCGACAGAGTGTAACGCGGATTTGTTGGGTTTTGCACGCGTCGAGGGGCGCTCGGTGGTGGCTTGTTTTGACGGCGGCAAGATCACCTCGGACGCCGGCGGCTTGCTGCTGGGAGCGGCCGAGCGGGCGATCGGGTTGGTCGAGCGGTTTGCCCGATGTTTTAGCGACAGCCGGTCGGCCGAACTGGTCGAGCACACGGTCAGCACTATGGTCGGCCAGCGCGTCTTCGGGATCGCGCTGGGCTACGAGGATGTCGTAGATCACGACGAGCTGCGCCACGATCCGATCCTGGCGGTGCTGGCCGGCAAGCTTGTGGCGCGGCGCAAGAATTGCGCGCCGGTGGCCGGCAAATCGACGCTCAACCGGCTGGAACTGGGCGGCGAGGCGGTCACCCCCTATCACAAGATCGGCCATGATCCGGCGGCGATCGCGGGGGTCTTTGTCGACCTCTTTCTCGACGCCCACACCCGCGCGCCGAAGCAGATCATCCTCGATCTCGACGCCACCGACGATCCCGTCCACGGGCACCAGGAAGGCCGCTTTTTCCACGGCTATTACGACTGCTACTGCTATTTGCCGCTCTACATCTTCTGCGGCCGGCATCTGCTGGCGGCCAAGTTGCGCCGTTCCAACATCGACGCCGCGGCCGGGGCGGTCGAGGAAGTGGCGCGGATCGTTGCCCAGATCCGCACCCGCTGGCCGCACGTGCGCATCCTGCTGCGGGCCGATTCGGGGTTTGCGCGCGACGCGCTGATGACATGGTGCGAACTGAACGGGGTCGATTACCTGTTTGGCCTGGCCCGCACCAGCCGGCTCGTCGGCGCGATCGAGGGCGAGCTTCACGAAGCCCAGCGGCTGAGCCAGGCAACCGGCAAGCCGGCGCGCCGCTTCAGGGAGTTGGTGTGGTCGACGCTGGACAGCTGGAGCCGCGAGCGCCGCGTCGTCGCCAAGGCTGAATGGACGGGGGGCGAAGCCAACCCGCGCTTTGTCGTCACCTCGCTCGACCGCGCCGAGGCCGAGGCGCGATACCTCTACGAGAAGATCTATTGCGCGCGCGGCGAGATGGAGAACCGCATCAAGGAATGCCAGCTCGACCTGTTCGCCGACCGCACCTCGGCCAATACCATGCGCGCCAACCAATTGCGCCTGTGGTTCGCCGCGATGGCCTATGTCCTGTTATGCGCGCTGCGCCGGATCGCCCTCAAGCATACCCAGTTCGCCGAAGCCACCTGCGGCACGATCCGCTTGAAGCTGTTGAAGATCGGCGCCCTCGTCCGGGTCAGCGTCCGCCGTATCAAGATTGCGATGGCCTCGGCCTGCCCCTATCAGAATGAGTTCGCCCTTGCCCATCTGCGGCTGACCGCAGCCGCCCGCTGACCACCCAGCAACAGCCACCGCGACATAGCCCAATCCCGGCCCGCGGCCGATCCCCGCCCTCACTGCGTCCGCCGCAACTCGTTCAGCGGGTGCCCGAGCCCCCTCACCCGCAACACCCGTGTCGCGTGTCGGTGACCCTCACTTCCCCGCCGTGGTATGAGAAATCCGGGCTAGCCACGACGGCCTCTCAGGGTCTCGGTCGCTGGTCCTTATTGGCATCCGCTCGGGTATTCGGAAACTGCGTCGGCGAACTCATCATGGGCGCTGTCCAATTCGTCCAACTGGCCGGCGCAGTCATCCCGCTTTTGGCCCGACAAGATGCACTTCTCATACGCACGAAGGGCGTCGATGACTTGGGCGACAGCAGCCTCGCGGCGTTCAGCAGCAATCCGGCGTCGCGGTCGGTGATCGGCGGCGATGTCACCGTGACGGCGACCACCATTACGGAAAATGCGTGCAGTCGCAATTTCATGCCGATCGGCTGTCAGCCCGGCGGTGGCGATCCCGGCGGTGGGAAACTCGGCGGCGGCGAATCCGGCGGTAGGGGCTTCATTATCGG
>Ga0206992_1055_pt1 | contig 25077 bp, 19 predicted proteins | sample Alteio_BWMinCont_6_FD_153267 | JGI IMG/M metagenome (GOLD analysis project Ga0206992, IMG submission 153267) | Enriched cells from forest soil in Barre Woods Harvard Forest LTER site, Petersham, Massachusetts, United States -... | ecosystem: Environmental > Terrestrial > Soil > Temperate forest >... | reverse complement strand
GAGCGTTTTTCAACTGTTCGTACAAAATTCGTTCGTGAGCGGCGTGCATATCCACCAATACCAGGCCGCGACTATTTTGCGCCAACACAAATACGCCATGCAGTTGGGCGAGCGCGAATCCCAGCGGGTATTCATCGGCATCGCCTTCCGGATACGCTGAGGCCGTCTGGCGTACTTCCAGCGACGCGGTCGCGGATGGCGCGTTAAACAAAGCACCGTACGATGACGTCGATTGCGCAACGCCATACTCGGTGGCGCGTTGAAATAGCGGTGTTTGCGATTGTGTATAGGAATCTGGCCGCCAGCTATTTACCGAAACAGGTCGTTGCGCGAAATTTAAATCCGCTGCGGCCAAGGGTGCCGGCGTCGCACCAAATGCCGTTGCAGAAGTTTGCGACAGCGCTGCCTGAACTGCATGAAATACAAACTGGTGTATTGCACGCCCATCGCGAAATCGCACTTCAATCTTGGACGGGTGCACATTCACATCAACCAACGCCGGATCAAGATCCAACGCCAGTACATAACTCGGATAGCGATCGCCATGCAGCACATCCTGATACGCCGCGCGTACGGCATGGGTGAGCAATTTATCGCGCACGTAACGACCATTCACATAAAAATATTGCGCGTCGGCGCGTGCTTTTGAAGCGGTCGGTAATCCGGCGTAGCCATGCAAGCGCAATGGACCTGCGACCTGATCAATCGCCAAACGCGCTTCGGCAAATTCCTGGCCCATGATTTGCGCGCTACGCTTATCCAGATTACCGACGTTCCAGTGGTCTACCGTTTTTCCGTTATGCGATAACGTGAACGTGACGTCAGGTCGCGCCAACGCAATCCGTTTTACCACATCGGCGCAGTGCCCGAATTCGGTCTGCTCGGTCTTTAAAAATTTACGTCGCGCCGGCGTATTGAAATACAGCTCCTGCACATCGACAGTAGTACCCTGTGCGCCTGACGTTGGGCTGACCGATCCGTTTTCGATCTGATACGCATGCTGCGCGTCAGCGGTTCTGGAGCTCAGTGTAAATTGCGACACAGATGCAATCGACGCCAAGGCCTCGCCGCGAAATCCTAATGTCGCGACATTTTCCAGATCAGTGAGTGAAGCAATTTTCGAGGTCGCATGCCGGGCCAGTGCCAGCGGCAACTGTTCCTGAGAGATACCGCGCCCGTTATCAATAATGGCAATGCGCTTGACCCCGCCCTGATCGAGTCGCACGGTAATTTGCGTAGCACCTGCGTCGAGCGCATTCTCCAGCAATTCTTTAACAACCGCAGAGGGACGCTCAACGACTTCGCCTGCCGCGATTTGGGAAATGAGATGATCAGGCAGGGCCTGTATCGGACGAATTGGGGTGGGATTTTGTGTCATAGAGCAAGATTATAAATCGTATTTAGACTAACTCGGATAGTGTATTATTTCGGCTCACTTCGCGACCACGTTAGGAAAATGATGGATTTTATGCAGCTAATCGGCATGATTTTGCATGTTGACAAAACCCTGGGACTGTTCATTGCCCAGTACGGCACCTTGATTTATGCCATTCTGTTCGCCATCATTTTTTGTGAAACCGGTTTAATCGTATTGCCATTTTTACCCGGCGATTCATTGCTGTTTATTGCCGGAACCTTCTGCGCAAGCGGTGCGATGGACCCGTCGCTGTTGTGCCTGCTGCTTGCGGCGGCCGCCATATTGGGCAACACCGTCAATTACTGGGTCGGCAATCTTATCGGGCATAAGGTCTATGAACATGACTACGCCTGGATCAATAAAGAGGCGCTCAGAAAGACCCATACTTTTTATGAAAAACACGGCGGCAAAACCATCGTGTTGGCGCGCTTTCTTCCCATAGTCAGAACTTTCGCGCCGTTTGTGGCGGGAGTCTCTGAAATGACGCATAGCAAATTCCAGCTCTACAATGTCATCGGCGCATCGGCGTGGGTCGCTTTACTGGTGATGGCGGGTTATTTTCTCGGCGACGTTCCCCTGTTAAAAAATCATCTCAATACCATCGCGTTGATTGGTGTGGCTTCAGCAATTGTTCCATTAATGCTTAGTGCCGCATGGAAGCTGATCAAAAATCTTAAAACGAAAAACAATTAAAATGGTATGCGAAGGTGATGCAGAATCGCGGCATCACCTTAACATCCCACATTACTGATCAACAAACAGCTTAGTGCTCGTTCTCGTGCTCATGCTTTTCTGATCCTTCTTCCTTCGGCTTCTTGGGTTGTGCCACTGGCTTCGGTTCCGGAGCAGGCTTATATTGATTCAAATTCTGCTGCGGCTGCTGATATTGCTGAGTCTGCTGCTGATACTGTTGAGGCTTAGGCGCAACTTGCTGTGGTTGCGGCACCGTCGGTTTCTGTTCAACCTGCTGAGGCTTGTATCCATTTTGTTGGTAGCGATTGTCCGGAGCCGGCGCCGCAGGGTTGCTCACCGGACGAGCGGCAGGTTGCGGCGCGTACGATGGCTGCACCGCTTGCTGTGCAGCTGGATGTGCCTGATTAATCACAGACGGCGCAGGCGACACTATCGCATGCACAACCTGCGCCGGCGGCAACATGGCAGGTTGATGACCGGCGACGTAAGCTGGTATCGGCTTGCTCGATGCCGGTTGCGGCGCATACGCTTTGACTACCGGCGTCATTGCAGCAGCAAGATGCGGCTGTACTGGCACGGAGTTATTAAATGCCTGACCGTTGGCTGTCGTACCCGGTGGCGCGACTATCGTCACGTTGGTGATATTGGTCACGTTAGAAATATTTCTGACGTTATTGACGGTCGTAATACGCATACCCTGATTAATAATCGGCGGTGCGCTGGTTACTACGGCGGGCGCTGTACCGATAGGTGCGGGAACAATCAAACCGAAATGCGAACCCGGTGGCGGTGGTACAAAAACACCTTCCGGACCTGAACAACGCGGACCGGCGATCACACCTGCCGCAACAACCCCAATCGTAATGCTGATACCTAATGGTGGCGGTACGAATGCAACGCCGGGCGCTGCCCAGTAGCCGTTCACGAATACCACGCCACCACCGCGATTTTCATAATAAGGATTCACCCAACCATATCCCGGTTGCGGCGGACCGGCCCAACGGCCATGTGCCCACACCCAGTTCCCTTCCCACACCCAGTACCCTCCAGTCCAGATCGCACCCGCATACGGCATTGGCGGTGGCATTTCCACCAACATCGGTGGCGGAGCCCAGGCGACCAACACGGGGGCTGGCTGGCCCATCGGTGGCTCAACATAAACGCTGACTACGGGCTGCGGAGAAGGCGGCTGATACGACGCATCGTACTGAGGTGGCTGATACTGAGATTGATACTGAGATTGATACTGCGGCTGGTATTGGGGCGGTGGCGGATAGCCGGGCTGGTATTGGGGCGGTTCATACACGTGGGCAGGTTCAACCACGCAGCCGCTCAACAGAACGGCGGTGCCAATAATTAGTCGCTTCATTACGTCCCCTGGTTATGCCCGGAATTGGGCCAGATTATTTTTTGTGTAATGGCAGAACGCGCCCGACAACCATCTGGTTGACAAACTTATATTTGCTGGACGTCGCCAGCATTTCAACGCCGAATTATTGCGAGCTATTGCGGTCAGCAGGGTGATGCACACCATCGTTGGTTGGTACATCCGGAATATCGAACGGGTTGACGCCTTCCAGACAGCCGACGTTGTAGCCATATTCTTGGGGATTGGAACGTCGTTGATGGTGGGTATAAATGCCGCAGATTGAACAAAAATAGTGCTTCGCCGTGTTGCTGTTAAATTGGTACAACTTCAATACATCATGGCCTTTGACGATAGTAATTCCAGACAGCGGGACCGACGCAACTATGGCGCCCTTTCTTCGGCAGATGGAACAATCGCAGCGACGCGGATTAACGACGCCATCCGGCAGATCAAGCAGCAATTCCACGGCACCGCAATGGCAGGTGGATTTATGCTGGGCACGGATGATAGCAGGCCCAATTTTTTTCAACATGCTGACTCCTTAATCTGTCTAAACCAGACGATTTTTTGACAGCGGCGGCTTCTTGGAAAAATAGCGATTGATACCCTTTAAAATCGCCTCGGCCATCTGATCCTGGTAATTATCATCCAATAATTTCGCTTCTTCTTCAGGATTGGAGATAAACGCCGTTTCAATTAATACGCTGGGGATATCCGGTGCTTTTAACACGGCAAAGCCAGCCTGCTCCACCGAGCCTTTGTGCAGTCGATTGATACCGCCTATTTCACTTAGGATTGCACCGCCCAGTTTCAGGCTATCGCTGATTTGCGCCGTGGTGGAGAGATCAAGCAGGACGCTAGCTAGCTGTCGGTCATGATTTTTAATGTTAACGCCGCCTATCAAATCCGCCGAGTTTTCCTTATTCGCCAACCAGCGCGCCGCAGTCGAACTGGCGCCTTTATCCGACAAGGCAAAAACCGAAGAACCGCGCGCCGTGGGTTCGATAAACGCATCCGCATGTATTGACATGAATAAATCTGCCTGAACCTTGCGCGCCTTTTCAACCCGGACATTGAGCGGTACAAAAAAGTCCGCGTCGCGCGTCAAAAATACACGCATATTCGGTTGCATTTCAATTTTTGCCTTGAGCCGTTTGGCGATAGCCAGAACGACATCTTTTTCACGATTGCCGCCTCGCCCGATTGCACCGGGATCTTCTCCGCCATGACCCGGATCCAGCGCGATAGTGACCATGCGAGTCAGTTGCGGCACATTTTTTAAATCCGGCGATGCAAGCGACTGTTCGGGATTGGGATTTAATTTCGGTTGCGGTATAGGTTGAGGAATGGGCTGCGGTGCGACTTGCTGCTCTATCGGCGCTTGCGGCGTCGGATCAGCTTTGGCCACCGGCTGGTCCTGCAGCCACTGTCCTTTTTCTATCAACGCCTCTATCGGATCTACCGGATGCACCGGATACAAGTCAAATACCAGACGATATTGATATTCACCGACCGGCTGCAAGGAAAACACCTGCGGATTAATTTCTTCTTTAAGATCAAAAACCAGCCTCACCACATTCGGTCGATTTTGCCCGACCCTGACCTGTTTGATATACGGATCGTTGGGTTGAATTTTTGCGATGATTTCTTTCAAGGTGGAATTAAACTCCAAACCGTCTACATCGACCACCATGCGCAGCGGATCTTTGACCAAAAATTGAGTTGCCTTTAATTCAACATCGCCTTCCAACGTAACGCGCGTATATTCCTCCGCCGGCCATACTCGAACCGCCAGAATTTGCGACGCATAAGATAATTTGGGAACCAGAACGGACAGTAGCAGCGTGGCACCAGTTTTCAGGAAAATGCGGCGCGATTTTTTTTTAACTATTTTTTTTGACGTATTCACAGATTGGGAGCAAAGTTTAATTGATTCAGACATGCACTTCCTTTATCCGATATGGCACGTAATTCTACATGACGCCCGGTACCGGCAACAGTCAAATGCACCTCAAGGTCAGGCAGCGGCAATACCTTCGCTCCTTTTTCCGGCCATTCGACGATACATATTGTGCTGTGATTAAATACATCCCTAAACCCGGCTTCCAAAAATTCGTCCGGACTACTCATCCGATACAAATCAAAATGCATCACAGTAGTTTGCTGACCTGCCAACTGAATTTGATAAGGTTCTGCCAATGTATAGGTTGGACTTTTTACATGCCCAACAACACCTGCAGCATGCAATAGCGCGCGCGTTAATGCGGTCTTCCCTGCGCCCAAATCGCCATACAGATAAATGACCAGGCCAGGCACCAAGCGATGAGCCAGACAGCGTCCCAGCGCATCTGTTGCGGCTTCGTTTTTCAAACGCGTTTTAAATTGGGCGGTATTTTGCTGCATCGTATTGCTGTATCTCTTAAGATAGTAGAATTCGGACAATTGCTTTAATGAATTATTCACATGATAAACGACAATGACCTGGCAATGCGCATTAAAGCTTGGGGAAAAGAATTAGGATTCTCTGAAGTCCGCATTGCAGATATCGATTTATCCGAACAGGAAGCCGGATTTACGGCGTGGCTGGCGGCCGGGCATCACGGCGAAATGACGTATATGGAAACGCACGGCTTAAAGCGCGCCAGACCCGCAGAACTGGTACCAGGAGCGCAGCGTGCAATCATGGTACGTATGGATTACCTGCCACAACACACCCGATCAGATTGGCGTGATATTGAAAAGCAGGCCAGTGCACAGCCGCAACAGGCTGTCATCTCGATTTATGCGCGTGGGCGCGATTATCACAAAGTGATGAAAGGCCGTTTGCAGCAGTTGGCTGATCGCATCGAGTCTGAAACCGGTCAATTTGGATATCGCGTATTTACTGATTCCGCACCGGTGATGGAAGTCGCTCTGGCGGAAAAGGCCGGCCTGGGATGGCGTGGCAAACACACTTTACTGTTGAACCAACATGCCGGATCGATTTTCTTTATCGGAGAAATTATCACCGATCTGCCTTTGCCGGTTGATGCGCCCGTTACCGAACACTGCGGCAGCTGCAGCGCCTGCATGACTTGCTGCCCGACCCAGGCGATTGTGGCACCCTATGAAGTTGACGCGCGGCGCTGCATATCCTATCTGACCATCGAACTCAAAGGCAGTATTCCTCTGGATCTAAGACCGCTGATCGGAAATCGGGTCTACGGTTGCGATGATTGCCAGTTATATTGCCCATGGAATAAATTTGCGCAGCCCAGCGACCAGCCGGATTTCGCGGTCAGGCACGGGCTTGATCACGTCAGCATGATAGCGTTGTTCAGTTGGGATGAAGCGGAGTTCCTAGAAAAAATGGCAGGCAGTCCGATACGACGTATCGGCTACCTGAGATGGCTGAGGAATTTGGCGGTTGGATTAGGTAATGCAAAACGGACGTTAAGGTTATCCGGACTATCTACTGGCGAGCTTGATGTCGCATTGAAAAAACGTTCTGCAGATCCATCTGAACTGGTGCGCGAGCACGTTCTGTGGGCACTGCAGCAGTAGCCTGCCAGATCGTCACCGGATCACGGTTGCCAATTCGATTGCGGTTTTCACTTCCATTTTATCCAGAATATTTGCCCGATGTACTTCAACAGTACGCATGCTGATACCCAGGTTATCTGCAATGACCTTATTCATTTTCCCGACCAGAATCAGATTGAGTATCTCTTTTTCACGGTTAGTCAATTTGTTAAACCGTTTTTGGACCAGCGAAAATTCCGCTTCTTTGCGTGACAGCTTAAACGCCAGATCAACCTGACTAAACAGGATATTGTCGTTAAACGGTTTTTCAAAAAAATCGAAAGCGCCTCGTTTTAACGATTCCACCGCCATTGAAACTTCACCATGACCGGTAATAAAAATCACGGGAAGTCGCTTGGTTAATTTTCGATTGACCAGAATATCGAAGGTGGCAATCCCACTGAGGCCGCCCATGCGTATATCTAAAATAATGCAATCACCGTCAGGATCAAGCTTTACCGCCGCCAATTGCTCGGGCGAAACATCCACAACTTCTCTTTCTGGAATATTGAGTGCCTCAAGCAATTCTTCGCCACTTGAATACGTGGTACATCTCAATTTTTTTGACTTGGCTACCCAACTCAACGCTTCTTGAATATCAATTTCATCATCAACGACATGCAGCATATTTTCTTCTTAAAAAAAGTTAATTTAAATTAATTCAGTTTGGACAGATCCATGGCTTGCGACTGGTACTGTAAAACTGAAAATGGTTCCACCCGATGGATTGGGAAGATAGTTAAGCTGACCACCATGAAATTCAATGATCGTGCGACAAATATTGAGGCCCATCCCCATGCCCTCTGCCTTGGTAGAGAAGAACGGCGAAAACAGCCGCTCCGCAACTTCCTCGGTAATTCCTGCTCCGTTATCTATCACTTCTACTTGAACCTGATTTCCTTTTCGGCTCGCGGTGATATGTAATACCCGTTGTTTCATCGGCAGGTCGTGCATTGCGTGCAATGCGTTGCGCGTCAGATTGAGTATGACCTGCTCTATCGAAATAGGGTCAATCAACACGTCTGGCAATGCGGTCTCGACGTCGAATTTCAAAGATATTAAATATGTTTTTGCCTGCATCTGAATGAGTGGCAAGACAGCGTTGAATACTTCACTAAATTGACGCTGTGTACGATTCGGGCCGCGCTTGACCACGAAATCGTGAACGCTGCGGATGATTGTCGCAGCGCGCACTGCCTGCTTTTGCATTTGATCTAATGCCGGAATCAATTCATCGGATTCCACTTTGCCGGATTTCATCATATTCAGTATGCCGGATGCATAGGTGTTGATGGCAGTCAGCGGCTGGTTTAATTCATGCGCCATCATCGAGGCCAATTCGCCCATCGTAGCAAGCCGCGCGCTTCTTTGCAGTTTGTCTTCACTTTGGCGCAATGTCAGTTCGGTTTTCTTTCTTTCGCTGATATCAAGGATGGAACCCATCCATCCAGTCTGAAGTCCGTTTTCATCCACCAGTGGTGACTCGTAAATCGACACGGGAAACTCATGCCCCGCCGCGTGCTGATAGACCGTTTCGAAACCATTGTGCACTACCGGTATTTCAGCCATGGGCAAGTCCGCTCCAAATGCCTCATAGGCCGCCTGCGTCCAAAAAGAAAACGGCATTTTCTGCCCAATTAACTCTTGCTCTGTCAACCCCACCATGGCGCAGAATGCAGGGTTCACATAAACCAGATGGCCATCCATACTGCGAACCCGCAACCCGGTGACCAGCGATTTCTCCATCGCCTTACGAAATGCAACTTGTGCCTGTAGCGCGGTTTCGACCGCCTGTCGACGCAGGACATCGCGCCAGAGTTCCCATAAACTCCAGGACAAACCCAAGGCCAGGACAATCACTGTCAGCACCAAAACATTCGACAATAATTTGGGAGAATTATTAATGCTGTTTGTTTTCAACATCAGGCTCACACCTGGCAAATCCAAACTTCTGGAATGAGTGAAAACGTTAAGCCCTGGCCCTCCGTCTGCGCGCACAGCGACGACGCGGTCGTCAATGTCAACTATGCTGATTTCATTATCTTTGGCAAACCACCACGGCACGGCATCCTGCAAAATTGCAGACAGTTTGTAGCTGACAACGATGCTGCCCAGGTATTTTGGTTCGCCTTTTTTCTCGCCTTTTTTCTCTGGTTCGCCTTTTTTCTCGCCTTTTTTCTCGCCGTTTTGCTCACCTGACTGATCGCTGAATAAGGGAAAATGGTAGTCCATCAATACATCTGTCCCATGACCTCGCATAACAGCCGGATCGGAATACTGCGGCATGGAGCTGGTGCGCGCGTCGGAAATTGTCTGGCGCGAATCCGGTGAAAAAAATCGTCTAACGAAATCGGTTGGGAAGCGTATAGAATCTGGCCCTGCGCATTCAACCAGATTAACTGCTGAAATTCATTGTGAGTTTCAAGAAATGTTGAAAAGCGCCTTTCGATCTGTTCAGTGGTAAACCGGCCAGTTGCAACATCTTCACCCAGAAATTTAATGTAATCCTCATCTTTTGACATGCGAGACTGAATACCTTGTCCCACCCATAACGTATCGGCGATTAATTGGTCCTGTCTTTCTTCGAATTCCATTTTTTGATTATGCCAGGGCAGTAAAATCAAAATCGGCAATACCAATATCGCCAACAAAATAGGTATTACCCAGTGTTGTTTAAAAAATGGTATGCGGTTGATAGTGTCAGGATTTTCCAAAATAACAGTCTGCTTTTTAAATGGCGGTTAATTCTATAGCAAGGTTGATAAATTATGTTATCTTTTAGATACTTTTTTTTGATTATTTTTGTATTCAATTGTTATCAGCAAAATGCGATAGCGCAAATTGTCATCAAATTTAGTCATATAGCAACGGCCGACTCCCCAAAAGGCCTGGCAGCGACGCACTTTAAACAGGTTGCCGAGAAGCTCACAAGTGGCAAAGTCAGAGTAGTTGTTTACCCTAATAGCGAACTCTTCCAAGATAATGAAGAAATGGAAGCGCTGCAATTGAATTCCGTGCAGATGCTGGCACCTTCCTTCTCGAAGTTCTCTTCCCTGGGCATACATGATTTTGAAGTTTTTGATGTACCTTATTTATTTCGAAATCAGGACGATTTGCACCGGATCACACACGGCCCTATCGGCCGCAAATTGCTAAGCATACTCGAACCACAAGGCATCGTCGGACTCGGGTATTGGGACAACGGTTTTAAAAATATGTCGGCCAATATACCGATCCATGTCCCCAACGATATGCGCGGATTGAAAATGCGCGTTCCGCCGTCAAAAGTCATCGCTCTCCAAATGTCCGCTCTTGGCGCAATTCCATTCTCCATGCCGTTTTTTGAGTCCTACAAATTTCTCAATAACGGCTTAATAGATGGCACCGAAACCACGCCGGCCTTGTTCTACACATTGGATTTGACCAGGTCACAAAAATATTTAAGCATGACCAATCATGGGTATTTGGGTTACGTAGTTATTATCAATAAAAAGTTTTGGGATTCACTACCTGGCGAAATTCAAATACAGCTAACTGCAGCAATGAGTGAGACGACAAAATATGCCAACATAGTTGCGCAACAACAGAACGATGCGGATCTGGCAGCCATAAAAAATTCAGGAAAAACTACTGTCATCGAATTGACTGAAGAAGAAAAAAAACAGTGGCGCAGTGCCTTGCTGCCCGTCAGAAATCAGATGGGTAGCCGCTTCCGAAAAGAGCTGCTTAACGAGATCAGACAGGAGTTACCAGTTCAATAAAAATGGTATTTTGTGCGACTGCACAAATCGTGGTTGCGTCTGCAGTTGGGCTCGCTTTGCTTCAATGCCAGACTAATAATCTTTCACATATTTACCACAAAATAGAAAATGGTTTGTGGCCAGAGCAACTTGAAATTGCTTATCCAAATGCGCTGTGATATCTTTGCTCCCAATGTTGATTTAGCAGGTGATTATAAAAACCGGAGCAATCCGAAATAACATCGAGGAGACCGCGTTTCAATATAGCTAAGGATGCCAATAAAAAAAGCATGATATTAGCAAAAAGCGCGAACGTAGTTTTAAAGGCGTATCTTTCAGATGCGCCTTTTTCTTTTTCCGCTGCGATTTTTATCTAACGCTTTCTTCGATATTTTTTCTGAATTTTTCCTCCTTAATTTTCTGCCACGTTTTACATTTTTACTTTTTATTTCCAATTCCTGCGCAATGTGCGATTCAACATTCATACTACGATATTCCTAACTAATTCTTACTTCACCAAATGAATAATCACATTCGTTTTTGCGCTGTCGTTCAGGCACCGTTTGGCCGCATGGGAATCCGTACCGAGTCGGGCATGTTACGAGAATTGGTTTACCTTCCGTCCAACTACGAGTTGGTGCCGCCAACATCGGCGTTGGCAAAAAAAGTTGCGCAGCAAATGCAAAATTATTTTGACGATCCGGCATTCCAATTTGATTTGCCAATCGCACAGCTCGGAACCGCGCATCAGCAAAAAGTGTGGAAAGCGATCTCGTCAATTCCATTAGGACAGGTGGCGACTTACGGACAGATCGCCAAACTGATCGCCTCCGCTCCTCGTGCCGTAGGGCAGGCCTGCGGCGCGAATTTTTACCCGCTCATCATTCCCTGCCACCGAGTCACTGCCGCCAATGGGCTGGGTGGATTTGCCAATCAGGATGCAAGCACCAGTTATCAGCTGCAGATCAAACGATGGCTGCTCAGACACGAAGGTGTGCATGGCTATTAGCGCACAACACCAATCTGAAATAGACGAATTTTGCGACGCGCTGTGGCTGGAAGACGGCCTGTCAAAAAATACGCTGGAAGCCTATCGGCGCGACCTGACGTTGTTTGCGAAATGGCTTAGTGTAAATTTGCATGCCAATTTACATGAAGCGCTAAGCGGCGCAACTGCAGCAACGATACAGCAATACATGCACTACCTGAAAGACAGCAAGGCGACCAGCGCCAACCGTCGGTTGACCGTGTTCAAACGGTTTTATCAGCACGCATTGCGCGAACATAAAATCACCATTGATCCTACTCTCAAACTTGCCTCGGCAAAAACACCGTCACGCAATATTCAAACACTGAGCGAAGCGCAGGTTGAGGCGCTGCTGGCTGCGCCTGATGTAAATACCGAACTCGGATTACGCGATCGCTGCATGCTGGAACTAATGTATGCAAGCGGCTTGCGCGTTACCGAACTGGTGCTGGTTAAAATTCAGGAAGTCAGCATGAACGACCACGTATTGCGGATTACCGGCAAGGGCGACAAAACCAGACTGGTGCCGTTCGGCGAAATCGCCAGCAGCTGGATCACACGCTACGTCAATGAATCCCGTCCGGTCATCATGAAAGGAAAAATCGACGATGCGTTATTTGTCACCGCGCGCGGCAGTGCCATGACGCGTCAGATGTTTTGGATACTGATTAAGAAATATAGCCAGCTGGCCGACATCAATGCACCGCTGTCGCCACATACATTGCGCCATGCATTTGCCACCCACCTAATTAATCACGGTGCCGATTTACGCGTTGTACAATTGCTGCTCGGTCATTCGGATATTTCTACCACGCAGATTTATACCCACGTTGCCCGAGAGCGCTTAAAGCGATTACACAAGGAACACCATCCACGCGGATAATTTCATGGGCCATCAAAAACATATATCAGAAACACCTGCCACGCATTTTCTACGACAGCATGCAATCAGCTTTTCAGAGCATCCCTACAATTACGAAGAGAATGGCGGCACCAGCGTTTCGTCACGCGAATTGGGTGTGGACGAACATAGCGTAGTAAAGACGCTGGTGATGCAAAATGACGCAGGCAAACCACTCATCGTCCTAATGCACGGTGACTGTACCGTCTCAACCAAAAATCTGGCGCGCCAGATCGGATGCAAAAGTGTGACTCCCTGCAGTCCCGACGTTGCGCAACGTCATAGCGGTTACCAGATAGGTGGCACTTCGCCGTTTGGTACCAAAAAAGGACTTGCCGATCTATGTGGAAAAGGAAATTCTGTCGTTACCCGCTATCTATATCAATGGCGGTCGACGTGGTTTTTTAGTCGGCATAGCTCCGCAGGTATTAATTACGACGTTACACGCAATACCGGTTGAATGTGCATTAAAATCGCGAGAGTAGAAGGGCCTCTTTAATTTAACAATCCGGCAATGTTAAAAAATAAAAAAACCCCGTTTCATATCCAGCTGTCGTATTTATTTGCGGCCTTGATTATTGTTTTCGGGTTAGCGCTGGATACGCTGCTATTCGAAAAAATGCGGCAGATTTTATTGGTTGAAATCGACGCTCAATATGAATTGATCGGTCAAAAAGTAGTCAACAGTGTCATAAGCGTGTATGAACGCGCCAAAGTACAAACCCAGTTGTTGGCGCGTCACGACGATCTGACCCACGCAAACACTCTGCACCAGCGATTGAATTTCCTGCCTTATTTGACCACCGCTATCGACAGCAGCGACGCGACCATTGCCGCCTATGTGGCGTATCCCAATGGCGATTATTTTGCAGTTCGGGAATGGACCGAAACCGAGATCATGCGCAAACGGTTCAATGCGCCACCCAAAACAGCATGGCTGGTAGAAAGCATCAGCAAAGACAGCGATAAAAATTCTAAAGGCTGGACTGCCACCATTCTGTTTTTTGGATGAGATGCGCAATGAGCTGGCGCGGGTGAGCAGAACCGACATCGCGTTTGATGCCCGCACACGTGCCTGGTATCAACTGGCCATGCAACACAAGGCGGATGAAGTGGCCGGTACCGATCCCTATTATTTTAAAGCCGACGGCATGCTGGGTTTCAGTTATGCCACCAGAGCGACCGATCAGGCTGATACAGCGATAGTCGGGGTAGATATAGAAATTTCCGAGCTGGCGGACATTCTGGAGCACGGCAAAGGGACACCGTCCAGTCGCATTGCGCTACTGACGCACGATGGCGGGGTGCTCGCGCTCCAGTCCGGGAATGGCGAACCGTATATACCCGCACCGGTAATCAATAGCGATGGTGACTATTCATTACCCAAGCTGAAATCACAAAACGCACCGGTCCTGTTCCAGCTGTTTCAAAAAGACCAGATCACTATTCTGGGCAGCCATCTGGTACACCAGCGCGGCGGCGACTGGGAATCATTTAATGCCGAAATCCAGATCCCTAACGGTAATCCCCTGCATTTGCTGATTACCAGTCCACACAGCGAACTGCTTGCCAATATTACGCGGTTACGTCATCAAACATTGCTGCTGTCGCTGCTGGTGGGCCTGCTCGGCATTGCACTCACGGTTTATTTTTCACGTTTTGCGTCGAAACCGTTAAAGCGTCTGGCCGATGCCGCCGCAGCCATAGCCCATTTTGATTTTAGTCAGCCGATCAATATTCAATCCAATATCACCGAAATAGACGATCTGGCGTCAGCGATGGAGCGCATGAAATCGACTATCCGGTCCTTTCTGGAGCTGTCGGTCAGTCTGGCGTCGGAATCAAACATAGACGACTTGCTGGCGCGTGTACTGAACGAGTTAAGTTCGGTAGTCGGTTCAAAAAAAGGGATTTTATATCTATATCAACCGCAACAGCAAAGTCTGCAACCGGCTTATTACAAATCCAGCCTGTCGTCGCAGTTGAGCACGGCAGATTTTAAGGCCATACCGATTAACGACGCCAGTCATCCGATAGCGGCGGCCTGTGCAAACCAGTGCAAAATCGTGACCATGCAGGCAGAACAGCGTGCGGTCTGGTTTGGTTCGCATGAGGAATTAAAAAATGAAAAAAACCTGATCGCGATTCCATTGATAGACCGCAATGCCAATCTGGTCGGCGCCATCGGTCTGATGATGGAAGATGCAGAAATTGATTTGGGCCGGCAAAAAATGGCCGAAGCAATTTCAGGATCTGCTGCAGTTGCGATAGAAAACCAGCTGCTGATCCATGAGCAAAAAGTATTACTTGAAGCGTTTATCCAGTTGATCGCCGGCGCAATCGATGCAAAAAGTCCCTATACCGGTGGCCACTGCCAGCGCGTTCCGGTGCTCACCAAAATGTTGGCGGCAGCAGCCTGCAATGAAAAAACCGGCGAGTTTGCCGACTTTGCCTTATCCGACAGCGCATGGGAGCAATTGCATATCGCGGCCTGGTTGCACGATTGCGGCAAGGTCACCACGCCGGAATATGTGGTGGACAAGGCGACCAAGCTGGAATCGCTCACCGATAGAATTCATGAAATCAGAATGCGTTTTGAAGTCTTAAAACGCGATGCGGAAATTGCGCGCCTGAAGGCGGTAGCGCAAGGTGCCAATCAACTTGAGCAGCAATTACTCTATAACGAAAAAATTGCGCAACTCAACGACGAATTTGCGTTTGTAGCGAGCTGCAACGAAGGCGGTGAATTTTTAGATGCGCAGAAAATTGAGCGACTCAATCTCATTGCGCAACACACCTGGCAAAGAACGTTATCTGATCGCATCGGTGTTTCACACGAGGAGAAAACCCGGCAAGATGCGGCGCCGGAAGCGGCTCTGCCCGCGATCGAACAACTGCTGGCAGAAAAGCCGGAACATCTGATCAAGCGCGGCGCGCGCGAGCAAATCGCCCCCGACAATCCCTGGGGATTTAAAGTTGACGTTCCGACCTACCTGTATAACCGCGGCGAACTGCATAATTTAACGGTCAGTCGCGGGACGTTGACAGAGGAAGAACGCTTCAAAATAAATGAGCACATCATACAAACCATCATCATGCTGGAAAAACTGCCGTTCCCGCGCCATTTAAGTCAGGTGCCTGAAATCGCCGGTGGACATCATGAAAAAATGGATGGGTCCGGGTACCCAAAAAAATTATCAAAAGATCAGATGAGCCTGCCGGCCAGGATGATGGCGATTGCCGATATCTTTGAAGCGCTCACTGCGGCTGACCGCCCCTACAAATCAGGAAAAAAATTAAGCGAGGCATTGAAGATCATGCATATGATGCAGAAAGATCATCATATCGACAGCGCATTGTTTAGCTTATTTTTACGCTCCCGCGTCTATTTGGATTATGCTCACCAGTTTATGAATCCGGATCAGATCGACGAAGTTGATATCGGAATGTACGTCTAGCGGGCTAGCCGTAGCGAACTATTAATGGGACACCGAAACAATGAGCGTAAATAGGCCAAAAGTAACTGCAGGGTCAAAAGTGACTGGTGGGGCAAAGCTACCTGCCGCGCCCAAAGCAATCGTCAGAACCAAAGCCGTTGCCAAGAAAAAGAATAAATACGAACTCACCATCGCCATTATCGCGATAGCGTTACTGGCATTTTTTCTGGCCCTGTATTTTCTTACCCATACATCGCAAAAAACAGTGGCGAAACAGAGTTACCAGACACTGCCGCAATATGTCATTGATGCGAAGGATCAGGCAGTCAGGCTGCAGGTCATCCTCCAGACCAGTGACAATGACAGCGACTGGCTGCAAAAAAACAGCCAGCAAATTAATCTGATTTTTCAACAATCCGTCAAAGACATAGATCCGACCAATTTCCGATCCGGGGCGGGACTCAAAGCGATACAGGAACAATTAAAAGACGATATCAACAGCCAGATGAAGGTCAATAAAATTCAGGCTGTTTTGTATACTGACGTGATCGTGCAATTTAAAGATGAGGGAGGGGACGCTGCCGCAGAGTGAATAGTGCAGAGCGATTTACACGCTACTACGCGCACCGTCCGAATTCCGTTCTATCAATTCAATTTTATAGCCATCAGGATCTGTAATAAACGCGATCACTGTGGTACCGCCTTTTACCGGCCCGGCTTCACGGGTGACATTGCCCCCGGCCAGTTTCACCCTGGCGCAGGCATCGGCCGCGTCTTCCACTGCAATCGCAATATGTCCGTAAGCGGTGCCGAGTTCATAATGATCGACGCCGTGGTTGTAGGTCAGCTCCAGCTCAGCATGATCCGGATTGCTGCCGTAACCGACAAACGCCAATGTATATTTGTACTCGGAATTTTCGCTGATACGCAGCAAACTCATTCCCATTACTTTGGTATAAAAATCAATCGAGCGCTGTAAATCGCCGACGCGTAACATGGTGTGCAAAATTCGCATAGTGTTCTCAAATAAATTTGGAAGGTTCTGGATCGGGATTGAATATTACACAGTTAGCGGCATGATGACAAAAATTATTTTTTTGGATTTATAAATAAATACAACTGTTTTTTAAAAATCGAATTGAACATGGCCGACTAAATATTCTGGTGCTTATTTTGAACACTTATTTTTGAACACTTATTTTTGAACGCTTATTTTTGAACGCTTATTTTTGAACGCTTATTTTTGAACGATTTATCGGATCACAGGTCATACCCGGTCAGACAAAATCCAGCACACGAAAGTTATTTTTAACTCTTTATTATTACCTAACAAACGACCAAATCCGATTGAAAAAAATAATATGAAAACACGCTCATCAGACAAGCTTCATGTAACAGGGGTTATACAAAGAATCCATTGCCTGCCCTTCACTATCCATTGTTTAATAACGCATCTTTTTTAAGTCGAATCCTCCAATCGCCAGCGCTTTGCTGGCATTATTCTTTTTTATCCTTTTTTCATCTATTGTCCACCCTGATTTCAATGCGCCTAACATAGCGCTCAACACTAATCCGCCAATAATCCCATGAACAATACCAAGTCCAATTCGAACAATTCAACATCTACCTCACACTCCAGCCGCGGTTGGGTATGGATAATTGCCATCGTTATTCTTGCTGGGGGTGGTTATATTTATTATTCAAAATCGGCAGGGAATAAAAATGGCAGCGCTGCGACAGCCGGCTCCGGAAAGCATGGCCCCGGTGCGGACGGCGGCAAACCAACACCGGTAGTGACGGCTGCAGCGAAAGCGGATGACATCAATGTGTATCTAAACGGACTGGGCGCCGTTACTCCGCTTGCCACTGTCACGGTCAAATCACGTGTCGATGGTGAAATTATGAAGATCTATTTCACCGAAGGTCAGATGGTAAAAAAAGGCGATGTATTGGCTGAGATCGATCCGCGTCCCTATCAGGCCGCACTGCTGCAGGCCGATGGCCAGCTGATGCATGACAAGGCGCTGCTGGCCGACGCCAAACTCGACCTGAATCGTTATCAAACCCTGTTAAAGCAGGACTCGATTGCGTCGCAACAGGTCGACACGCAAGTCGCTCTGGTTCAGCAGTATGAAGGTACCGTCAAAGTCGATCAGGGCACCTTGGATACGGCAAAACTTAACCTTGTGTATTCTAAAGTAACGGCACCTGTCTCAGGTCGGGTCGGTCTGCGCCAGGTTGACGTCGGCAATGTGATCCACGCGGCCGATACTACCGGCTTCGTCATCATCACCCAGCTGCAACCGATGTCGGTACTGTTCTCGCTGCCGGAAGATAATATTCCCGAACTGATGAGTAAAATCAAAGCGGGCAACAAGATTCCCGTCGACGCCTATGACCGTGCATTTACAAAAAAAATCTCCAGCGGCACTCTGGATACCGTCGACAATCAAATCGATCCGACTACCGGCATGTTCAAAATCAGAGCAATGTATGCCAACAAAGAATTGAATCTGTTCCCCAGCCAGTTCGTCAACGCGCAGGTACTGCTGGAAACCAAACACGGTGTGGTCGTCATCCCGAGCGCAGGTGTTCAGCACGGACGTTCCGGGACATTCTCTTTTGTGGTCAATAAGGACAACACCGTTACGCAGCGCGATATCGTAGCCGGCACAGTACAAGGCAACAAGACTGAAATCGTCTCCGGTCTGGCTTTAGGTGAAGTCGTGGTAGTCGACGGTGCGGATAAATTACGCGATGGCGCCAAAGTCGACGTTTCCAGCATTGCCGCCAATAGTGCCGCCACGGATGCAGCCACTGCGGGAACCAAAGACGGTTCAGGCAAACATAAGCACGACAAATCTGCCGCCTCTGCGTCAGCTCCTGCTGCAACAAACTAAACGAGATAAAGATTAATTATGAATTTGTCCCGTCCATTTATTGAAAGGCCAGTTGCCACCTCGCTATTGATGGTGGCGCTGCTGCTGGTAGGGCTGATGGCCTACCGCATGCTGCCTTTGTCCGCTTTGCCCGAAGTGGATTATCCGACTATTCAGGTCGTCACACTATATCCAGGTGCCAGCCCCGAAGTCATTACCTCAGCCGTTACCGCCCCACTGGAAAATCAGCTGGGTCAGATGCCGGGCTTAAATCAGATGTCGTCCAGCAGTTCCGGCGGCGCTTCAGTAATTACACTGCAATTCAGCCTGGCACTCAGTCTGGATGTGGCAGAACAGGAAGTCCAGGCTGCGATTAACGCCACCGGCACCTTGTTACCTGCCGACCTGCCTGCTCCACCTATCTACAACAAAGTCAATCCGGCCGACACGCCTATCATGACGCTGGCGCTCACGTCCGACTCCATGCCGCTGCCGCAGGTGCAGTCGTTTGCAGACACACGTCTTGCGCAAAAAATATCGCAGGTGGCCGGAGTCGGACTGGTCAGCATCTCCGGTGGTGAACGTCCTGCCGTGCGGATACAGGTCAATCCGACTGCAGTGTCGTCTTACGGTTTGAATATTGAAGATGTGAGAACAGCCATAGGCGCTGCCAACGTCAACGAAGCCAAAGGTAATTTCGACGGCCCGAATCATGCCTACACCATCGATGCCAACGACCAGTTGCGTTCGGCGGCCGAATATCGCGATATTTTTATCGCGTACAGAAACAATGCGCCGGTACGTTTATCGGACGTAGCCACTGTTATCGACGATGCAGAAAACGTCAAGCTGGCCGCATGGGTCAATGAAAAACCGGCGATCATTTTAAATATCCAGCGCCAGCCAGGCGCCAATGTGATCGACGTAGTTGACCACGTAAGACAAATCCTTCCACAACTGAAAGCGTCGATACCTGCAGGGATTAACGTCGAGATACTCAGTGACAGAACCGACACCATACGCAGCTCAGTCAAGGATGTGGAATTTGAACTGATGCTCTCGGTGGCGTTGGTGGTACTGGTGATCTTCCTGTTTTTGCGCAATATCCCCGCAACCATTATTCCGAGCGTAGCCGTGCCGCTATCGGTCATCGGCTCCTTCGCCATCATGTATCTGGCGGGCTTTAGTCTGAACAATCTGAGCCTGATGGCGCTGACCATTTCCACCGGCTTCGTGGTCGATGATGCGATTGTGATGATCGAAAACATTTCGCGTTATATCGAAGAGGGCGAAGAGCCCCTCGCCGCAGCATTGAAAGGCGCCAAGCAAATCGGTTTTACGATTCTGTCTTTGACCATTTCACTGATTGCCGTGTTGATTCCGCTGCTGTTCATGGGCGATATCGTCGGACGCCTGTTCCGCGAATTCGCCATTACCCTGTCCGTCACTATCGTAATTTCCGCCATCGTATCTCTGACACTGACACCGATGATGTGCGCCAAATTGCTGCGTCACACACCGGAAGAAAAACAAAGCCGCTTCTACCACGCCTCCGGTGCATTTTACGAACGCGTCATAGAAAAATACGGCATCTGGCTGAATTGGGTTCTGGAACGTCAAACCGCGACGTTACTGGTGGCGATTGCCACTCTGGTGCTGACCGTGATTCTGTATATCATCGTCCCCAAAGGATTTTTCCCGTTGCAGGATACCGGCGTGATTCAAGGTATTTCAGAAGCACCGCAATCGATTTCCTTTTCAGCGATGGCAGAACGTCAGCAGGCGTTGGCGAAGGTGATACTGCAAGATCCCGACGTGGCGAATCTCTCGTCATTTATCGGCGTCGACGGTGTGAATACCACCTTGAACAGCGGCCGGATTCAGATCAATCTGATCCCGCACGATGACCGCAAATTAAGTGCTGCGCAAGTCATCGACAGGCTGCAAAAGAACTTGGCCAGCGTCCAGGGTATTCAGTTGTACATGCAACCGGTGCAGGATCTGACGATAGAAACCCGCGTCAGCCGTACGCAATATCAATTCTCGGTAGAAGATCCGGATTCGGCCAATCTCAGTATCTGGACCCCGAAACTGGTTGAGGCTTTGAAAAAAAACTGCCGCAACTGCAGGACGTGGCAAGTGACTTGCAGGATCAGGGTCTGCAGCTGGACGTCAACATCGACCGTGCTACCGCCACCCGTATGGGTATCACGCCGACTGCCATCGACAGTACTTTGTACAGCGCTTTCGGTCAGCGTATCGTCTCCACGATTTTTACCCAGACGAATCAGTATCGGGTGATACTGGAAGTAAAACCGGAATTCCAGATCAGCCCTGAAGCACTGAATCATATTTATGTCAGCGGCACCAACGACACGCAGGTACCGTTAAGTGCGATAGCCAGTTTTTCTCAAGAGCATACGCCGCTGGTGCTGAACCACATCGGTCAGTTCCCGGCCAATACCGTTTCCTTCAATATTGCCAAGGGCTATTCGTTGGGCGATGCGGTTGACGCCATCAACAAGGCAAAAGTTGAGATCGGTTTGCCGGTCAGCACCCAAACGAATTTCCAGGGTGCGGCGCTCGCGTTCAACGCTTCATTGGGCAACGAGTTACTGCTGATTCTGGCGGCGATCATCACGGTGTATATCGTGCTCGGCGTGCTGTATGAAAGTTATATCCATCCGATTACGATTTTGTCGACCTTGCCGTCCGCCGGTATGGGTGCGTTATTGGCCCTGATGGCGTTTGGTTCCGACTTGGGCATTATCGCCGTGATCGGTATTATTCTCTTGATTGGTATCGTCAAGAAAAACGCGATCATGATTATCGACTTTGCGCTCGATGCCGAACGTAATCAGAACATGTCGCCGCGTGACGCAATCTATCAGGCCTGTCTGTTACGCTTCCGCCCCATTATGATGACGACCATGGCCGCGCTGCTCGGCGCCTTGCCGTTGATGCTGGGCGGCGGTGTCGGCTCCGAATTGCGCCATCCGCTGGGAATTACCATCGTCGGCGGCCTGATCGTGTGTCAGGTTCTGACCTTGTTTACCACGCCTGTCATTTATCTGGCTTTCGACCGACTGGCCCGCAGAGTCAACCCGAATCGCTCCTCGCATTTCGAGCATCAGGCTGATCTGGATGCCGATGCCGCCGAAGATCTGGGCGATGCGACGGGCAATAACCTCCCGGATCCGACGAGACCAGAATGAATATCTCATCGCCCTTTATTAAAAGACCGGTAGCCACCGCGCTACTGACGTTCGGCGTTGCGCTGGCCGGCATAGTCGGATTTTCACTGCTACCGGTATCGCCGATGCCGCGAGTCGATATGCCGACTATTTCGGTCAATGCCGGCATACCCGGTGCAAGCCCTGAAACGATGGCTACTACGGTGGCCACACCGCTGGAGCGTTCGCTAGGCCGCATCGCCGGCATTACCGAAATGACCTCCAGCAGTGCGCTGGGGTCGGCCAACATCGTGTTGCAGTTTGATCTGAGCCGCGATATCGATGGCGCGGCACGTGATGTGCAGGCCGCGATTGCAGCAGCCCGGGTTGATTTGCCCAGCACCTTAAGAAACAATCCGACGTATCGCAAAACCAATCCGGCCGATGCGCCTGTCATGATTTTGGCGCTGACTTCCAAAGTCATGTCCAAGGCGCAGATGTTTGACTTTGCCTCCACTACGCTTGCGCAGAAATTCTCTCAGGTAAACGGTATTGGAACGGTGTCAGTCGGCGGCAGTTCGCTGCCGGGTGTGCGGGTTGAACTCAATCCGATGGCGCTCAATAAATACGGCGTCGGTCTGGAACAGGTACGTACGGCAATCGCCAGCACCAATGCCAATCTGGAAAAAAGGCATAGTCGAAGACGACGACCGGCAATGGCAGATCAGCACCAACGATCAGGCTAAAAAAGCGAAGGAGTATATTCCGCTAATCGTCGGCTATCACAACGGCAATCCGATACCGTTAAGCAGCGTCGGCAATGTCGTCGATTCCGTCGAAGATCTGCGTAATGCAGGTAGTGCTGACGGCGAGCCGGCGGTGCTGATTATCCTGTTCAAACAACCCAACGCCAATATTATTGAAACCGTAGACGGCATACGCGCCCTGCTGCCGCAGTTAAAAGCTGCCATGCCGCCTGCAATCGATATGAAAATCACTCTGGATCAGACCTTTACAATACGCGCGTCATTGCACGACGTGGAACGTACCTTGCTGATTTCGGTTGGGCTGGTCGTATTGGTCGTGTTTATGTTTTTACGCAGTGTGCGCGCTTCCATCATTCCATCGATTGCCGTGCCAATATCGATTTTGGGCACATTCGGAATCATGTATCTGCTCGGTTATAGCCTGGATAATTTTTCGTTGATGGCACTGACCGTTTCAACCGGCTTTGTCGTCGATGACGCGATTGTGGTGCTGGAAAATATCATGCGGCACATTGAAGAAGGTTTGACGCCCTGGCGAGCGGCATTGAAAGGTGCACGCGAAGTCGGGTTCACCGTGCTGTCGATGAGTATTTCCCTGACCGCAGTATTTATCCCGATGTTATTTATGGGTGGTATCGTCGGACGTTTATTCCACGAGTTCGCAGTCACCTTATCGGTTGCGGTATTGGTATCGCTGGTGGTGTCGATTTCAACCACGCCGATGATGTGTTCCAGAATTTTAAAACTGCCCACTGAAATCAAGCATGGCTCGATGTACATGAAAAGTGAACAGGCTTTCATATGGCTGCAAAGTAAATATGAGAAAGGCCTGGATGTCGCATTACGTCACTCGCGCATCACGCTGCTGTCGATGCTGGCAGTAATCTGTTTGAATGTTTATTTATACACCATCGTGCCGAAAGGCTTCTTCCCAAGCCAGGATACCGGGATGATTATGGGTTCAATCGTGGCAGATCAGGCCACGTCGTTTCAGGCCATGGTGCCTAAACTGGATGAGTTCGTCGACATTATCCGCAAGGATAAAGCGGTGCAGAGCGTCACCGGATTTACCGGCGGCAGCCAGACCAATACCGGACGGATGTTCATCACCTTAAAACCGCTGAACGAACGCAAAATCAGTGCCGATAATGTGATCAATCGCCTGCGCGGAAAATTGGCCGCCGTGCCCGGTGCCACGCTGTATTTGCAGGCACGTCAGGATATCCGTGTAGGCGGCCGCTCCAGCAACGCGCTGTATCAGTACACCTTGCAGGGCGACAATCTGGAAGATCTGGATAAATGGGCGCCCAAGGTGTTACACGCGCTGCAGGCTGTGCCGCAACTTGCCGATGTGAATACAACACAACAGGATAAAGGATTGCAGGCATCATTGACCATCGACAAGGAAACTGCATTGCGCTTGGGATTAACCCAGCAGGAAATCGACAACACCTTGTACGATGCATTTGGTCAACGTCAGGTATCGATTATTTACGAAGCGCGCAATCAATACCACGTGGTGATGGAGCTCGCCCCCGAGTTTTGGCAGCGCCCTGAAACACTGAACAATATTTTCGTCAGTTCGGCCAGTGGCGCATTGGTAGCGTTGTCGGCATTTTCCCATTTCGACACCAAAACCACTACGCTGGTAGTCAACCATCAGGGCCAGTTCCCGGCCACCACGATCTCGTTCAATCTGGCGCCGAATGTGGTGTTAAGTGACGCGGTGATTGCGATTGACAATGCTACTGCCAAGATAGGTTTGCCAACCACGATACAGGGCAGCTTCCAGGGCACAGCCAAGACTTTCCAGGACTCGCTGAAATCAATGCCGTTCCTGATTCTGGCTTCGCTGCTCACCATCTATATCGTGCTTGGCGTGCTGTATGAAAGTCTGGTACATCCGATCACGATTTTGTCCACGTTGCCGTCAGCCGGTGTGGGCGCCTTGCTGGCCTTGCTGCTGGTAAAAATGGAATTGAGCATGATGGCGTTTATCGGCATTATTCTGTTGATCGGTATCGTCAAAAAGAATGCCATCATGATGATCGACTTCGCGCTGGTCGCGCAGCGCACCAAAAATCTGACCGCATTCGATGCGATCAAGCAGGCC
>Ga0206992_1053_pt1 | contig 25238 bp, 15 predicted proteins | sample Alteio_BWMinCont_6_FD_153267 | JGI IMG/M metagenome (GOLD analysis project Ga0206992, IMG submission 153267) | Enriched cells from forest soil in Barre Woods Harvard Forest LTER site, Petersham, Massachusetts, United States -... | ecosystem: Environmental > Terrestrial > Soil > Temperate forest >... | reverse complement strand
GCTGAAACAATATGGAACAGGAACATCAAATATATACACAACTATCAAAATATTGTCTATAATAATTTTGGTTATTATAAGCTATCTATTTTTAAAAGAAAAAATATCACTTAAAAATGTTATTGGTATTTTGTTTGGTATTGTTGCACTCATATTGTTGACAAAAAATACCAAACAAAATGCGTAAATGAGAACAATTATAAAACTTACCAAAATATATAATGGCTGGTGGAATAGTACAACTAACAGTTTATGGTTCGCAAGATATTTTTTTAACCGGGAAGCCACAGATAACATTTTTTAAAATAGTATATAGGAGGAATACAAATTTTGCAATAGAATCAGTGCAACAACATTTTATAGGAACAACCAATTTTGGCCAGGAAATGGTATCAATCATAGACAAAATTGGAGATTTGATGAACAGAATGTATCTTGAAATTGAGCTTCCCAAAGTAGATTTAGTTAAAAATTCAACATACTGGAATACAAACAAAGATGATGTTAAAAACAAATTTGATCGCATCCAAAAATTTTATCGTTTGGTGTATGACTATATTTCTGAAAATTCTGTTGTAATAAGAAAATTGGATGTTCTTCTGAAAACGAATAATATTTCAATGGACAATATCGAAAAAATTATGTATGACCCAATATTTATTGATAAATTGTCTGCATTGAGAAAAAATTTAAAATCATATATTGCCAGCAACATTGATTTCGACAGTATTACAGAATTGTCGGACCAAAAATTAAATTTGATACAGGAAATTAATAGTTTTGACATACAAATAATATTCAATTCGGTGGTCAAACATGCCAACTATTTAAAAAATAGTTATGACGAAAATAATTTTTTAAAAAAAATACAACTACAAAAAATAATAAATAGTTCGTTGTACAAACTTATGAAAGATTTTTATATGAAAATATACAACATATATTTGGAAAAAGAAAATTTGTACAAATCTTTATTAAACGGATCATATAAAGAGCGCTATAAATTTGCTTGGGTTGAAGAAATTGGACATGCTATCATAGATTTAATCGATATCAAAATCGGTAACCAAACTATTGACACACATACAGGCGATTGGCTAATTTTATTCAATAAAATTTCTGTTCCGGAATACCATATCAAAAATTATTATAAAATGATAGGAAACGTTAAAAGTCTAACAATTTTTGACGACAGTGTTAAAAATTCGTACAAACTTATAATTCCACTCCAATTTTGGTTTTGCAGACATACCGGGATGTCTTTGCCCTTAATTGCACTCAGATACCACGACATCATGTTTACACTCAAATTAAAAGATTTGTCAAAATTGTGTTATGTAGAAGATGCACCTGGACTGCAAAGTATAGAAAATATCCAATCCCAGTATAATATTAATTTAATTGATGCAAAGTTATATGTTGATTACATTTTTTTGGATACCGACGAAAGATACCGGTTTGCACAATTTACGCACGAATATTTAATCGAAACCGTGCAGTATAATGAATTCAAAGATATAATTGGAAAACAATATATTTCACATTTATCATTTTCGCATCCAACAAAATTTATGATCTGGTTTGTTCAGCCACATGACTATAGAGAAAATTTGTCGGGCCATAACAAATGCCAGTGGAACAATTTTGGAACTAATTCCGACAAAACTGGATACCCAATAAGTTCGTCGTTGTTACGCATTAATTCGTACGACAGGACGGACCCATATTTGGATGTTAAATTTTTTAATTATGTCCAACCTTATCTATATTTTAACAGATCTCCTACAGACGGAGTAAATGTTTACTCTTTTTCACTAAAGCCATTAGAACACCAGCCTTCCGGAAGCATAAATCTGAGCAGGATTGATGATTTTAGTATAGTAGTCGATTTTACCAATGAATTTATTAATCTGATCAATAGTGATAATTATAAAGGTGCATATATGGGAGTTTATACAATGTCGTACAACATACTAAGAATAATGAACGGAATGGCGGGTATGGCATTTGAAACCTTTAATTTCCCTTCAGAAGAAAAAATTGAAAATTTAAGTATTTAGAATAATTTTGAACATTTAACCCAAATTAAATGAACGCCAATGATAGCACCAGAATTTCTAAATATTTGTCATACATTCTGAGGCACGGCGCCGTCAAAGAAGGATATAATATGGATCCACACGGATTTATATGCACAGACGAAATAATTTCAAAATGTATAAAACATACTATAACATTTAAAAAAATTAAAAATATTGTCGATACCAACGACAAAAAACGGTTTGAACTGGTTGAAAAAAATAATAAATGGTACATACGTGCTGTCCAGGGACATTCGATTTCAGAAATTAATCTGGACCTCGGTCTACATCTGGTCAAAGATCCGTCAGAAATTCCAATTGTTGTCCATGGAACCACCATAGAAGCATATAAACTAATTAAACAAACAGGAATCAACCGCATGTCAAGAAACCATATCCATTTTGCACATGGAACACCCGACGACAAAAGTGTAATATCTGGAATGAGAAAAACATCAGAAGTCATGGTATACATAGATGTTCCAAAAGCAATGGATGCCGGCATAAAATTTTATAAAAGTTCGAATGGAGTAATATTGTCGGAAGGAATTAATGGAATTATTAGTCCAACATTTTTTCTCAAAGTGAAAACTATAAAATAGAAATCATTAATTAATTATAAATAATTAATTAATGTATTATTATAATGCCTGGAGGAATTTTACAACTAGTAACGACATCGGATGCTCCACAAAATTTTTGGATAAACCAAAATCCACAAATCACTTTTTTCAAAAGAATTTATAGAAGGCATACACCTTTTGCTATAGAACTGGTTCCTTTTAATTTTAAAAGTTCGCTGGATTTTGGAAAAACATCCAGCGCAATTATTCCTGCATTGGGAGATTTGGTCCATAGAATTTTTCTTGTGTTTGATATTCCAAAATTGCATGCAATTTTTCCGAACAGCAAATCAAATGATATTTATACAGTCCTGAATTCTTTTCCCATATCTGATAAATCTATTTCTTCTGTTTTGGCAACATTGGCAAATGATCCTGACCAAGTTGAGTTCGACCGAATATTTAATTTCATTGATGAAACTATTGATTTCTGCACCAAAGAGAAAAAAAAAGAAATTAATATTTTAAATTCTTTAGACAAATATAAAATATCTGTAAATGCGGCAGATTTGGTTAATGAAGATCCAAATCCAGAAAAATTAGATTTTGAATGGTCGCCATACATTTCTACAGCTGAACAAGATACGGAGCCAGAAAAAAAAATTTATAATCGGTTCAAAATGGACATGATAGAGCAGTGGTTGGCACACAAAAAAGAGTACTATCCAATATATGAACTAATTAAATTAATATATTTATCCGAGGACAGTTGCGAAGATATTTTGTTGTTCAGTTCAAAAAAAATAAATGAATTTCTTTATTCAAGAATTTTTTCAAACTTGATTCCAAACAGAGAAATATATTCATCGTTCAATTTAAATCTGCAAAATCTGCCAAATCTGTCAAATGAAAATCCCGTTTATGATTTTGGTTCTAATTTTCATTATATTTTGAATTCGTACAATACAATAATTGGTATACTTAATAGTCTGGCAACAACTGTTCCAATAGTTGTAGCAAAAGCATTTTTATTCGAAAACCAAGATAGTTCTGTACTGTATGATATATATAAAGATACTTATCCAGCAAAAATTGCTTCCAAATATTTTTCGACAATCATTGATCCAAATTTTAAGAATAATTTTTTACTGAGAACAAATAATTCAGAAAAAATAGCTGTTGGTGCTGATTATTTCCCAACAAATTATACTGGCACATATGAACAAATATATCCAAATGAATATCATAATTCATATCATAATTCATATCATAATTCATATCTTAATTTGTTCAACGAACAGGCAAATATAATGTTTGATAATATTAAAAAATCTGTTGACCTGTTGTTGGAAAATTACAGGGACAAATTATTTTTTTCCACTGATAGACTATTTTTTAATAATTCACCACCGTTATCTAATATTTACGGCTATATTTTGCCAACACATGGGTACATGGACAACGAACAAAAAAGAATTAAAAATGTATTTAATGCAAATATATGGTTTTTTTATTTTTTCAAATATTTGGATACATTTAATGAAACAAATTTTGTAAATTATATTTTAAATACTATGAGCAAAAAAATTTCAGACAGTGGGATTAAATTTTTAAAATATACAATTATATTGCTAAAAATAAACATCGAATACTATATGAACGAAATTTCATATTTGTTAAACGATTTGTATGCAAGCTCTCCTTCAACAAATATAGATGACAGCATGAAAAATTATGTTCCAGAAGCACACCATAGTACAATTAATGGTATTGATGTTAGAAATGATTTATTTGCGGTAACACTAATTTTTCATAGGAACCACGTGCCAACTATTTTAGAAATTTTTCAGTACATATATTATTTTATTGATAACATTGACAAAACTAAAATTAATAAATATTTGGACAGTGATATTGGGGAAATTAGTCCAAAAGAAATATCTTGGATTAGAGAAATCATTAAACTTTTTTATTACAATATTTTTAAATATTTTATGGATGTTTATGATAGTTTTAAATTTGAAATGCCAGCCACTTTCACATTGGACGAATATGATGCCAGTGATAATGATATAATTAAACAGTATGCTGAAAATTTTTTAAATGGAGAAAATTCAACAATTTTGGCACAAATGGAATTTTATTTTGTCGCAGAAATGGTACACATGCGGAATATCCAAAAATTTTATAATACACTATTCGATGAAAAAAATATTGGAAATATGTCCGAAATTGTACAGGAAATAATTGGTTACGTGAAAAAAACATTTTTCAAAATAGACAATGATTATTTTATGGATATTGGAAATCTTAGAATGGACAAAGACACCACCAGAAAATATTTTGATAAATTATATCGCCATAATGGTCATAATGGTGCTGCGGATAATTTGTATTACACTACAAATAATATTAGTCGGTATGCAGGACAATCATATTTAAATACTCCGTACGAATCCAGAAATTTTGGTCCCGTCCCAAAATTATTTGAACAACTTCCGTTAGAAACACCCGTACCATTGCCGCCAACCGATCCATACGGAATTGATCCTATGTATTATAACCATAATTATGCGGCATCTGCTTATAATCTGTTTCCAACCAGTAATGGCGATGTAACTAATTTTGAAATACCAGTTTGTTGGACCTCAGATCGTGCCATTATTCCAAAATGGCACGACTTCGGAGCCGAGATTAATGATTGCGATGCAAACATTAACTCGAGGACCTCAGATCGTGCCATTATTCCAAAATGGCACGACTTCGGAGCCGAGATTAATGGTTGCGATGCAAACATTAACTCGAGGACCTCTGATCGTGCCATTATTTCAAAATGGCACGACTTCGGAGCCGAGATTAATGGTTGCAGCACAAACATTAACTCGAGAACCAACCATGAAAACAGTACAACGGATATTCAAAATTTAGATAATAATAATTTTCAACTGTTTGAAATAGACTATTTTAGAATCAAACATAGAAACTTATTTTTGCCGAATATTGCTGTTCCCAGTAACATTAAATTTGTCGACGAATACCAGTTCAATATTTTAAAAACAATTAAATTATTAAAAAGACTTGAAGATACATATCCGTTGCATGACAAAAATTTGGTCCAGTGGCTGGACATTTCTATTTTATATCTTTTTAAAAATACCGACCAATCATTTCCGTCGTTCGTACAACTTTTGGATTTATTTTTGTACGAAATAGAAACAAATTTTGGTAACCAGATGGCTACTTTTCCAAAATCATTAATAAATGAAATTATTATGGCTGCACAAGAGGTTTTGTCAAAATTGGAACAAAAAAATTCTATCACTGCCAGTATTTTGGAAACAAATAACAAATATGTCCAAAAATTGATGACGACAAATGATAATATTATAAACAAATTAGTTGTTGCCAGGGATAATTTTTTAACACAATATTTTTATTATACCAAATACCAGACGCAAATTAATAATATTTACCAATATTTGTCAAAAATTAGCAACAATATTATTTTCGATAATATGAGCAATATTGTTAAAGAAATATTATCAGTCACCAACATTAATACAATAAATCTGTCAACGTTGTTGGACGCACAATCATTTACATTTCTGTACCCAGAAATATTTTTACATAACATACCAAATATAATAAATTTTCGAAACAGTTTGGATGATTTTAGCCAATATATTTTGGGATCATTAATAAATTTTTTGCATCCAAACTATTTAACCAGCGATGGTAAAAGTCATAAACTGACTATCAAAGATATTTATGATGTTATTAATACAACTTTTAATGCTGCAAACGAAATATATAATTATTCAAAAAAAAATGGTTGCAACATTTTTGAAACTTTATCAGTTGTACAACCAATATTGTTGGACAAGTTGTCGCTGTTCAACAAAATTAAACAATATTTCCAAAAAATTTCAAAAAATAAATTTTTGGAAAATGCTGATATTATGAGTATAGCAAAAATGGTAGCCGAAAAAAGAATTGATTATGACGACTATTTTAATTATATTAGTACAATTATTAGGCCAAAATTCGATGACAGAGATGGGAACAGACAGGTACTAGTTAATGTGCTGTTGAACAGCGATCTTGATTATTTTTTCATAAAATGGAGGCTTGATAGGGATGCCAAACCGGGTACACTGCTTAAAGACTATATTATGGATGTTTGCCAAATAAATTCAAAATTTCCATATTTAGAAAAATATTTTAACCTGGTTGATAATGAGTACTATGCCTACATATATTTTTTTATTAACTATGCTAAAATAAATAATTTGGATGCGGGTATGATAATAAATCCTTTCACAACATTTAGTCCAAACCAATTATCCGAAGAACAGTATGAATCATTTTCGAATTTGTCAAATTTGTTGCAATATTTTATGGACTACATATGGGATGCTGTATCAGGGGCAGATACCAAGCAAAGCCTCGTCGTAAACAGGATGTATTCCAATATATTAGATAACGAAAAATTATCCGAAATTAAAATTAAGACAGAAATTATAAATTTTTTGAAAGGCGCAGTTAATAAAAAAATTACTCTACTGGACAGCAAACAAGAAGAAATGTTAAGCATTAAAAATAAAATATACAATATCATCTACAGGAATAAAAATGCAAAAACGGCATGGGTAAGGAAGTTGGCACACTATCTGGTAGAAAATGTTGTTATCAAAACTGACAACCAACTGGTCCATATATCAGACTGGTACGAAATTTTTCATAACATATCAAAAAATCCGGGTACAGAACCGGCGTACAACAGAATGGTTGGAAATATAAAAGATTTAACTATTTTTGATGACAAAATTAAAAATTCGTATACAATTATGCTCCCACTAATATTTTATTTTAATAAATATATTTCGTCATCAATTCCCCTTGGTGCCAGCACCAATGTTAAATATGAAATAACAGTTAGTTTACGAAATTTGGAAGATGTTGCATACAAAGAAGAATTTTCAAAATTTGTTAATGAGCTGGGCGATCCACTATATACTCCATCCATAAGCAAAGCCTATTTAATGGGGGAATATATTTATCTTTCTCAGGAAGAACGGAAAATATTTATTTGCAACAAATTAGAATATTTGGCCGAAGAACTGCAGTATGATAATTTTTATGTAACAGATTCTAATTCTGTTCCTGTCTACAAATTAGCAGACAACAACAATAAAAGTATTTATTTGGATAAAAACCAGGTAGCCGATTTAAAATATGAAGCAAATTTACTAAAAAGGGATGATTTTGTATTACAAGAAGTTGTTGACAGAACAGGAATTACAAAATTAATGATGGTCCACAAACCGCTGGACAATATAGACCCTTTCATACATTCAAAAATGGTTGAATACCAGCACTATTTTAGCCACCCTACAAAATTGTTAGTGTTTGTTGTTAAACCAAATATACACACTAATCCTCTTTTGAGGAAAGACGATAATAGTTATTTCTTTGGAGAGCACCAATGGGATAATTATGGTTTATATTCGTACTATGATTTGTCAAAAATAAATGAAACCAAAAAAAAATATTACGAGTTGCTTAAAAAACGTACTAATGATTTAGATGATCCGGTATTCGGATTTATTAATATTTTGAACCAGTTATTGTACCAGTACACAACAAATTATACCAACGGGAAAAAAATTAGTTCAAATAAATGGATTCCAAAAAATTATGACTATTTTTTGGAAATTCTTCAGCAATTCAAGGATAGCTATAATTCTTACCATGGGACTATACACTACAGACAAAATATTGTCAGGCTGAAGGAAAATTTAGTTTGGCTTTCGGTTGATTATAAAATTTTCGACAAAAAAACTTTTTTTATGCTTGTTGGTGATATTTACCATATATTAAATTTGGACCTACCAAAAGCATATCTTGGCAACGATATTTTCTTTCCAGTTACGAAAGAGCAGTTCCAAAATATAATTTACGAACTTTTGCATCCACACATCCAAAATAATTTGCTAGCTACAAAAAAAATTGACAAAACTATCAAGAAAGTTTACCAAAAATATAATGAAATGCAAATAAATTTGTTGGTCAGCGAAATTAACAAAATATTGGATATTGATAATTTTCAGTACAATTTTGTTAATATTATTGAACATTTCCAAAATACTTATTTGCTGGAGGAACTGGTTGGAGATGTAAGTATAAAAATTAGTAAACTTTCTCCCAGCGAAATTTCGTATCTGAACGGTTATACCATAAAAAATTTAACATGGAAAGATGTTATTGGCCAAATAGTTTCAACCGAAAATTACCATAATTTGGTAACATTCGCTGTTACAGAAATTGTGGCATCAAAAATGGCACAAAAATTGGACGAAATAATAAATAATTTTCCGGTCAACATTGCTAACTACCAAAAATTAATGGTAAACAATCCACAAATTAATCCCCTGTTGTGGGGATATCTTAAATTTAATGGGTACAATATAATGCCAGAAAATTCTACAGGGATAATGTGGTCCGAAGCACAGGCATACCAGTATCTGAAAAGTACTCCCAGCACAGGAACTAATATACATTCGTGGGCGCTATATCCTTTGGAAAATTATCCAACAGGACAAGTTAATTTATCAAGAATAGACGAATTTAAATCAAAATATTATCTCCATCCACTCATATCCAATTCTTACCCGGCAACAATTACCACAATGGTTATGAGCAACAACATAATGAGATATATATCCGGAATGTGTGGATTTGCTTGGGAAAAAAATTGATTTTAATTCTTATTAGCAACAGTACAAATTAGTATTTATATACCAATGGCCGAAGGAAAAACTGAAATAGATCAAAAGAAATTACTAATAAGGCAATGTTTAGCCATTGGTGACTACTATGAGAAAAATCTCCATGCAAGAAAACTTGTATATATGCCAATATTTTTCTACAATTTGTGTGTTACAGATGCGGACAAGTTTGAAATAATGTTTGAATCACCAAATACCTGCCTCAAAATTTATAAAATATTGGTTCTGGCCCCGAATGGAAGGGTGATAAAAAATTCTAAGAAAAGGAAAATTATATTTAGTGCAAAAAATCCAGGAACATATGTAATAAAATATTGGATAGGCCATTTATGCGAAATGTCTGCTCTTGTGTCATACAGTAATAAACAAAAAGGAGAAAATCTGTACCAGGAAAATTTGAAATGGACAGAATTTAGAGAAAATATAGCAGACTATAGGGCCGTACATGATGCCATTTTTTATATTAATATTTTTTCTAAAAATAATTTGGACAATACACTTTCCGTTCCAAATTCCAAACACAAAATATATTCTATGCTGGGTGCACACAAAGAAGGAAGTTTGTACAAAGGTGAAGGACTTAAGGAAAAATGCCAGGAAAGATATATGCCCGCTAAATTAAACTAAAAATTATTATAAACTATTTATAATAGTCTATAATAATCTATAATGGCAGGAGGAGGACTAATAGAATTGGTGGCACACGGAATCCAGGATATTTATTTGATAAATGATCCACATATTACTTTTTTTAAAATTTTATACAGAAGGCACACAAATTTTTCTACAGAATCTGTTATCCAAAATTTTTCTTCGGCAGGCAATTTTGGGGAAACTGTAAGCTGTACTATTTCGCGTGTTGGTGATTTGGTTGGCAAAATATTTTTATACGTAGAAATACCTGCTCTACCAAAATTTATAGATCCATCAACTGGCGAAGAAGATTTAATAAAAAAAGTAGCGTGGATAAATAATTTGGGGTATGGTCTGGTCCAAGAAATTTCTATTTTTATAGGTGACCGGCAAATAGATAAACAGTATGGAGAATGGATGTATATTTGGTCCCAGGTAAGTAACCGCCACAACCATGCTCTGGACAAAATGGTTGGAAATGTTCCTGAAATGTTCAAATTTAGCAACGGCAAACCAGGATACAAATTATATATTCCGCTTGAATTCTGGTTTTGCAGAAATATTGGTTTATCGTTGCCCCTTATAGCACTTTTGCCAGACGTCAAAATAGTAGTCCAATTTCGGAGACTCGAAGAATGTTGTAGAATTGCTCCAACAAATTCTATGGAAATTGTAGAAGACATAGTTCCGTTCAAAAATGGAGACTACATTGAACAAACGATTGATTACAAAACTATTTATGGTTTGGTAACCGATTATGATTATATCAAAAAAAAATTGTACTATATTAAAATTCAGAATCCAACATCGAGCAGAAGAAATTTTGAAGCCGACCAAAATAATAATCCTTCTAACACAAATTATCGTATACATAACAGTTTAACGGGAACATATTGTACCCCAAAACCGAATACAAAAGAATCGCCTGAACAAACTATTTTAATAAATAAACCTTCTTTTGTAAATTCATTTTTGTATGTTGACTATGTTTACTTAGACAACGATGAACGGAACAGATTTTCTGGAAATAACTACGAATATCTCATAGAGCAGGTACAGTTCAACCAATACATGGGTGTGGGCAGTCCAAGTGTTAAACAAAATTTGACACTCAACCACCCATCCAAAGCGCATTATTGGGTTGTACAACTGGACAGGCTAGTTGGTCCTGGCACAATTAATGATTTATTTAATTATACAACATCACATATTCACCGTACCAAAAATGGAGAATATTTCCATGGAAGAGACATCGTAAGAAGTGCTAAAATGGTCCTTAATGGAAAAAATAGATTTAATACAAGGGGTCCAGAATATTTTAATTTAGTTGAACCATACGAACACCACTACCGCGGACCCAATCCAGGAATTAATGTTTATTCGTTCTCGATTTATCCGGAAAACCATCAGCCATCATCAACAATAAACATGAGCAGAATAGATTCAGCATACATGGATATGCGGCTTGATGACGAAATAAATTCAAATAATACTTGCAAAATTAGATCGTATACAATTAATTACAATATTTTAAGAATATTCTTCAATCTGGCAAATTTGGCATTCGAATAATAGTTTACATATAAATTGTTTATATATAAATTATTGTTGGCTATTGTTGGCTATTCGTATTTGTAGAACCAAATCCATTTGATCCTCTTTCAGTTTTTGATAATTCGTTAACCAATTCTAATTTAATTGGTTTTCTGTCCGGGGCAACAATTTGGACAAGCCTTGTTCCTTTGGTAACTGTATAATGCAAAAATTTTGGTGCAGATTCGTTGTCGCTACAGCACCTGATTGCTGCAATAACTTCGCCCCGGTATTCTGGGTCAAAAATTCCTATAGAATTCGCCAACATTAGTGGTGTATTCGAAATTGAACTTCTTGGAACTAAATCGAAAGCTCCGGATCCACAGCAATGTGCAGGAATAAATTCGCAGGCTATGCCCATACCGCATTTAGTCACTTTATTGACATCAAGAATTCTGTCTTCCGGAAATATAAGATCAATGCCACAATCGCCCCTGTAACTTTTTATTTTATTAGTTGCTGATGGCGAATCAGTACTAGATATTTTATCTTGGTAAAATTGTCTTACAAATTCTTTATTCGGACAGCTGTCTAAAATTTTGATTTTGAGCAAATTGAAGTTGTTGTAGCAATAGTTTACGCACACTTGTTTGTGTTTAGGTTTGCTGTCATCATTTCCAAAAATCTTATTTTTTACAAATAAAAGAAAATTGGTAAAACAAATGATAGCCTCACAAATGATTCTAATAGACATTTTAACTAACATTTTTAATTAAACCTTATTGATAAAAAATAATTTAATAAAATGTTTTTTTATCAATTTTTTTTAAATTTTCTTTGGACTATATGGGTATGCTGTAGTCATTGGTCTTTTTACGGTATTAAGGGGCGGAATATCTGTTTTAACCTGTACCTTTTCGTAAGATACTTCTTCTATTTTGTTGGTGATTGCTTTTGCGATTGTTTGTAACAAATCGATCAAATTGATAGCTTTTTTGTTGTGGGCTTCGCTTAAAGTGAGCAGTGTTGACAAATTTGAATGTTTTTCCAAAATAGCTGAAAGATTTTTTTCTGGAATGCCATAAGCATTAATTTGTCCACGTGATGCCTGGTATAATTCGTTACGTTTAATAAAATTTATCAACATTTCTCGAAGTTTTTTGTCTATTTGTTTATATTTATCGAGCTGTTTTTCGATTTCTTCTTTTGATTCATATTTCAGCCTGATAGATTTTCCAATTTTTCCGTCTCTTTTTGCGGTGGCAAAGGTGTCCATAATTCCTAACAATTCTTCGTAAATTTGTTTGAACATGAGATATCCAAATTCTTCTTCGTAATTTTTCAGCTGGTCTTCGAGTCCATACATTCCACCAGTCATGGGTAAATTGACTGCAACAGGGAAAGCATGTTGGTACCGTAAACGGTTAAGAGGCATTTCAATTCCGAATGGCATTGTGGCTATGTTAGAAATTGTTGTTTTCATATTGGAGCCGGCTAATTCGTTCAATATGCTGCCCCTCAACCTTTCAAGACCGCATGATACTGCACGCAGTCTGAGGTGTGCAGGTTTGTACGGATTCAGATGGTCATATATCTTAAAACTGTCGCTGCTTTCGGGATATTTTCTTCCCGGGAACATTGCGTCTTTATTTTCTTCGCGGTTAAGAACCTGTGGATTAGCATTTACCCATTCAACCAAAATATCAAGATAATTGAAAAATGGTGCATATTTGGGATCCTGAGCCATGGCTCTGATCTTGTCTGCAACGTCCTTGCCAAGCTGTTTTTCTAATGGTTCTGGGTTGCATGGATCGAGAGCTGGTGCTGATACCTGGTTGCACCTGTCTTCTCCAGAAAATAATTCTGCCAACCATTCTCCAACGCTCTCTACTTTAAATCTTCTGAATCCTTTGAAAGGGTCAGTATCTTCTTCAACAAGTTTATCTCCGAACTTAAATTGTCTTAGAACTTTAAATGCAAAATGTGGATTCATTTTAACAACTTTTCCTTTGAGCACATCTAGAGGTGGGTTGGTTATAAATCTATTTTCGTCGAACAATAGTTTGCATGCTTCAGGGAAAGATTTTTTATCAGACAACGCACATTCTGTCAAAAAATCAACACATCCCTCAATTTCATTTTCTAATTTAACGAGAGCACATTCGTCGGGTATAAGTGTTTCAATAGTTTTTCCTTCCGCATCTTTTCTATAAAACGTTGGCCCGTCGCGCACCCAATCCGACAAAGACCTGAGCATGTGTTCTGTTAGTCTGCTTTCTTCTTCTCTCCATCTTGCCGTCACAGCAGGGAACTCATCTTCTGCCATAAGTTTTGACAACATATTTTGTTTATAAGTCTCCCACATAATAATGAATAGTCCAACACGGGCAATTCTTTTGGCTATTTCCCTGGGATTTATTTTATATCCATAAATAACAACTTCTATAGGCGATGATGACAGATAAACTTCCCTGGCAATTTGTCGAACGGCTTCTTTTCCGGCATTGAGCAATTCTATTTCAGAAATTCTGTACGACCGCAAGACCCATGTTCCTAGGACTTTTCCGTCATTCGGATAATCATTAATATATGCAAAGAAAACAGGGTCTTCGGGGAAAACACCTCCACGCTGTCCCTGTGTAAGCAATTCTTTTCCTCTTACTTTTTTGACGTTCAGACGATATTTTTCCAGTTCAGCATCAGAACCAATAAAATCCAAAGCAAATCCTAGTGGAATTTCTTTACGCGGATTGTCTAATTCTACCAGATTAAAAAATTCGTCGTAAAAACTTAAATTTTGGGGAGAACTTGCGATAACATTTTTGTAGAAATCTTTAATTTCTTTAACTGCCAGAGTTGGTTTTGTTGGGGGTCCTATTCGGCGCGGACCATATTGGAGGCCAGATGCCGGTGTAAATGTAATAAACTGTCCTGCATGTTTTGAATAGTAATCGACAAAATTATCCTTGAATTCCAACAATTTATCTTGGATTTCGTTACCCTTTGGTATTTGTTGCAACCTCTGTGCCAGTACATAGTAATTATTGAGTGATTTCTTCATCTTTTCTTTTATCCTATTTATTTTGGCAGGATCTGGAATATCAACACTCAAATCTATGTTATCAGTAATTACAGAATCCAACAAGGAAAGTACTAAAACTCTGGGAATATTTTTGTCTAGTTGCCAATTTGGAACAGCTAATAAATTGGCAATACCTCCCTCTTTATAGATATCAATTAGAGTACCAGCAGCTTTGGCAACTACTTTTGCAATCCAATCTATTGCTAGATCATCATTTGCATTAATTTTTTTAACATTATCTTTTTTAACAAACTCAGAATTAGCTACTATTTGTTTACCGGCATTCGGTTGGTCTTTGGTTACCAAATATCTAACAGGTGCATTTGCGATTGGATTTCCGGCATCATCAGTTTCTGCAGATTTTCCGTACAAATAGTCGAGAGACATTGTTGCACCAACTGGTATTATTGCAGGTGGTGGTGCTACTTTTACTACTTTTAATCCTTTAGGTATCGTGGTTGCATGAGTCCAAGCATAAGTTTTAGCATTAGCCAAATCAGCCCCAGCAAGTGGAGGGACTGTGACTAGGGTATCTACTAGTGCATTTATTTGTGCCTGCAATGGCGCAGGGTTTGTCGTTTTAAACACATCAACAGCATCCCTTATAGCTTTCATTTGTTTTTTAGTCAAAACACCTCCTATTTGGCCAGGAACAGGAACCATTTCCAATATCGTATTGTTCGTGATATATATTGGATTGTACAAACTATTTGTTGCATATTTTTTCCGGTCTTCCGCAGAAACGCCTGTATTTCCGGCATTCGCACCCTCGACCAACAAATTTTTAATATCACCAAATGCAGCAAAAACTGTATCATTTATTATTTTAGTTCCGGCAGCACCAACAGTAGTTTCTGGAACACCAATATTTTTTAAAAATTGTTTAAGGTTTGCTGCTTGTCCATCATAACCATCAACTATTGCTTCGTTAAAAGATGCACGCGGAGTCGAAAGCTGCCTAAAATCTGCAATTATTTTGTAGGCAACTGTTTTTAGTGCCTCCACGATGGCATTCTTAACAACTTCATCGTTAAGTGGAACTCTTTGTTCAAAAAATTCTTTTTTATTAAATACTTGTACAATATCCTCAACATATTTTCCAAAATAAAGTTTATCATTTTTGTTCAGAAAAATAACAACATCAGATGCATCCAAATTTTGTAAGTCAAGTAGTGCAATAAAATGGTACAAATATCTGATCACATTTACAAGTGCATTATGTTCGGTAGCAGAATGGTCATAGTATGTATTTGGCAAAAATGGAAGAAGATGGTATCCTGGAACAATATATTTAAACAAGTTATCATCGTGGATATATGGTAGTTGTTGGAAATCAAATTTTGAAACTGGAACTACTCTTGTTCCTGGCACCGCTTTACCTTTTACAAGATGTTCAAAAACGTCTCCCATGATTTCAGAAAATTTAGTTGTTACCGTTGCCTTCAGATAGTCCGGATTTTCTATCGCTTTAAGTGCAGCCGAAACAGATATTATATATTCTGTATAATTGTAATGGACATCTTTCAGGTCGGGCTTTGCGTTAGCATTTTCGGAAACTCCTACTCTATTTTTTTCTTCTACGTCTCCAAACAAAAAAGGATGGAAATGAGTTTGGCCCTTTACAAGACTGATAAAATTTTTAAAAGTGGACCCTAGAATTTTTTCAATGTTATACTCATTAATATCTCCTCTCGCCGTGGCCATGTCTAGAATATACTTATAAAAAAGAAAAAATTATTAAACTAAATTTCAAAAATTACATTTTTCTATATCAATTTCTATATTAAAGCTACACTTTATGTGCACTATTAAATAAAAATATCATTAATAAATATAAAATGAACGAAAAACTAGGAAATAGAGAAATATTTCTAATCATTTTGGGCATTATCATTATACTAATATTAATATATTGGCTCAACCATCAGTCCGTCCAATATTTTAAACAGGCTTTAGTTGCACAACCAACAATAAAAAATCCAAAAAAAATTACAACAAATGTTCAGCCAACTAAATGGAAAAGCCACCAGCCCTTATCATCGTTTACTTTGTACTACTTTTATCGCATAACATGCCCACATTGTGCAAAATTTACTCCTGTTTGGGACGAAATATCGAACAAACTAATTTCTGCTGTACCGGATAAAATTACACCAAAAGCCGTAGACGTTACTCTCCCAGAAAATTCTAATCTTACATTTTACCACGATGCATTTACAGTTCCAACAATTATTTTGGTAACTCCCACCGGAAATATTAAATATACCGGCAACAGAACTCCGGACGATTTCTATAATTTTGTTATGGAACATATTAACAAATAAACTAATAAATTTAAATCATTAGATTATTTGTTAAAAACTCTTTTCATATGTTTTGTTGCAACATCCATGTAAATATCATAGTAGTATACTTCAACCATCCTAGAAATATTTAGTCTGAATAAATCGTACAGTTCGTCGTGGAATTCTAGTTCTTCGAATCTATGTCCAACTATATTCTCATTTTTTGGCGAGTTATAATATGCCCCGAACCAACTAAATGCAACAGACCCAACCGTATCGGAATCACCTGGATGGAGTATTGAATAGACAATTAATTTTTCTAAGGTACCATCACTTTCTAACAAAGCATCGTAGGCCATAATTAAACAATCATCCGCACATGCACCAGGCTGGTCACAACCTTTGCTAAAATTTTCGCTCAAATATTTAAATCTTGCAACCGGGTTTGACATTATTTTTAAATCTTTGCGCAGGTTAAGTCCCAAAAAACGAATATTAAGATATTTTTCCCACTGCCCTACATAAATAATTTTGTCTCTTTTGTACACACTGTAATCGTTCGGCCTGGATTTTTCTATGTAGGAATCAATTTTGTCCGATTTTAGTAGCCGTATTAGTTTATGCGGCCAGTGGTTTACCGGAACTTTTTCTAGAGCATATGCTGTAAAAAGAGCTGACACAACACTCCCAAGAATAGCTGTTGCTGAATTGTGTGTTATGCGGCTGCACTCAACGGACAGTGCGATTAATCTTTTCCGGTTGTGTTTGCCTGGATAAAATATTCCGATGCAGCCAGACCGCATAGCGGAACCATTACCAATTGCTTTTGAATTGTACGGCAACTTATCCCATTCGATTTCTTCCTGCCTTTCCAACGATAATTTTGTTTGCATTCCTGCTCCACGAATTTTTTCTTCTATCAAAGGTTTCGTTTTCAAATATTCGTTCCTCAAATTTTTCCCAAAATCTTGAATATTTTCATTATTTTGTGACAAAACTTTCATCGTTGCAATATACAATATGGTGTCGTCAGATGCCACCCAATTTACAATATTTAGGTCATTAATTCCTCCCAAAGAAATAAATTGATATATACGGTCGTTGACACGCTCTGGGCTGTAATCTATTTCGCCATAATTAAATTCCCACTGCCCATTTTTGTAGCCAATTGTGTCGCCCAATGATTGGTAGAATGGAATACTTAACGACAACATGACCCAGCCAGAGAATTCTGGATTAACAATTAATGCTGTTTTTGATTTAATACCAGCTTCTGTCTGTGTACAAAATGGTTCTTTGAACTGGTACCTTTCTCTCATTGTAGATAATGTTGATTCAATTATCGATTCCAAAATTTTTGAAGAATTTTTTTTGTTTATTTTATATTTTTCTGTAAGAATTTTTAACAATTTTTTGCTGGCCTTTACCAAATTTTTTTCCCTTAAATCTTCCAATTTTATATCTTTAATGTATTTTTTATCAATATCTATTTTATTGGACATATTAATATTAGGTTAGATCAAAATTCATAAATCCATACATATTGCGTATAACTTGGTTTAAAAAATACAATAATAAATTATATATAAAACATTACAAAAATGAGCACACAATATAAACACAAAAATGAACTACCCAATTTGTACGATATGCTTGGCCTGTCGATAGATGTTTGCAAAGACCCAAAGTGCAATAAACTAATCCAAAAAGCATATATCAAAAAAGCAAAAGTTTGCCATCCTGACAAACATCCCGGGAGAAAAGATGTTGAAGAAATATTTGAACTTATTACAAGAGCATACGATGTATTGAAGGACGAAAAAACTCGCTCGGAGTACAACCACAAATTGTCTCTTAACAAACAAAGTTCAAGCGATTTTTTCAAACTTAAGAAATCAGCAAACGATTTTATGGAAACAATGGGAGAATACAAGCCCCCGACCAAACAACAAGAATTATCCTTCAAAGAACAGATGAATATGATGGACGAAAAACATGGATTCGATCCATCATTAGCAGGGATAATTTCTGAACAGGATACCAAAAAAAAATTAAATGAAATACTAAAACAAAGAATTGACCAGCATATAGAACTGATGCCAGAAAATTTATTTGGAAATGGATCATTTGATCTTAAAAAATTTAATGGTGCTTTCGAAATGGTTCATAAAAAAGATGATACCAGTGTTGTAACGTACAACGGAGTTCCTTCAGCATGGAACGGCCAGGGAACAACTACAAATTTTAGTAATTTTGATAATCTGGACAATTTGTATGTTGAAGATCCTACGCGCTACGATACATCAAAACAAACATTTGGAAATATTGATTTCGGTTCCCCAGCACAAAAATTATCAAAAGATGACATGGTAAATATTCAGGTACCAGATTACGTGGACCAGCATAATGTTATAGAAGAAAATTATTATGATACAGTAAAAGAAAAATTGTTGGAAAGAAAAAATGAATCATCAAAAATTAAAAAAATGGAATATAATGATTTTAAGCGCAACGATACCGCCGGATATGGCATATTTGACCAACTGCTAGGTTACGCTATAGATGACAGACTAATGTTGGATGTCGAGGACGATGACATATCCAAACGTTATGATAAATTGTTGGCAGACCGCCAAACAGAATTGTCAGCAGAGAATGGTACAAATAAAAAGAAAAAACACATAAACGACAGTAGATGAAAAATTCTTTAATCTAATTTTTAATTCTATTAAAGAACTCCTTTCTGTTTGTATACATCATCTTAAAATTTCATTTTTTTTATAAATTTTTCTGCACCAACTACCCCACACTTGTACAGTTTAATTTTTATTTTGTTATCAACATTAAAATCAAAAATAGACAAATTTTCGGGAATTTGGTTAACATACACTGTATTATTTTTATATTTTTGTTCAATTTTTCTGAAATAGTTATGGATCATCAAATTCATTATTGCTACGAAATATTCCTCTAAGTATTTGTACCGCGTATTATATTTGTTCCGTATAAGTATTCCAACTGTTTTGTCTATTTTATCTTTAAACAAATTAATAGGATAATTATTAAAAAGACCGCCATCGATATATGTTTTATTATCAATAACAACTGGAGCAAACAGGCAAGGAATACTAATAGAAATTCTAACGGCAAGTGACACCGAGAAATCTGGAGTATTAATGTAATCATAGTGAACCTCTTTTTTGTCTGTCAAATTTGATGCAATAATAATAAAATGAATTTTTGTTATACCAAATAGTTCTTTAAAAGTAATATTTTTTATTCCGGTTGTTTTGGCTAAAATTTCGTTATACAAATTATAAATAGTGTCACCACTTTCCATCCCACATTTTTCTAATAAAAATAACAGTTCTGGTTTAATTAATTTTTTAAAATCTAAATTAAATACAAAATTCCATATCTGGTCTATGCTAAACCCTAAAACAATTAGTACACCAAGTAGTGCTCCAGCAGATACACATGCAATGCATTCTATTTTTTTCAAATCTAAAAGTTTTTCTTCAACCAATTTTTTAATGGCACCAATATGGGAAATTCCTCTTGTGCTCCCTCCACTAAGAACTAAATTAACATATTTTGGCAAAATTTCTGTAGTATTTTTATCATTATTTGTAGCCTTATCCGGTTCGTTTTCGTTTGCTACATCATTGGCCAAACAATTATTTTCTTGTTTATCTAATTGTTCATCCATATTTCAATAATTTATACTTTTAAAATTATATGTGTACAAAATACACAAAAAAAATTCATGCGAAAATATGGTTTAGAGTAATTTCTAAAATAGAAGTATAAATGGATTTGGATAATTTTGATTTATATAAAAAACATGACCAACTAATAAAACTAAAAAGAGAAACTTATGACAAACTTTATACGCGCTGCAAAAACAGAATTAAACTAGCGTCTAATGCAGGAGAACTAATTTGTTTGTTCGAAATTCCAAATTTTTTGTTTGGCAGCAGTTATCCCATTATAAACATTAGGTCTTGTTCTAATTTTATTATGAATAAACTAACCAGAGCCAACAAAAATATAAAAACAACATTTATTGAACCAAATATTATTTTTATAGATTGGCGCAGAGATAATGACGACGACTATTTATAAAAAATTTTTGTTGCCATAAGAATAATAAAAATAATAATAACGATAGCAGCCACAATAATTAGTATTTCTTTCCAATTATTGTTTGATATTTTTTCAGGATATATGTTACTGGTACCAACCATATTTTTTAATTGTTTCATTTTATTGTCCAATATAATTTCATCGAATTTTTTATTAATTTTAGAATTAATAAATTGTTTTAATTTATTGTAACATATTTTACATTTTTTAAGATGTTTAATGTTATGGTCACATTTAAAATCATCCTCAGATTCAGAATTATAACTTTTGGGCTGATATTTTTTTAAATATTTGTTTAAATTTTGTTCACGGAAATTAACCGAATTTTCCGGAATATATGAATTCGAATATGAATTCGAATTTGTATTTGTTAAATTTTCGGATGCAAGGCTAATACTTTTGGCGTCTGACAAACCAACATTTTTATTTTTAAAATTAAAAATTTCATGCTGTGGCTTTGTTCTAAATGTATTTTTTGACAATTTGTCTGTCATTTCTTTAACCGGATCATTATTCCACACTTCTGTTATATTTGAGAACATTATTATAGTTAATTATAAATCAGATTTTTATTACATATAGCTGCACTATCGCGCAATTTACTAAAAATAGAACGAATTATACACGTATTTATACACGTATTTATACACGAATTTATACATAACCGTGCGTAATATATAGGATATTAGTTTCTAAGAATATTAAATAGATAATTATGTCGGGTAAAAAACGTCATGGGAAAAAATTAGAAACAGACAAAAAAACAGACTATTTATTTGACTATTTTATGAACGAAGATAAATTTAATGAACAATTGCGCCCCGAATGGAACGAAGAAATGGACAAAAAAATAGCAAACCAATTACAGACACAGACACAAATTCAGGCTCAAGCACAGGCACACACTCAAGCACAGACACAAGCACCTGCACACAATATAGCGGACAATAAATCAGTTAAATCAGTTAAATCAGTTAAACCAACAAAATCTGATAACAAATCTTCTAAAAAAAAATTTGAATTGAAGAGTGACAAAAATAACAATAAAAATGAGTCTTCATTTTCCAGCAGCGACAAGGCTAATATTAGTGAATCGAATAGCAGCGCAACTGGATCGTCCACACGCAGTTCCTCGAATAGCAGTATTTATTCACATAAAATAGATGCAGTCCATAAATCGGAGCATAGAAAAGATAAAAAAATATTAGAGCAAAAAGAAGTTCCCCAAGAAGAACAGCAACATACTCCACCATTGCTGGGACCAAATCTGGTAGAAAATATTGATAAATATGTTGAAACTCCTGAAACAAAAAGAGCCAGGTCAAGGGAGGCGTACAGTATTTTGCAAGATCTCGTTGACAGATATGATGTTAAACTTAGCAGAAATTTTTCTATAGATGATGACCCGGACGAGATGGAGGCGGAGTATAAAATGCATAAAGAGAGAAGACACAAATTTAACCAAGTAAAATTTTATAAATCAATATTGCTTAATATTGTATGCGGGGTTGAATTCCTTAACGACAAATATGACCCTTTTTCTTTTAAACTGAAAGATTGGTCAAAACAGGTTGCTTCTGATATGGATGACTATACAGAAATACTTGAAGAAATTTATGAAAAATATAAAGACAAAGGTGGAAAAATGGCTCCCGAAATAAGATTACTATTTGCCATAATTATGAGTGGTGTTACATTCCACCTCAGCCAATCATTATTTGGGTCCGGTGGACTGAATGATACCATTAAAAATAATCCCAATATACTAAATAAATTTTTGGGAGGTTTAATGAAGGGAGGCCAGGGGAAAAATGACGACGAACCTGTGGAAACAAAAGATGCCCCACATAATAATAAAAATATATTGGCAGCCATCCGCAAACATAACCAAAATAAATCGGATAAAATGGATACTAAATCTGAAACAAATACTACAGATGTCCAATCGGAAACAAAACATAAAAATTTGGACGAAACTTTGGTCCAGGAAAGGGAACGCAGACTCCTTGCCGAACAAAAAGCGGAATTTGAAACACGAATGAGAAAACAAAACGAAATGTTCATGGCACAAATTGACCAACTTCGAAACCAGCAACTAAATTTGCCCCAACAACTACAAGCACAAACACAAGCACAAACACAAGCACAAGCACAGGCACAGCAGAAACCTATACTGTCTCCCAGCCATGTCAACCATATTTTATCTGATGTAAATAAAAAACCTCGGTTCCAAAATAATCCATTATTTTCGGCTAATCAATCCAAAAATAAGAAAACCAATTTGTCCGAAGAATTAAGCGATGTTTTTAATATTACCGAAAGCGACAATATTTCCAAATCTACATCAAAACAACTTAATAAACAAAAAACTCATCTCGACGAACTAGTTGAATCATTGGAAGACACAACCGATATTGATGTAAATGATATTATAGAGGATTCTATCAAAAAGAAAAAATCAAAAAATAATACCAGAAGCATTACAAAAAATTCCACAAAGAAACGCGGATCTGAATCACAATCGGATGCATTATCAACAACACGGAAAAAAAATGTAATTAATTTGTAACTAACATCACTTAAAGAGGTAATATAGTTTATATAGTATCATTTATGGGTACTCATAAAAAAATTGAATTTTTAAATAAAATTAATATAAATGATAAATTAAAACAAAAAGTTAGTATGACGGACGATAATGTCGCAAAACGGAAAGCAAAAACTAACTCCAAAACTAACTCCAAAACTAATTCCAAAACTAACTCCAAAACTAACTCCAAAACTAATTCTAAAAATTCAAACAACACATTTCCAAAGAGAAGGGGCAGGCGTCCAAAAAAAATTTTAGAAAATATTGCAGTAGATGGAAATGAACAGAACGAAAATCCTCAGGAACAAAATAATTCTGCCGTTATTCTTAGGCTCAATATCGATCCCTCAAAATTAAAAAATATTTCAAATGATACAAATTTTATAAATAAAAATAAGTTACCAAAAATACCAAAAATACCTAAATTATCTAAATTATCTAAATTATCTAAATTACCAAATGATGCACATAAAGACAAAAATATTCCATCCAAAATTGATTACAATGATGACAATTCTTCAGAAGGAATGTTCAAAAATGATATACCTGGTGACAGCATATGCCATAAATGTGCAAAAAATGAAAAAGCATTAGTTGCATTACAGGCTCGGCTTGAAAAATATGAAAACAAAGAAAAAATAGATAAATCAAATAAAATCTATAACAACAAACTTGATTTTATTTCATTTATGTCGGACAAAAAAGTTACCCTCAAAAAAACAAATATTAAATGTTGGTGGGATTGCCATAATTTTACAAATTTACCATGTTTTTTGCCCGAACTATTTTATAACAATAAATATTATGTTAGGGGCTGTTTTTGTAGTTTTAACTGTGCACTGGCTTATAATTTGTACTATATTAAAGATTCAAAAATAGATAAAAGGAGATCTTTAGTGTACACATTATACAGGGAAATATATGGTTTGAGCTCTGATGATGTTATAAATATAAAAGAAGCTCCTCATAGAGAAATTCTTGAAGATTTTGGAGGAAATATGTCTATAGATGCCTTTAGAAGAACTTTTACAACGATGAGCAAAGAATATATTGTCTACATGCCACCAATTAGACCAATCAATATTATAATTGAAGAAAGAGATATTCAAACTGCTGATGACAATGGAAAAGAATTGGTACTGAAAAGGTCAAAACCGCTAACAAAAAAAAGATCTGTAATTTCGTCTATGAAAATTAATGCCGACGAAGACGAATAAAAAATTGAAATATTAATTTATTAATGTACTAATATTTAATAAATTAATGAACTAACTAATTTGTTCTGATGTCGCTTCCAACAAATAAAATTTCCAATAAACATTCGCGAGAAAATATATATTGTAGTATATGTGAAAAAATTATTTCCGACGAAGAATATGAAAATTATCCAATATGTAAAAATTGTAAACCCAGCTCCACCAGCTCCAAAGGACACATGCACAAAAAAAGAAAATTAGAAACAACAAATAATTCGGATTGTTGTGACGATACTTATTATCACTACCGCTTATTTTTTGTTTGATTTTTTCATAAAAAA
>Ga0206992_1052_pt1 | contig 25378 bp, 22 predicted proteins | sample Alteio_BWMinCont_6_FD_153267 | JGI IMG/M metagenome (GOLD analysis project Ga0206992, IMG submission 153267) | Enriched cells from forest soil in Barre Woods Harvard Forest LTER site, Petersham, Massachusetts, United States -... | ecosystem: Environmental > Terrestrial > Soil > Temperate forest >... | reverse complement strand
CATAAAGAACAGGGCGCTGAATGTCGGCCTTGACCAGCCAAAGGTAGTGGACCACGCCCGCCGAGGCGCTGAGATAAGCTAATCGGTGCAATCGCTGCCACTGACGCCCGCCAAGCTTGGCGATCCACTTTTTAGTCGAGGTAATTGCCAGTGGAACCATCGCGACGAAACCGGTAAAGCCCGCAGTGATGAACGGCCTCTTATAGACGTCGAGAAGAATGTCATGAAACGCGAAGAATTGGTCCAGCCAGACGTAGGTCATGAAATGAAGAAACCCATAGAAGAACGCAAAGAGGCCGAGCATTCTCCGATATCGAATCACTTCATTGAAACCGGTCAGCTTGCGCAGTGGGGTGATGCAAAGCGTGATGATCAGAAATCGAAGGGTCCATATTCCAGTGCTCTCGGTAATGTCCTTGATTGGGTTGGCGCTCAGATTATCAGTGGCTGCAGCGATCAGCAGCCAGACCACCGGGGCCAGGCATGCCAGAAAAACGAAAACTCTGATGGAACGTCGCAGCTTTATCATTAGAAATTCTTCCTCAGGTCCATCCCGGCATACATGGAAGCAACCTGGTCGGCATACCCATTGAATGGCAGAGTCTTGCGCTTGAAGAACTCGCCGATACGCCTTTCCGTGGCCTGGCTCCAACGCGGATGATCGACGGCTGGATTGACGTTCGAATAGAAGCCATATTCCGCCGGAGCAGCTTTCATCCAGGCCGTCACCGGTTGGCTTTCGACGAAACGGATCCGGGCGATCGACTTGATACCCTTGAAACCATACTTCCACGGCGTTACGAGCCGGATCGGCGCCCCGTTCTGGTTGGGCAGCGGCTGCTTGCCATAAAGGCCGACGGCAAGGATCGCAAGCGGGTTCATCGCTTCGTCCATGCGCAGACCCTCGACATAAGGCCAGTCCAGAACCTGATGCTTCTCTTCCGGCAACTGGTCGGGCGCGTACAGCGTCTGGAATTCCACATACTTCGCCTGAGGGGTGGGTTCGAGGCGTTTGATTAACGCGCTCAATTGGAAGCCTTGCCAGGGGATCACCATCGACCACCCTTCCACGCATCGCATCCGATAGATTCGGTCTTCGATCGTCAGTCCCTTGATCAGGTCATCGATTGGATAGATCTGCGGTTTCTTGACCAGACCTTCCACAGAAACGGTCCAAGGCCGTGTCCTGAAGTTCTTTGCGTTGATGGCAGGGGCATCCTTGTCGACGCCGAACTCGTAAAAGTTGTTATAGGTTGTGACGTCCTTGTACGGAGTCTGCTTCTCGTCGGTGTCGTACTGCCCTTTCTTCGTTTGGGCCAAAAGGCTTGTGGATGAGGCGATGACGGCCAATCCCGTCGCCAACTCGATGAACCGTCGCCGATTCAAATAGGTGTTCTCCGGGGTCACTTCAGAAGAAGGGATATTGGAGGCAGTTTTGATCACCATGACGGAACAAGACGTCAGACGACAGCTTTATTCCCGCTCCCGACAGGTTTAACCTTTGAGCCGCCGAAGGTAGTCGCTGACTGATGGGGCAATCGTCGACGCAACCTTCAGATTGCCCGCCCAGTCGAGATTCGAGACAACGTAAGCGAGAAACTGGCTTGTTTCAAAACCGGCGATTTCCAAGCGATCCTGGCTGTATCCATACACCGGAATGCCGGACGCCTGCGTTGCCGCTACAAGGTCTGCGCGGCTGAAACTCTCGCCCTTCTTTTCCGTGATCACCAGCGAAAGAATCGACCCGTTCTGGCCGGTCAAAATCAAGTGAACGTAATCGCGATGATTCTCACGGCAGCGATGGCCCTGCACGATCTGGAAGTCCGGTCCCAACTTCTCCTTGACGAGAGGCACCAGACCGATGAACTCCGGCCCCAAAGCCCCCTTGCCGGTATCCTGCCGCATTTGGTCGAAAGAGATGAGTTCCTTCCACTTCCCTAATTGGAGTGCACAATGTACATGATCGATCAGGCCGACTTGAATGATCTGCTGAGCTTCAGATGAAAGGGCCTGCAGCGCCTCGCTTCCGGACGTGGCGCCGGGAACGAACAAATGACTCGTCCGCACCGCAAGAATGCCGCTGACGACAAGAGCCAGCGCGGCTGCAGCGGCAATAAATGGATGTGCGAAGAAACGGCGGCGGCCACTCTCACGAATCGTCCGGCGCACAGAATCCAGTAAGATCCCGGGCGCCTCTTCCCGCTCGACGGCGCGCTTGAGCGATTGCTTGACGCGGGTACGAGCCTCAAGCGCCTGCGTGCAGGACTCACAGGAGGCGAGATGGCGCAAGACCTCGTGGTTGGTTTCCACCAATAACTCATTGTCCAGGTACGAATCGAAATATCCCCGAACCTTCTCGCAAGCCTTCTCACCAAAGTTGATGACTTTCATAATCCTCGAACCTCTTCGCGCGCATCATTTGGACCGGACGCTTCGGTAGGGACTGCCAACTTTGCCCGCAACTGCTTTCTGCCGCGACTCAGCCGGGACATCACGGTTCCAATCGGAATATTCAGTGCCTCCGCGATTTCTTTGTATGCGAATTCGTGAACGTCGGCCATCAAAATGACCTCTCTGAACTCGGCAGGGATCTGATCGAGTGCGGTCAGGATGTCTTCGTCGCGGATCTCTTCAGGAATTGGCGGTTCATATGGCAGCGTTTCTTCGATGGACCGCTCGCCATCGGACACGATCTTCTTGTTGTACCACTTGCGCCGATAGTGGTGGATTTCGTTGAATAAAATCTTGAAGAGCCACGCTCTGCAATTGGTCCCGGGCTCGAAACGGTGAAACGACTTCCAGGCCAGAAGATAAACATTCTGAACAAGATCCTGGGCTTCGGTTCGATCTCGAACAAGGTGAGCCGCCGTGCGGTACAAGTCATTCAAGTGAGGAACTGCAACCGCCTCGAACTCCCCACTGTCCACTCTTCTGTTAAGAAACACGACGTCTCCGGCAAGAAAAAATGTGCGTCACACATCTAAGAAGGCCGCAGCAGCGCTTTTTATTCCATTAAATGGCAATTATTCGGACGGGATCACAAGGTCGAACGAAGAGGTGAGTTGGATTGTCTTGTGCAATGTGCGGTACAGAGGGCACCGCATGGCGTAGATGCCGTGCGTCCGTTCGATCACACTCCTTTTCTCCTCAAGGGCCACCACATGCATCGCCACATGGATGCGGCGGATGACCAGCACGCCTTCCTCTTGTTCGACTTCCCCGGTTACATCCGCGGTCAACTTTCCGTCGCTCGCGTCAATTTGACGCGCTTCCAGCGCGCCTCCAAAGGTTCCCACCATTCAACCGGCAGTGGCGGCAATAACGTAGTCAATCGTGGACGCGTGCGATTCCCCCAACTTGGCAGGATCCACTTTATAGTGTTCCGCGATAGCGCCATGGACGCTGAAGCTTACGGGTTGCGATTCACCCGGCAGGTAGGCGATGCGGAGGGGCCCTTTCCTGCGCTCAATCCTAGACTTCGAAACATAAACCACGTCACTCATGCTTCTCCTCCTGCCGCTTATCGTAACACTTCACTTCACTGGAAGCGCTTCTCCCAACGGTATTGCAGAAACCCCAAGGATCGCGCGCGTCTTTCGTGACTGTGCGAAGACGACCAGCCGGACATTGTCCGCCTTCCACCGCTGGTCGAGTTCAACGACTGCAGTTGCTGTAAAGGCGCCCGCGCCGTCTCCGCGGCCGATCAGGGTCAGCTTGCGAACGACCGCGGCATGACTGAGCGTCCGACCTCGGTTTTCGCCGCGTGCGACGCTCGACGACAGATTGTTTTCCGTCACCGCTAGATAGACGTCAAAAGGTCCGTTCCTTTCAGGACCGTCCAACGGCGTCATTCGGACTTGAACCGCAGGCCGCTCTTCCGAACCGCTAACCTTTGTAATCTCAATCGTCGCCTTTGGCTTGCGGCCGGCACTCGTCAAAGCTAGAACTGCAGCGCCGCGGTTGCTGCCCACGAAGTCTGAATGGCCGTCCACAATCATCTCGGGAGTGTAGGGGCTCGAAGTATTCAGGGCCCGAGCATATTCCTCCTGTCGACGGCTGAACTGGACGTCCGAAAACGGATCCTTCCAGCCCTGGCTGTTCCAATAATCCACATGTTCACTCATCGCGATGATTTCGACCCCGGCCATCGTGTTTTGCGCCACGAGTTGGGCCAGAAACTGATCCGCCGGTGGACAGCTTGAGCACCCTTCCGACGTGAACAACTCGACAAGCACCGGGATTCGCGTCTGGCCCCCCGCTGCATGAACTGAGGAGCCCGCGACCATCAAACAGAAACCGAGGACCATCCAGCATTTAGTTCTGCTCATAGAGGCCTCCGATTATCAAAGTGCAAACCGATTTAGAAACGAGAACCAACTCGCCATTCGCGCAAGGTTGTTCGTCAGGATCAGAACGCCAACCGCCGTAACAAGAGCTCCGCTGGCAATTTCAACCGCGCGAAAGTGGCGTTTGAACCGGCCGTAGAACCCAAGAAAACGATTCAAAGCCAGGCTGGTGATGAGGAATGGAATCCCCAGACCGAGCGAATATGTCGCGAGTAGAAATACGCCGTCGATTAAGGTCGACTTGGTGCTTGCGAGCGTCAGAACTCCCGAAAGGATCGGACCGATACAGGGCGTCCAGCCAAAGGCAAAAGCTAAACCCAACACCAGTGCTCCAGCTATTCCTCGAGGCTTCGCGACCTGGTGGAATCTTTTATCCTGATAGAGAAATTTGATCTTGAAGATGCCCACCAGGTGGAGTCCGAAAACAATGATCACGACGCCGGCCACCCGGTGGAGCACAGCTACCTTGGACAGCAGGATCTGTCCAAGGTAGGTGGCGGAAGCACCGAGGCTAATGAAAGTGATTGAGAACCCCACGATAAACATCACCGAATTCAGCAAGACCACTCTCTGGAGAGATGGGTTTCTACTCTCGTTCTTGAGCTGATCCAACGTGAAACCGGAAATGATCGAAATATAGCCCGGTACAAGCGGCAAGACGCATGGAGACAAGAACGAAACCAGACCAGCCGCGAATGCCGCAAAGATTGATACCTGATCCATGGCGTGATTACTTTAGGCCGTGCAACATCTGCAGGACAGTGTCAGCTCCCGCTCGATCGCCATGAGTACTGCTGAACTTTGTGAATCGCACCGTCCCAGCCCGGTCAATCAGGAATGTGGACGGATAGGCCGTCTCCTTCGGGGCGTCCCAGCGCAGTCCATAAAGGTTCGTAAAGGAATAGTCCGGGTCCAACACCAGATAGAAATTTGCGGGCACTGTTTTCCCCCGCACGAAATCCTGGGCATGTTCCGCCAGGCCTTCGGCTGGACCGGGGTAGACTGCGATGATGTTCGAACCGGCGGCCTGGAAATCCTTTATCCGGCCCATGAACTCGCCAACTTGCGCAGTGCAGTACGGGCACTGATATCCCGGGAATCCTCGAAGCATCAAAAGAACGACGGGGCCCTTCTTCGTCATCGCGGCCAGTTCAACCTCTTCGCCTTCTGCAGTTTTGAGCTTGAAGTTAGGTGCCTGCGATCCGACTGTCGGTCTCGACATCGCCATGTTTTGAGGAGCCATACCCATGCCCTGAGACGGTGCCATACCCTGGGGCGATTGAGCAAAAGCGAGTGAAGCAGCAAAAAGAAACGAGAACAACACGAACGTACGAATGGACATTTTCAAAACCTCCTGCGACAGAAAGGACTTGGCACACCGACTTTATTCCGTGAACACGGAATAAATCGAAGGCGGCGACGGTTTACATCTCCAAGGGGGCAATGCCATGAAAATCATCAACGCGAAAGTTCACGGATATCTCGATTATCTGGTCGTTCTTATTTTTGTTTGCGGCCCTGTGGTTTTCCATTTATCCACAGCGCCGGCGGTCATTTCCTACTCGCTGGCTGGTGTTCACTTGTTGCTGACCTTGTTGACCGATTTCCCTCTCGGTGTCGTGAAGGTCGTTCCCTTGAAATGGCACGGAATCGTGGAACTCATTGTGGGACCTGCTCTCGTCGCCCTGCCCTTTGTGCTGGGCTTCGGTGCCGAACCGTCGGCGCAATATTTTTTTGTCGTGAACGGAATCGTCGTTTCATTGGTTTGGGTTTTAACGGATTACGGTCCGCGTCAGGTGCGGGAATAAAGCTGGTCTCCAAAGTCTTGTTACGTAATGAAGAGACCCTCCGTCTTTCTGGCGTCAACCATCGTTGTTGCCCTGCTTGCCTCTGGATGCTCGGGACAATCCCCTGCAGCTGCAATCGCGCCGAATGCCGCACCCGAATTCGATCTGGCTGTTGTGAACGGCAACGGCTCACTGACAACTGCGGACCTTAAAGGGAAAGTCACCGTGATGGATTTCTGGGCGACATGGTGCGAACCGTGCAAGACCGAAATACCGAAGTTCAACGAGTTGTTCGACAAGTATGCCAGCGACCCTTTCCAGATGGTTGGGGTGACGATCCAATCGGGCTCGGCTGAAGACATCAAGCTCAAGGTCGAAGAGCTCAAAATGAAGTATCCCGTCGTAGTTGGTGACGACAATGTCGCGGAGGGCTTTGGCGGCGTGCTCGGCTATCCGATGACATTCCTCGTGAACAAGGACGGCACGATCTACAAGAAGTACATGGGCGCCTTACCCGACAAGCAGGAACAGCTTGAAAGGGACATCGATACCCTCCTGAAAAATTAGCGGGACCCAGGGAAAGAATTTTTGTTCGCAACCGGAGGACGACTCAAGGCCATGGATGATGCTCGATGAACCGATGGGCATAGAGTTCGAAGCCAATCACCAGGAACGTGAAGATTGCAGACCCGCAAATGATGTATGCGTCCCGGCTTCGCCGGTGTGGGCTGCGCCAGAAAGAGTGGAGGGTCACCAAGGTACCCAGGAGCGCGCAAGTTACTAAAGGAAAGCGAATTCGCCAGTCGTCAAGAAACGCCAAAGCGCCAGTAACTCCAGCGATAGACCCGAGTCCAATGGCCACGGCCAGCGGTCCGATCGAAACTGTCGCCGCGCAGGGCGCGCCGAGCACCGAGAGGATCAGAGCACTAAACGCGAAGGATCGCCCTCCGCCGGGCCGCTCATTTGAAAACGTTCTTGGGGGGCTGGAGTTCCTACCAGTTGCGCGGAGACGATAGGCAGGCAGGGGCTCCCCGAGGCCTTTCAGTGAAAGGATTTCGGTCCCTACTCCAGGGAATTCGCCCGCAACCTGTTGGTAGACGGTGGCGTCCGCCAGAATCTCTCCAGCTTCGGTTTTTCCTTCCAACCGCGCAGCAACATTAACAACCTCGCCAACTGCCGTGAAATGCCGTTCGTCGTCTGAGCCAAGAGAACCTACATGGGCCCAACCTGAAGCGATACCGACTCCAGCCGCCAGCGGGCGGTCAAAGCGAGGCCCAAGTTTCTCCGTCTGCTCCAAAATCTCCATTGCGGCTGCGACAGCCCGGGCGGGGTGGTCGGGAGCAGGCAGAGGAACATTGAAGATTGCCATCACGGCATCGCCGATGTACTTGTCGATGAAGGCCCCTCGTTTCACCAGTTCGTATGTGCTCATTTGCAGGAACGCGTTGGCGATTTCAAAAGCGCGATCCGCCCCGAGTTCATGAGTAAGTTGGGTGAAAGAGGATAGATCCGCAAAAAGCACAGTGATCTCGATGAGCCGCCCTGCTTCGACATGAGTGTTGCAGCGATTGCAGAAGTTAGGATTTCGAGTGCTGCGAGTGATCCCAAACAGGCGAGCAACGTAACCGAACACACCGTACAATGGTGTTCCACAGATGAGACAGCGGTGAGCCAGCTCCTTCGGTCCGTTTTCTGCCCGATATTCTTTAGACATATCTCAGCAGGTAAAGCCCGCTACACCTTCGAATATTCCGCCGATTGAACAGAAAAGCTACCTGCTTGCCATGACGCCCCCGTCAACTGGCAACACGGTGCCCGTAATCCACGAAGCTTCGGGAGAGGCGAAGAACAGGATTGCGGCCACGACGTCCGCGGGCTGGCCGTTCCGTCCCAGCGGATGGAACGCATTGAAAGTGGGAAGGACTTGCTTGACTTGCTCGTCAGTCAGAAAGGTGTTGTAAACAGGTGTTTCAACAACTGCGGGAGCCACTGCGTTGATCCGAATGTTGTATGGGGCGAGTTCGACCGCGAGGTTTCGCACCATCGCATGGACACCGGCATTGGCCGCGGAATAGGCGCTTGAAGGTGTCGCGGTAACCGCGCGCTCCGCCCACATGGAACCGGTGTGGACAATGACACCACCTCCGCGCTTTATCATCGCTTTCGCGGCGGCCTGAGCCATGAAAAACTTGCCCTTCAGAATAATTCCGACGACGCGGTCGAAGTCCGCTGGAGTGTGCTCAAGGAAGGGTTTTGGCGTGAAGACGCCAGCGTTATTCAACAGGATGTCTACTCCGCCGAAGCGCTCCTCAGCCAAGGCGACCGCGCGCTCAGCAGTTGTGGGGTCCGACACATCGGATGCCAACGTCGCGATCCGCTCACCGCTGGAATCGATTGCGGCGGCAGTGTTCTCCAGCACGCCGGCGCGACGGCCAACGATCAGTACACGAGCACCCTTCGCAACAAACTGCCGCGCCGCTTCGGCCCCGATACCCGTGCCTCCGCCGGTAATAACGACCACTTTCTTTTCAAACATATCTCTCCTATCAATGCTAGAGCTTGCCTATAAATTTCAGAGCGCCGTGGAGTTCGCGCTGCATTATGGCGTCCAATGGCGTGACCGGCTTTCGTACAGTGGCGGTCTTAATGACGCCCATCCAACATAGTGCCTGTTTATATGCGGCGATAAAATCGAAAACGTTGGGGAAGGCCATCGCGTTCAAAGGGCACACCTTGGACAGGTAGATTTGCCGGGCCTGGTCGATTCGTCCGGCTTTGACGAGGCTGAACATCTCCGAATTTTCGCGCGGAAGGACACAACTGGCGGCCGAAGTCATCCCGTAAGCGCCGTAGCACAACATTAGATAAGTTAGACGATCGTGCCCAGCCCAGGGAGTGATCCTGCCTTTCGAACGGGTCCAGATTTGTGCAATCTTTTCGGGCTTCTCCAGAAAAATTTTACAGTATTTGATTTGTGGGAGCTGGTCGCTGATCTGCTCAATCAAGTCCAGGCCTAATTCAATTCCAGCTCCGCCATCGTAAATCGCAACCGGCAAATCGGTGACGTCGTTGATCGCCTTGAAGTGGTCAAAAATGCCGGTACCTTTGTACGGATGCCGGTAAGGAGCCGTGGTAAAAAGGTAATCCGCGCCAGCTTTCTTCGCGTATTTCGAAAGATCAACCGAGATGGATGTGGCAGCCGATTCAACGCAGAAGCCCACGGGAACCCGTCCATTAACATGACGGATCACAAGGTCGGCAAAGGCTTTTCGTTCGTCCGTATCGAACAGGAACCCCTCACCCGTGCTGCCGTGGACCACGATGCCGTGAACTCCGCCATCAATGACGAAGTCGAGCAGCCTCCTGGAGCTCTCTTCATCGACGCTCTCGTCCTCATTCAATGGCGTCACTATCAGGCATTGATTCCCACTGATTTCCGTCATCGCATATTCTCCTGGTTCGAGCTGCTCATCGGTTTGCGGCTAGAGGCCCCGGCCAGTAAAGACTCGGCGTGCCAGATTTATTCCCCAGATGGGGAATTTTTCGAAGCGGGTCCGGCTTTACCACTTCGACGGGATAGAATGTGAACAATGGTTGAGGTTGGACAGAAAGCCCCAGAGCACGGATTCAACCGGGTGTCGGACAAGTCTTGTTTATTGGTTTTTCTCGAAACCGATTGTCCAACATGCCGACTGAGCATGCCCTATCTGAACAAGCTGGCCGGGCAGTCTATGCCAGTCATCGGTGTCTCTCAGGATACTGAACCCATTACCCGCCAATTCGCAGAACAGACAGGGGCAGCCTTTCCAATCCACGTGGACAACGGACTGAGCCTGTCGCGCGCGTTCGATCCTGTGGCTGTACCGGCATTCTTCCTGATCAACGCCGAGGGATCTGTAGTCAAAGCGCATATCGGCTTTGATAAGGATGAGCTGAATGCCCTGGCGGCGCAGTTGGGTCTCGGACCAGTCGCCGATCCCTACGACGGACGTCCACAGCGCAAGCCTGGATGTTCGTCGCGTCACCTTGAGCCATCGGACGAGAATGCACCTGCCGAACCGCTGAATCTGCATGCGACCGCTGGAGCGCGCGCCTCTCGCATTGACGTATCTGAAGATCCCTTCGAGTACTGCTATCGCGTCTTCGGCGATCCGCTGCCAGTGATTCCGCCGACGGTTGAACGCGTTGAGGGCATGATGTCGCGCCTGGATCCGGCGGAACTCGTCGGTCTTATCCCACCTTGTTATGGCGAAGCCACCGTTGAAAAGATTGCGGCCAATGCTGTGATGGCCGGATGTACGCCGGACATGATGCGCGTATTGATCCCCCTGGTGCGCGCCGCCTGCGACGAACGGCTTAATCTGCACGGCGTGCAAGGAACAACGCACTTCGCTGCGCCCCTGATCATTGTGAATGGTCCGGTGCGCCGGGAGCTGGGATTCGCCTGTGGGCAGAACGTATTCAGTAATGTTGCGCGCGCCAACAGCACGGTCGGACGCGCGCTGCAACTGATTCTGCGAAACGTGGGCGGCGCGCAACCCGACGGAATCGATATGTCGGCGCTGGGCAATCCCGGCAAATTTTCATACTGCATCGCGGAAAACGAAGAAGAAAGTCCCTGGGAGCCTTTACATGCCGAACTCGGATTCAAGTCTGACGAAAGTGCGATCACACTCGTCGCGGCGGAGGCGCCCCACGGTGTCAGCGAGCACATATCGCGAAGTGGTGCAGGAGTGCTCCGGGCGATTACCCACGCTCTGGCAACTGTTTGGAGCTACCGGACCTGCATGACGGTTGAGGCGCTCGTGGTGCTCGGAATCGAACATGTGAAGACGATCCATCGCGATGGATTCACCAAACAGGCAGTACGCGAGTTTCTGTTCAACAATACCGGGATTCCGGTGCGTATATATAATGATGCCGACGGCGAAGGTGCGAAGCAAACGCACCTCTATCGGGAAATCACGATCGGCGGCGAACTTTGTTATCAGAAGTTTCGTGCGCCCGAATCAATCAAAATTCTGGTGGCTGGCGGCTCGGCTGGTAAGTTTTCCGCTGTCCTCGGCAGTTGGGCCGCCGGCCCGCGCGGCAGCCAAATGGTGACCTATCCATGTCAATAACTCTTGTAAACCCGTGTGATGAACGCAAACTCTCGGCCACGAGAGCCCCGCGTCTGAACGGACTCGCTGGCAAAACAGTAGCCCTGCTCGATATCAGCAAACCAGGTGGAAGCATCTTTCTCGATCGGATCGAGCGCTTACTCGTTGAGCGTCATGGTGTTGGGCGTGTGCTGCGAGAAAGCAAGCCCACTTACACGAAGCCCGCTCCCGGCCCGCTTCTTCAAAGATTGCGTGGAATCGATGCGGTGATCGAGGCCCTGGCCGATTGAGGGTCGTGCACAACGTGCAGTTTGCACGACACGATTCAGTTGGAAAACTGGGGTATTCCCGCCGTAGCGGTAGCAACGCATGAATTCATGTTACCGGCCCGCGCACAGGCTGCCGCTCTCGGCAGGCCGGACTTTGATGCCGTTTATGTGCCGCATCCGATCCAGGACCAGACGCAAATCGAGATCAAGGCCAGGGCCGATGCCGCTCTTGACGAAATCATCGCGAGGCTGATTGCATGAAAATCTACTTTGGCTTCACCGTCGCGGGAGACCGTTCGTCGCTAGGGGTGGCACGAAGAATTGTCGAACTTATTGAAGAAATGGGCCACGAGGTACTAACCAAACATCTGGTCCGGGACGATGCCTGGGAAGCGGATCGGCTCATCAGCCCTCAGGATATCTACAAGCGCGATATGAATTGGCTCGAAGAATGCGACCTATTCATGGCCGAAGTGTCCGGCTCGTCATTCCGGTCTGGGTTTTGAAGCCGGATATGTGCTGGGTGCAACTCAGAAGGGTGCCGTATTGTTCTATCGGCAGGAAGTTGAGAAAAAGATCTCGTTATTGATCACCGGAAACGGTCACCCCGCCTGCAAATTGGTGCCATATTCCGATGTGAGCGAGGTCGAAGCCTTCCTCAAGAGCCAATTGGGAAAGTGATCGTCACATTCTTTTAATTGAGGTGGCCATAGCAGCTGAAACACCTGAAAACGTCGACCACTATAATAGAGGATGCAAACGACCAACTTTACTGCTCCAACGTCTCCAGCCTACCGGGATGTTTCCGAGTGGGAAATAATTGTTTCTAAAGTACTTGATGGCCTTTAAGAGGTTCGACACGACGTTCCTGGAGGGGAATCGGCATTCGCTTCTAGTAGATCGTCATTTCGAAGATGCGGCCCGTTTTCTGGAAAGACAACCGCCTTTTTGAAAAGGCAGCCGGAAATTTACATTTTCCCGTTGTCTTTTTGAAAAGGCGGAAGGAAATTCGCTTTTTCCCGTCGCCTTTCTCGAAAGGCAGAAGGAAATTTACATTTTCCCTTCGCCTTCTTGAAAAGACAACCGACAATTTGCTTTTTCCCTTCGCCTTTTTCAAAAGGCGGCCGACAATTTGCTTTTTCCGGCTGTCTTTTTTTGAAAAGCCGGTCGCCTTTTCGAAAATCCGGCGCTCTACCAAAAAATTGAAGAACTTTTGGCCATTTGGCGAAAGCGAAGTGTTGTGAGTGGAAGTCCTCATACAGTGAAGGTCACGCTCGAGCGCGCGGCCTGTCGTCCGCGCAAGTAAACACAGCAGGCTTATCTATGTATTCTCCGACCTCCGGGGCGCCTAACGTCACTTTATGCGACCCTTATAGAACGAACAAGACAGGAATGCGTGGCGCGACTAGCGATGGGAGTCTCGGAGGATTTCCTCGACGATCCGGCGCCCCAGGCATCCAGACGTCCTGAACTGCGCCCCTTTTTCACATAGACGCTTGAGTTGTTCCTTGCCTTCGTCCGCGATAAACGTGACGTCGCAAAGGTCGAGCAGCACGTGGTCTCCTGCAGTGTCGGCTGTCACCTGATGCCAGGTGCGCTCGAGTTCTCCGATCCACGGTCCCGCCAACTTGCCCTCGAGCCTTAAGGTCGCCGCTTGCGGACTGTTTTCAATGGTGATTCTCAGCATAGGTTCGGAAGAGACAAAGCCCGAAAACCTTCGAGCTTTGTCTCTTCATTCTGGCGACCGGAAGTTAGAACTTGTACTTCGCGGTAAATTGGAAGATACGGGGAGAAAGGATAGCGTTGGGTCGGTAGAGACTGCCATCCAGTCCTTTGAACGCCGCAGTGCCGATGGTCGAGCCCACTCCGGTTACTGTGTTCGCGTTCACCGTGTTGAACACCTCAAAGTCTCCCTCGATCGATTGTTTGTCGCTGAGCTTGAAGATTTTTGAGAAGCGCTGGTCCCAGATGTTCACCCAGGGATAGCGTTGCTGTTCCGTGGCAAGAGTCAGTACGACGTTCACGCCCAGGTTGTTCTTCACCTGCAACTGCTGAGGTATCCAGTTTCCGCTCTGCGCAGTGTAGTTGGTGGCCCAGCGGAAACCCCAGGGAAGGTCGTATGTGCCATTGAGCTTAATGGCCTGGTCCCAAACGGACGGGCCGTAGAAGGTTGTCCCATTGGCGTGATAGTAGAGGTCGTTCGGATTCTGGGCATCAAACGGGTTGGTATGACCCATTGAGATAACATAGCTACCCAGGGCCGACCATTTGTTCGAAGCCTGCTTGTTGAAAGTCACTTCATACGCCGTAAATTGATTCTTAGCTTCACCGTTGCGATTGTTCACCACCAGGGTGTTGATCTGACCCTGAGTTGGGTAGCTCTTCGGCACCGAAAAGACACAAGCGGTACCGCTATTCGCGTCTCCACCGATGACCGATCCCGCCGGCGCCGCGACAACCGTATTCGCGGCCGCATTGTAGTTGTAACAAAGTTGGTCCGACCAGGCGCCGAAGGGCTGCGCCTGGTCGATTGACTTCGTTCTGGGGTAGTCAAACTTGCGGACGACGTTTATCCGCAACGAATAGTTCCGGCTAAAACCGATATCGGCTCCGGCGGTGTATTCGTCCAGGTAGTCCGAGTCCAGATTCGTGCTGAGTTTGTTCTGCCAGGTCGTTGGATCCGAGGCGGAAAAGCCCGGAGCGCCGCTTCCACCGCCACCGGTGCAGGCTACTGAACTGTAATTGCCGACAGCTGGCGTAAAAGGAATGTCTCCCTTCCAACCTTTGTAGGTGCACGTGGTCGTCGCGTTCGGATTCACCGTGCTGGAACTGTTTAGCGGCGATCCGATTCCCGAGCTGTAAGCTGTGTAACGGCCGTAGCTGCCCTTGATCGCGACCTTGCCGTTGCCTGTCAGGTCGTACGCGAACGAGATCCGAGGATCGAATCTCAGATAGGTTGGGAACTTGTTCGTCCCGATTTCCTGATAGTTAAACGGAGTCGCAAAGTCCGGGGCCGGCGGACTGTTCACGCCGTTCGGAATGGCGCTTACCGGTCCGGCGCCTTTGCGGCCCTGGGGAGGCAGCCACGAGTTGTAGTAATCCATCCGCAGACCGATGGTTGTGGTTAACTTTTTGGTCATGGTGATCTTGTCGTTCACATAGCCCGCCTTGTAACCGAAGGCGCTGATGGTGGTGTTGGGGTAGTCGAAAACCTGAACCGCAAACGGATGCTGGAAAACGCCAAGGATATTCAAAGGCGTCGAGACGGTGTAGTCTTCGCTCGTCAAGCTCTGGTATTCATAAACCTGCTGGTTGGGATAGCCAAGGTTAGTTGTGTAGTTCTTGGTCCACCAACCCGTGTATCCCGCCTTGAGTTCATTATTCTTGCCGAAGATCGACTGGAACCGGCTTACGTCGCCCGTCCATGTCCAGCGGATCGGACGGCGGTATATTGCCAGTTGCGGTCCAAGAGTCGCGTTTGTTGTGGTATCGAATCTGCGAACATCGTTCGCGTCTGCCAGGGTCGGAACGCCGGTTGAAGCGTCGAGAGAATTTGCCGCCGCACCGGAATGAGCAATATCCGGCCACCAATATCCGCCGCGGTCAACGGCGAACGTCGCTGTGGTCCTCGAGTTGATGATGTCCGTCCACTTGAAATCCGGCCCATAGGTTGCCCAGGAATGTTGATTCTGAGTGGCTTCGAGCGGAATGCGATTGCTGGCATTTCGAAACGCCTGAATCTTCAGATTGAGCGGCCAACTGACCTCGAGCTTCTGCTTCGAGGTCAGTTGATAGGTGAGTTTTCCAGTTGGATCCTGAAGTTTGCTGGTGAAAACGGACGGCACACCTGTGCGACCGGTCGGATCAGCGGAGAGTGAGTTGGCGAAGCCGATGTAACCTGGAACGTACTGGCCGGATTGACCGTCCGTGTAGATAAAGTAGAACCAGGCCTTGTTCTTCAGGATCGGGCCGCCGAGTTCGCCCCAGATATTCCGGAAGTTCGTAAACTTGTTACTACCGGTAGAGAACCCACGTCCGACGAGGTTCGCATCGATATTCGTAGCTTGACCGAACGGCTTCCAATTGCCATTTTCATACTGGGCATTGAAGCTGCCATGGAATTGGTTGCCGCCGGATTTCACGGTCATTTCCATGGTGACGCCAGAATTGCCTTGATCCGCGCCTTTTGAAGCCGTAGTGAAGTTGATCTCTTCAAATGAGCCATAGTCCGCGTAGCCCTGACACCAAACCAACCCGTCGATAGCCATCACGTTGTTGCCGGTGCGGCCATAGGTTTTGCCGCTGACCGCCGATCCCGTTCCAAACTGCGAATTCCCGACGTCGTAGGTTCCAGTGAAAAAGACGCCGGGAAGCATCGCGTTCAGGCTGGTGAGGCTGCGTGAGTATGGGATGTCATCAAGCTTATGGATGTCCCAGTTAACGCCAACTGTCGCCGCCTCCAGATCAATCGCGGGTGCCTGGCTGACAACAGTAATTTCGTTCGCGACCGACACGACCGACAGCTTTCCATTGATCGTGATGGTCTTGTTGGGTTCAACAATGACCTGGTCGACGTTCAATGTCTGAAATCCGGCCAGCCCAAAACTTACCCGGTATGTACCTGTCGGTAGCAACGTGAACCGGTAAGTTCCGGTTTCGTCCGTTACCGCGGTGCGTGCACCACCGATCATGGAGGGGCTTGTGATGCTCACTTCAACTCCTGGAATCAGAGCACCCGAATCGTCCTGGGCTCTCCCAGTAATATTGCCGGTCGATTGACTTTGTGAAAATGCCGGCAAAGCGGTGAGAGCGAGGACAAGAAACACGAAGATCGTACAAACGTAGTTTTTCTTCAATTTTGTCTCCTCTAATGCAAGCAGTGGCCTCATTGCCGCAGGGGGGAAGGCAGTTCGACCAAGGTTCAAAAACTGGTCTGGCACCTGTATCCGGTGCTTATTTCGTGGCGATCGGAAACGGCGATGATCTTGTCCGGCAGGGCTGCATCGAGCCAAGAACTTGCAGGACGTCTAGATCCTCCTGCATGATGCCCTCCCTGTCTGATCTTCACCGTACACACTCATAGACCGCGCATGCGTTGGTTTTATTCCCGGCAAGAAATTCCTTCGGGAATAAATCGTCGCCTTCGCGGTCTATAAAAACAGTGACGTGGATGAGGACGTGGTTATGAGGTTTATGAGGACAGCGACGGAACACAGTCCAGGCCTGGAGGCTACGGCTCACGAGCTGCTGCTCATCGAACGAGCTCAGGCGGGAGACCGTCAAGCTTTCGAGGATCTGATCTTCAAATACGACAGTGACATTCTCCGTTTGACCGTACGTCTGCTTGGAGACCCGGACGAAGCTCGAGACGCGTATCAAGAGACGTTCTTGAAAGTATTCCGTTTCATCCGCCAATTTCGCCAGCAATCGAGCTTCTATACTTGGATCTTCCGAATTGCTGCCAATGTTTGTTTCGACCGCCTAAAGCGGAGAAAGAAACCGTGGCAGCAGGTCTCGCTCGATAGTGAGTCGCCCGACGCTTTTAAACAAACCATTCGAGCTACGAGCTGTTACCACAATCCTGAGCAGTTGTTCTGGGCAACGCAGCTGCGCGAACGCATTAATCGGGCGCTCAATGCTTTGTCGCAAAAAGAGCGGCTGGTCTTCGAACTGAAGCACTATCAGGGTCTAAGGGTGAGGCAGATTGGTGAAATGATCGGGAGCACAGAAAACACAACCAAGAATTGCCTCTACCGGGCCACACGGAAATTAAGAGCGTTGCTGATGGCGTGACTGATTGGTTTCCCTGCGCTCCCGCTCCCGATTACGCGACTCGTCGCCCCTTGTTGATCAAAAAGTAACAAAACTGCAACAGGCCGCTCCGATACTCTTCCCGGACTAAGTCGGTCCACTCGCTCATAAATCAACCAGCTCAGAACTTTCGCCAGGGAGTCCCCTGGCCAAGAGGATTTAATGACCAAGATAGAGAAACTCGTTTCCACCAGGCCGAGTCTAAACGTCGGCTCATCCACTCAATGGCGAGGGGTGTGGAAGCAGATCATGGCGATAGCGCAGCGTTGCGCAATACGGACCCTGTCCCTGTTCGCGGTCCTGGCATGCATGTGCGTTCTCCTGATCGGCCAGACACAGCTCGGCACCGGCTCGATCGCCGGCACGATTCTCGACCCCTCCGGCAACGCCGTTTCGGACGTCGCAGTCACTGTAGTCAACCACGAGACTGGTCAGGAACGGCGCACCATCACCACCGGCAGCGGCACGTTTCAGATTCCGGTTTTGCCCGCTGCTGCCTACGACATCGTCGTGGAGAAAGATGGATTCAGCCGGCTTGAGTCGAAGGACTTGCAGGTGACCGTCGGAAGCACCGTCACTGTGACGTTAAAACTGCAGATTGGCGCGGTCTCGGCAACAGTGGATGTTGTTGCCGAAGGGGTCGCTGTTGACACTACCCAGACCAGCGAAGGCAGCCTGATAGACCGCAACGAGATTGACAACTTGCCGATCAATGGACGCCGGTATGATCAGTTTGCCCTTCTCGCGGCCGGGGTGACACGGGACAGTCGTGTTGGCCTGCTCAGCGTCCACGGGGTGGCGGGCGTCTTCAATAATTTTACCGTTGAGGGCAATGATGACAATCAGGCGCTCTTTTCAGAAGCTCGCGGACGGACGCGCATCGCGGGCAGCATCAGCGCCAATGCCATCGATCAGTTCCAGGTGCCGACGGCTGGGTTTCTTCCTGAATACGGTCGGACCGCGGGTGGAGGCGTAAATACCCAGGTGCGTTCGGGGGGCAGCCAGCTCCATGTCGACGCCTTCTACTACTTCCGCGATTCAGCCATGAGCGCGCTTGACCCGATTGCCAAAGCAAGCGGCGCGCTCAAGACCTACGAGCAGCGCCAGCAGTTCGGCGGATCGATTGGCGGCGCCATCGTCCCGAACAAGCTTTTCTTTTTCGTGAATTATGACCAGCAGATTCGCCCGTTCCCATTGCTCACTTCGGATACCAGCAATGTACTGACTACGGGTTTGCCTGCCCAGCCTACGGCGCAGCAGCTTGCTGCCTTCAATGCCGGCGCTGCCTTCCTTCGCGCTGAGTTCCCGAATGGCGCACCCAACAACACGATTCCGCGAACTTTCAATCAGCAATCGCCACTCGAGAAGGTGGATTGGACCATCAACCAGAAGAACACGCTCTCGGTTATGTACAATTACCTGCGCTGGTCGAATATCAACGCCATCCAGACGCCGGCAGTGCTTGGTAATGTCGGCCGCAATGGAACCGACGACGCCCGCATCCACAGCCTCAACTTTCGACTCACCACGACCCTGCAGCCGACGCTGGTCAATGAAGCGCGCTTCCAGTGGGGACGAGACTTTGAGTACGAGTTCCAGAACATGAGCGGCCCCCAGGTTACGGTCGGCGGTTTCAGCTATGGCACCGCCACTTTCTTGCCGCGCCCAGCATACCCGGACGAGCGGCGCACGCAGGTTGTCGACAATCTCTCCAAAATCGCCGGATCTCACTCGTTCAAATTCGGCTTCGAACTCAGCAGGGCTTACGACATCCTGAACAACCCGGCGAATTTCGCCGGCTCCTATTCCTATAGCAACGCACTCGCCTTCGGCCAGGACCTGCTCAATCCCGCGAGTCACAGCTACACAAACTATCAACAGAGCTTCGGACTGCCCGGTTTGAACTTCGGCACAAACGATTGGGCACTGTTCGCCCAGGATCAGTGGAAGCTTCGCCGAAATCTGACATTCAACTATGGCCTCCGCTGGGACTTTCAACAGATGCCGGCCGTCGTGCATCCGAATCCGGCGATCCCCACGACCGAAAGTCTCAATGAAACCTTCACTAACTTCGGACCACGCACGGGGTTGGCCTGGGACATCGCCGGCAATGGGAAAACGGTTCTGCGTGCGAGCTATGCCCTGCTGTATGGCAGGACGTCTAACGGCATCCTCTTCAATGCCCTGACACAGACAGGCCTGATCGATCCTACACAGTCGACGATTTCGATCACGGCGCAGCCGACCGATGCGTTCGCGCCGACATTTCCGAATGTTCTGAGTTCCTTGCCGGCCAGTGCGACCGGCTCCGTGTCGGCCTTCCGTCTGGCCTCCGATTTCGCGAGTCCGCGGGTGCAGGAGATCAACGCAGGAATCACCCGCGAGTTGTTTTCCGGCACGACCATCTCGGTCAGCTACGTCCGCACCTACGCCGACCGCCTGCCCGCAACAATCGATAGCAACCTGCCGGCCCCCCAGTTTCAGCGCTCCTACCAGCTTCCTGACGGGAGCAACTTCACCGTGCCGTTCTCCGCTGGAGTTATTCGCACTGCTGCAGGCCAAACGGTGAATGTGAACCTGGCGCGTCCCAATCCGAACTTCGGGGCAATCACGCTCAATACTTCGATCGCCCAATCCTGGTATAACGCGCTGCTGGTCGAGGTGAAGCGCCGCTTGTCGAACGGACTTTCCGGAGGGATCACCTACACTCTGGCTAAAGCTGAAAGTACAACAGGAACAGGGGATGGTGGCGGAACGGGCACCGAAGGCCCTTTTGGCGGCGCAAACTTTCAGGACCAGTTCAATCGCGCCGCAAACAAGGGAGCGTCGCCGCTCGACCAGCGCCATCGCGCCAACTTCTTCGCCGTCTATCAACTGGCTCGATTGGAAACGGGCAACCCCGTAGGTAACGCGCTGGTCAACGGATGGGGAATAAGCACGATCTTCACGGCGGAGACCGGACGTCCCTATTCGCCCGGTATCAGCCTCGGAAACCTGCAGTTCCTTGGCACCGATGGCGCCGTTTACAACGGTTTCGGCGGTCTTCGCGGCCAGGGCAGCAGCAGCGATCGCAATATTGTACCGACGCTCGGTCGCGATTCCGTTTACGGCGACAAGAACTATCGTCTCGATCTCCGCATTTCGAGATCTTTCCATGCCACCGAGAAACTGCGCATGGAGATCCTGGGTGAGGGTTTCAACATCTTGAACCGCGCCAATTACAACGGCTACAACAGCACGCTCTTCGCCTCTACTGCGACGACAGCGACCACACCGCTCAGCCAGGCGGTGCCTCTGGTCCAGCAAAACAACTATGGCGTTGCCAATAACGACGGTTCCCAGCCCGACGGAACCAATGCCCGCCGCCTGCAGGTCTCCTTGCGATTGAAATTCTAGCTCGTTACTTCACCGACGATGACCTCCAGCCATGGACTTGCTCAGGTCCATGGCTGGAGGATCAGACAATCCCTTCGGGAATAAAATCGCTACATGCACGGTCTATGAGTGTAGGCGGTGAAGATCAGGAAGGAAAAACCCGTGCAGGAGAATGCAAAGGACATCGAGGCCGCCGTCGAGTTGCGTCGCGCGATTGCCGCAGAGCAGATGGTGGTTTACTTCCAGCCACAGGTCGAACTGGCTACCGGGCGGATACTCGGCGTCGAGGCCCTCGTACGGTGGCAGCATCCCGAACGCGGGCTGATCTTCCCCGACGATTTCATCCCCATTGCCGAGCGTAACGGCATGATGAACGACCTGACCGACGTCGTCCTCAACCAGGCAGCGCGCCAGCACGCGTTATGGCAGGCGGATGGCATTGATCTGCCGGTCGCGGTTAATCTCTCAGCAAGTTCTTTACGCGATTCCACACTGCCGGACAAGATCGTCGCCGTATGCGATCGCAATGGGATCAGCCGCCGTGGCCTCAGCCTGGAGATCACTGAGACGTCGGTTATGGCGGAGCCGGAGGCCGCTACCGCCATACTCAGGGTAATGGTGGAGCGGGGCTTTGCCATTGCTATTGACGACTTTGGCACCGGATTCTCCTGTCTCGCCCACCTCCGCAACCTGCCGGTCTCGATGGTCAAGATCGACAAGTCCTTCGTCCTGGATGTGGTCAACAGCGATGCCGACGCACACATGGTCCGAGGAACAATCGAACTCGCTCATGGGATGGGAAAGCAAGTCGTTGCTGAAGGGGTCGAGTCCAAGGAGGCGCTGGACTTGCTTCTCCTGATGGGCTGCGACCAGGGCCAGGGATATCACTGGAGCCGCCCCGTGCCGGCCGAACAGCTGACCGAATGGGTGACTGGAAATCAGAATACTGCCCTCTCGTCGAATGTCGGGGGAGCGGCGCCAATTCCGGCGCAGGAATCAAAGCGCCTCGCAGTCTTGCGCCGCTACCGAGTTCTGGATACGGCGTATGAGGCTATCTTCGATGACATCGCAGCGGCAGCCAGCCGTGTGTGCGGAACAGCGATGTCCGCGGTCAGTCTGGTCGACGCCGATCGCCAGTGGTTCAAGGCTCGAGTGGGATTGAAGATGCGAGAGACGGCGAGAGATCTTGCTTTCTGTGCGCACGCCATCATGGATCCGGATCAACTGTTCGTTGTCAACGATGCATGTGCCGACGAGCGTTTCGCCACCAATCCGCTGGTAACCGGAGATCCCCGTATTCGCTTCTACGCCGGGGCGCCCCTCGTTGCTCCCGACGGCTCAGCAGTCGGCAGTCTGTGCGTGATCGATTCGATACCGCGTCAGCTTAGCGGCTCTCAACTCGAGGCCTTAAGTCAGCTGTCCAAGCATGTCGTCGCCATCTTTGAAGCCAAACAACATTTGGCCGAGATCGCGCAAAAGTGGGGCACCTCGTCCAGGAATCTTCCGACTGCGGTTTGAGCGCAGCAACGATTTCCTTCGTCCTCGGGAATATCGTGCAGCTCCTTCTTGTCATTCAAGGTATAGGCCAAAGCGCGAAACAAGAAAGGAAAGCAACATGTCGAGAGATACCCGCGAGAAACATAAGCAAAACACCTCGAGTCGGATTATGGACCGCCTTCTCTTCGCGAACATTCCGCCCAACTGCAAAGAGGATGAACTTCGAGCCTGGATCGAGGAAGTCGGGTTCGAGGTGGCCGCCTTAAAATTGATTCGAACTGGTGTGAATGGCAGTTCGCCTTCCTTCGCGCAAGTTCAGCTCACAACTACGCCTGCCAGTGCCGAAGCCTGCCAGGCGCTTGATCGGCAAGTCCTTGGCAACCACCGCCTCTACGTGCGACGGGGAAGGTCGCCTCTCGATGATTGATGCGTGCGGATCTGCTAAACCCGAAAAGCAGCGTCTGGCCAACAATTACGCCGGCAAACAGAAGTGGTTGCTCTTTGGTCCGTATCTTTCCGAACGTCAATGGGGTACCGTGCGCGAAGATTATTCGCCTGGCGGCACACCGTGGGAATATTTTCCGCACGACCATGCGCGCAGCCGCGCATATCGCTGGGGCGAAGACGGCATCGCCGGCATCAGCGACGACAAACAGAAACTCTGCCTCTCGGTCGCGATGTGGAACGGCAAAGATGCGATCCTCAAAGAACGGCTTTTCGGCTTGACCAATGCGGAAGGCAATCACGGCGAAGACGTCAAGGAGCTTTACTATTACCTCGACGCGACGCCGACGCATTCATACCTGAAAATGCTCTACAAATATCCGCAGCGGGAGTTTCCCTATGCACAACTCCTCTTGGAAAATGCGCGGCGCGGAAAAGAGGAGCCGGAATTCGAACTACTCGACACGGGAATTTTCGACGATGACCATTACTTCGATGTGTTCGTCGAATACGCGAAGGCCGCGCCGGAAGATTTGCTCATGCGGGTCACCGTTCACAATCGCGGGCCGGACGAGGCGTCGATTCATCTCCTGCCGCAATTGTGGTTTCGCAATACCTGGTCCTGGAAGCCGGACTCCGTCAAGCCGAATATTTCACTAACCACTCAAGGCGTATTGACTGCCAGACACGCCGAATTGGGTTCCTACAATCTTTACGACGACGGCAAACCGGAAATCCTTTTTTGCGACAACGAAACCAATGCCCGCCGTCTTCACGGCATAAATGAGGCCGTAGGTCATTTTAAGGACGCCTTTCACGAATACGTCATTCACGGCAATAAAGAGGCGGTAAATCCGCAATGCACCGGCACGAAAGTTGGCGCGCTCCACAGACTGACGATTCCCGCCGGCGGCTCGCGGCAGGTCCGGTTGCGCCTTTCGAAATCGGACAACCAAAAGCCGTTTTCGGATTTCGATTCCATTTTTGTGCAGCGCATTTCTGAAGCCGACGAATTTTACGCTGAGTTGCAGGACGGAGTCTCCAGCGATGACGCACGCAACGTCCAGCGTCAGGCGCTTGCCGGGATGATCTGGAGCAAGCAATATTTTGGTTACGAGGTACGAGAGTGGTTGCAAGGCGATCCCTCCCAGCCGCCACCGCCTGCCGAGCGCAAGCTGGGTCGCAACCGCGATTGGCTGAACGTCAACAACGCCTGCGTTATGTCCATGCCTGACAAATGGGAATATCCGTGGTATGCCGCATGGGACTTGGCGTTCCACTGCATCCCGCTCGCAATGGTGGACGCCGAGTTCGCCAAACACCAACTCACCCAGCTCACGCGTGAATGGTATATGCACCCGAACGGACAGTTCCCCGCATACGAATGGGCGTTCGGCGACGTGAATCCACCCGTTCACGCGTGGGCGACGTGGCGAGTGTTCCAAATCGATCGCAAAACTCGTCGCGAGACGAATCCAAACTACCCGGGCGATCTGGAATTTCTCGAACGGGTCTATCACAAATTGTTGCTGAACTTCACCTGGTGGGTGAATCGCAAGGACGCGCAGGGCAGAAACATTTTCCAGGGTGGATTTCTCGGCCTCGACAACATCGGAGTTTTCGACCGCAGCACACCGTTGCCGACCGGCGGCCACATCAATCAATCCGACGGCACCAGCTGGATGGCGATGTATTGCCTCAACCTGCTGCGGATCGCGTTAGAACTCGCGCGCCACAACAAGGTTTACGAGGACATCGCGACGAAATATTTCGAGCATTTTCTCGAAATCGCAGCGGCGATCAACGGTCCGGAGGACGGTGGGCTCGGCCTATGGGACAACGAGAACGAATTTTATTACGACCATCTCTGCCTGCCCGATGGCAGGAACACGCCGATGAAAATCCGTTCGATGGTCGGGCTGATCCCGCTCTTTGCCGTTGAAGTTCTCTCCCCGGCGTTGCTAAAAACACTTCCGCGCTTCAGCGAACGCATGGAATGGTATTTGAACCATCGTCCCGATCTCGCCAAACTGGTTTCGCGCTGGCAGGAACCCGGCACAGGCGAGCGCCATTTGCTCTCGCTCCTGCGCGGTCATCGCATGAAGTGCCTGCTCCGCCGGATGCTCGACGAGAGCGAATTTCTTTCTGACCACGGCATCCGCGCGCTTTCACAATTTCACGAGCAGCATCCGTATCGCGAACCGCGGTTTCGTCGGTAACATCTGAGTCGTATCCCTCCAGCTTCGCTGCGTGCTTCAAAGCATCAAACTCTTCCTGAATCCGATACGTGACGACGACGTTCGCGCCTTCTTCAAGGAATGCCTGGGTGACAGCCCGGCCTAATCCCCCCGTACCACCGGTCACCAGAATGGTCTTGCCCGCAAATCTTCCGCTCATTGAATGAATGTCTCCTGAGTTTGTTGTGATTTCATTGGATCGGGTCGTGGGTAACGCGGTTGCAACAGTTTGGCGACGAGTCCAGTCCATCCGGTTTGATGCGCTGCGCCGATGCCAGATCCGTTGCCGCCGTGAAAGTATTCGTGAAATAAAATGTAATCTTTAAAATGCTGATCAGCCGCGAGTTTTGGGTGATATTTCAAAACCGGACGCTGCCCGTCCTTGCCCTTCAGAAATAGTTTTTCCAGGCGATGCGACAATTCGCAGGCGACATCGTTGATCGTCATGAAGATCCCAGAGCCCGTCGGGCACTCGACTTTAAAATCATCGCCGTAATAGTGGTGGAATTTCTG
>Ga0206992_1051_pt1 | contig 25393 bp, 23 predicted proteins | sample Alteio_BWMinCont_6_FD_153267 | JGI IMG/M metagenome (GOLD analysis project Ga0206992, IMG submission 153267) | Enriched cells from forest soil in Barre Woods Harvard Forest LTER site, Petersham, Massachusetts, United States -... | ecosystem: Environmental > Terrestrial > Soil > Temperate forest >... | reverse complement strand
GAAGTCGATATTTTCGACCCTGAGCACCTCTCTAAAATGCGGATCACGCATGACATCCAGGAAAGTAACCAAGGGCCTGAAGTCACAAATGGCTTGGCCGATGTCTCGTATCCGCAATAGAGATTGTAAAAGCAAAATCCTCGGTTGGTTTTTGGCTCGGTTAACCAGTCTACCGAAACTTTCCACGTTAGGACTGTTGGGAAATCTCTCAAGCCATGTAAACCATCCGATCTCGGCACCTAGCTTTGAAGCAATCTCCTCAGGCAGGGTACCGAAATAGGAATCGATGAGGAACGGACCGGATCTCTCCGGTCGGATGCTCCAGGTCCAAAATCCCATAAAAGCTGCATCAACCTTTGCAACCGAAGGCCACGTGGCACACTTTAGTGTCAGAAACCAATTTCGCAGGGCTGACAAGCCATATGAACCACGTGCCGCAACGGCGCGCAGGTACGCCAATCCCCGGCCCGCACGGACGGTTGATATCGCACGAACCAGGAAATGGTCCCTCAACACCTCAGCAACGTCTGCCGGCGCACCGAAAAGCACTATCTCTTTCAGCTGTCGTTCGGCCGCAACCTGAAAAATGGCTAAAACGGCGATAATTCGGTCAAATGTTGGATCGGATTCACAGTCCTTAAAGGACACCGGGTGGTACCACCAACGGCTTGGCTTTTCGCAATGTGAGAGCGCTTGCCGCAAACTTCTACCATTCGTCAACGGAACAGCGGCCAACTGCGCAGCCATTCCGAGGTAGAGGTGCCGCGCTCTTTCGTGAACCTGCAATGACACCTCACGCCCACTGAGAAATTTCCCCGAGTGGCGCGCCGACAGTCCTACTTCGCAGGAAGGCGTCAAGAAACTCAGAATCGTTACTTCGGCGTGCGAAACAAGAGAAGGCGTTCTCCAGCAAACCCAGAGCGCAGCAGAGTTGGTACTGGCACTCGCTCTATTCTTGGGTTCATTAATGTTGAGCATGACTCCTTAAGATATTTTCCCGAACGCTTGGCAAAGCTTCACCGTTGTTACTCTCGTGGCGTCGGCGTAGCGATCACACGTACGTGAGAACTAAGTCGATGGCCTGAAAGAAACTGCTGGAAGTCCTGTCGCGTTTGATCATCGGACTTTAGCAACTGCGACACAAAGCGAGGCAGTGGAAGTTTCGAATCTTCTCTCGATGCATTGAGCACAATATCAACGTCGAGTTGGCCGGGAGTCAGTATTTCCACAATTCGAAGACCCGCGCGGTCCATCAGGCGTTCCAAACCTCTGACAGATACCAGGTTGATATGATGCGGCGGATGGACGCTCTTCGAGTGTTCCCACAGAACCTGAATATCAAAACCTGTAACGGTGAGGGTCGTCAACAGCAGGATGCCACCTGGAGAAAGAAGATTTCGAATGGCGATTAGAAAGTCTAATGGACTGAAAACGTGTTCCAAAATCTCAAAGGCAACCGCGCAACCAGCCTGAATTGTTCCGACCGCTATATCTTCCACACGGGACTGGACCACCTCAAAGGACCTCCGACGGCACTCGTCCGCGAGCTCCGGATTTGGCTCGATAGCGACGAAACGATCGAATGAATTGAGCCGTTGGCTTTCTTCAAGAAATACTCCATAACCAGCGCCGACATCAACAATCATTGACCGATTCGCCGGAAACTTACTCGCTATGCTTTGGACAAGTTCTGCGCGCGGGCTGAATATCTTCTCTCTACGGGCTTCAGAAGTTTCTCTATAAAAGTGCTCACTCCAGAATCTGACTGACTTTGCTCCGGAATAGAATTCGTTCAACTGATTCGGAGTGGGACGTGGAGAAACATATAGAGTCTCGCACTTGTCGCAGAGAACGTATCGAAAACCAATCTTCTCGAAGGCCGGATGTTTCTTGGGTGCGGCGCACGCGGGACAATCAACATCAACAAAGTCATGTTTTTCCAGTAAGAGCGAGGCACAATCCTGCCTTGCCAACTCCAAATACCGGTTAAAAAGGGTTAAGGGCCGAACTTCTTCTTCTTTCATTCTGGCTGTACCTACAGTTTCCCACACACAGAGCGGCTACTCGCTCCACTGTTTGATAACAGGAAAGTTCATCCCTAGTGGGTCAAACAGGATTTTGTCGCTTCCTTTTAGTCGCATCTATCACCGCTGACGCACAGCAGTTGCTCCGCCAACTCCATGATATCAAAATACTTCTCACTCTGTTGGCTTGTTGGCCAGCTAGCAATTGATATCACCAGAAGTCTCGGATGTTTCTCTCTGTTTGTTCCGAATAGCGAATTTCTGCGCAGGTTTGCCGATCCCGGACGATATGACGTTGTCGAGCAAAGGACGATACACACAAAGCCTCTGTCGACATTCGACAGGCAACCGCACTTCATCAAAGTCGATGCTCAAGGCGCGGAATTGGCGATTCTGGAGGGAGCAGGCGAGATGCTGGGTTCCGTCATCGGAATCGAAGTCGAAGTGGAGTTCGCACCGCTTTATCGACAGCAGCCCTTGTTTGCGGATGTGGATCGATTTCTGCGGTCCAGGCAGTTTGAATTGTGCGATCTGAATCGTTTTTTCTGGCGGGATCAGACGAACGAGCAGATGCGTTGCGTTTTTGCCGACGCGCTCTATTTCAAGCGACCGGACTGTGTGCACGATATCGAAATCGCAAAGGTTCTCGCCGATTGCTACGCATTGAGTCTCCGTCAGGCGTGCGTCCACGCATTTCAATGGATTTCCCGCTATGTTCGACCTCATCGCGTCTATGACTCGGATCAGCAGCTGAGCCTGTAATTACTGCCTTATAAAAACAGGTATTGCTTTTCAAGAGTTGGTTCATTTTCTGAAAGATTACCTAATTCCCTGAAACATGAACTAATTTTCCGAGAAGTTGGCTTACTTTAGCGAAGGGTAAGCCAACTTTCTGAAAGTTTGGCTAATTTTGCAGAGTTTTGGCTTACGCGCTGATCTCGGCGCGAATATCCAAATTGGGGATTGGCTTGCGGCTAGTCATTTTGCTTTGGCCGGTGTTACTGCGAAGTCGTATAGCACCTCGGCACGGGCGGCAAGGGCTTCCGCAGAAAACTGCTCCAAAACAAGCGATCGACCCTGGTCAAGCAGCCTCTCTGGCGCAGCCAACGTCAACGCTTCCTTGAGCCTGGCAGCCAAGGCCACAACGTTACCGTTCTGAAAAGTCTTCAGCGCGCAATCGGGCCCGAGCCAATCTCCTACCTGACAGGCAGATGAGACGATCAGCATTGCGCGACACGCCAAGGCTTCCAAGACCGTGAGCGGAAAACCTTCGCGGCTCGAGGGAATCACGACCACACCAGAGTCGACGAGAGCCTCTATCTTTTCAGTATCGTTCATGAATCCGGCAAAGGTAACTTGATCCTGTAACGAAAGCTCCCTCACCAAGGAGCGCAATGATCCCTCTGCCCCGTCGTCCGGACCTGCGATCACCAGGTGAACGTCCTCAAGATTTCGAACTTGATCGAACGCTTTAATCAAAAGATCGATACCTTTAATCCAATTGAGCCGGCCCAGGAACAAGACGATTCGACGGCCCGCAAGACCGGCCTTGTTCAGAAAAAGACCACGTCGAGGCAAATCCCGAAACAGACCCAGATCAATCGCACTCGGAAACCTGTGAATTCTTGACTCATTGACACCGAATTCGATGGCATCCTTAGTTTCGATTGGTGAAACCGCACAAACGACAGCTGCACGCTCCAGGATCTTCTTTCCCCAAATCATGTCAAACACAGTCTTGGCGGCACCCTTCCCCAAATGCTGCAGACCTCCATGGGGAGAGAGTATATAAGGAACCCGCGCTTGCCAGGCCGCAGAGCTGGCAGCCACGGTAAGAAATGATCGGAATTCATGGATGTGAACGACGTCCATCCCCGAAAGTTGTGCTCGGACGTCGCGGAAAAAGGCAAGGGGTACAAACATCCGATGTCGGAAGGCGAGATAGTTAGACAGATTGGAATACCGATGCACCTCGATTCCGTCGACCTGATCTATCGAATGATTTGAATGTCCCGCTTGTCCCGTTCGATTCCGACCATTGGAATCTGTGGTTAAGACGCGAACGAAATGTTTTCGCCTCACCAGCGCCCGGGCAATCTCGTAAGCCACTCGTGGCGTCCCCCCGTATTCCAGGGCAGGATAGAAATAAGGAATCACGAACACGATGCGCATGCAGTTATGACATTTCAGCAATCTGCTCAAGCATGGCAGTGGCAATGTGAGTCCATTGGTAATTCTCCCTCATTGCAAACTCCCCCGCGACGCCAAGCCGTTGGCACCATTCCGAATCCCCGAGCAAGGTTCCCAGGGATGCGACAAATTCAGCAAGGCTGGAGTAGAGAACGCCACAGCGTTCTCCTGGCAGAAACGACATCATCCCCGGCAACTCGGTGGCCAAAACGGGTCGACCGCAGGCAAGGTACTGAAAAAGTTTGGTAGGAAGAATGTCCTTGGTAATGGAGTTCAGTTCGAATGGATTAATACAGACGTCAGCGGCGCGAATGATGTCCGGCAAGTCGGCGTAGGGCTGCAAACCCGTGAAAATCACGTTGGCGGACACTTCGCAGCGAACGGCGATCTCTTTCAGGCGCGATTCATCCTCCCCGTGGCCAACAACCAGTAATTTGGCGTGCGGGTACTTGGGAAGCAACATCCTCAAATCCGAGATAACACGATCCAGGCCGCTGAACCGGTAGATGGTGCCCATGAAAAGAATGACCGGATCATCCGGCCCGACTCCCCAGCGCCGCAGAATAGCCTTGTTCTTCTCACCGGATTGAAACATGCCGACATCCACCCCCGACGGCAATACTCGAACACGTTCTTCAGGCACGCCGTAAGATTGAATATATGTCTTCAGTCGAGGGGTCAGTGCGATTACGCCATTCATTCGTTTGTAGACAACCCTCTCAAGGAACCCGGTAACGGCTGCGAGCAAACGCGAGGGGGCTAACTGGTGCATGACGTCGATCGAGCGGAAGACAATTGGAACCTTGAAAAACCGAGCAGCCAGCAGTGCTTGGATCCCAACTGTCGGTACGCCGTAGAGGAGGATGAGATCGGTCTTTGATCGGGAGACCTCCCGAAAGACCTCAGTGCCATTGGCGACCGCTCCGGAGAGTCGGGAAAGGAGTGGAAGTCGAATCATGCCAGGGCGGCGAACCGTCACCTTTCCACTCGAATGTGTTCGACTAACGTCGCTATGGACTCGAGCGCCTTGCCAGATTCCACCGGACGTGTCCCGCCAGGTTTCGTCGTAGTCGATAACGATCACTTCATGACCGAGTGACGCCAATATCTCCGGTATGATCTGGTATTCATAAATCAGCTTCGTGAGATAGTTCACCTCGTGGATGACCACGATCTTCATCGCACGCTCTAATCTTTGAAATAGACTTTCTTCATCCAACGAAGAGTCTCCGCAATCCCTTCGTCAAGAGACACTTTTGACACGTGCCCTAAATCACGGACCGCCTTCGACACATCGACGACCTTATCCTTCGTGGTAAAGGCCTCACCTTCCTTGTAGGTAACCAGAGAATCCGTTTTACCAAGTTGTCGCAAAATGATATCCGACACTGACTTCATGTCGTGCAACTCGGTGCCGCCTATGTTGTAGACTTCGCCGGGATGAAAGCTGTCCACGATATTGGCTAGTGTGTTGCAAACATCAGTCACATAAGTCGAAGTACGACGATGGCCAAGGTAAACGGTGTAGTTCATATCGTGCAGCGCATGGTAACAGAAGATGCACAGCGCGCTTCGGTACGGGCTGTAGTACTCCCCAGGACCGTAGGTATTGAACAAGCGGACACGGACCGTTTCTGTATTGAACATCGCTGCCGAATTCATCGTCTGAAGTTCATTGACCCATTTGGAAATCGCATAATCATTCAGCTGCCGAACTTCGACGTGGTCCATCACGTCTTCTTTCATGACGCCCTCATAATCACCGTAAACTTCAGACGATGAAAAATGAATGAGCCTGAATTTGAACTTTTCCTGGAGGCGAAGAATATTCTTGAACCCGACGACATTCGTCATCCACAGGTTTTCATAAAAGGCCTCTCCGTTCCATCGGCCGAATTCCGCCGCCAGATTGTAGACATAGTCAAACTTGTGCTCGAGGAAGATGCGCTCGAGTTGGCGATGGTGACTGATATCGCACTTATAGTAGTTAGGGGCTGAAAATAATCCGCGATCCGCAAAAACCAGGGAGTGTCCCCGATGATTGAGCGTATCCATAAGGCCGGTTCCGACTGTTCCTCTCGCGCCAAGAACTAAAACGCTCTTTGGCTGAACTTTAGAATTAGTCATTTTTGCTAATATGATCCTTTTTTAACGAGTTGGCGGCTGTCTTTTATTACATTCCATTGGAATTAACATACTGCAGAAGGGCGAGTGCATCGGGGTTCTGCGGAGAAACGCGAAGAATCAGCTGGATTTCATCCCGAGCTGACGCGCGGTTGCCCTGCTTTGTGTATATTTTCGCGAGTTCAAGATTAGCCAATATATTGTTGGGATCTCGTCGCAGAACTTCATTGAAATTGGCTATCGCGTTGGCAAAGTCGCCTTTTTTTTCATATAACAGGGCGATGTTATGATGCGCCTCGCTGAACAGGGGGTCAATTTGGATCGCCCTGGTGTACTTCGCTATCGCTCCGTCGATGTCTCCACTTTGGTCAAGGGCATAGCCATGGTTGTAATACAAGAGCGATTTTGTCTTATCGAGGTGTTCCGCTTTTTCAAAATACTCCGCCGCTTCTTTGTAATTCTTTTCGAGAAACCTGATTTTACCTATCGTATAAAGGGCTCGAAAGTTGGCAGTCTCGTCGCCATTCTTCAACTGGTCGGCGATTAGCGAATCCGCCTTTCCCCAGTCGTAGGCGACGTTGATATAACCATCAAGTGACCACTCATTGCCAGGGTCGCGTTTGAGACTTTCTGCAAAGGCATCCTCCGCGTGAGAAAGGACATCGTCCTTTTGCCGATTAAACTCCTGTTCGGAAAGCTGGGATTTTTGATCCTTCAGCGTCCGCCATAAGTATAGGTAGGTTACAGCTAAGTTATTGTAGGAAACGCTTTGCCCATCATCGGTCAGTCCAAGTCGCTTGCTCTCTTCGATGTTGTCTCTGAACATTTCGATGGCGTCCTGAACTCGATTGAGTTTCAAGTAGAGGTTTCCGAGGGTTTCATCGAAATCGTGACGAGCCGACGGTACGTTCCGCATTCCTTCTTTTGAAATGGCGACCGCCTTTTCAGGTTCTCCGCGGTTCAGGTATATGAATGCCAGTGCATTATAGGGTCGCGCTGCGTGAGGAGACTTTGAAATGACATCAAGCCACAGTCGCTCATCATTTCGCCAAACCTCATTGCGCAGAATCGTGGCAATCAGAAGCACACCAATGATGACGCTTGCATACCTGACGACGCTCCAGTTAAGCCACCTCTGTACCTTGGTCCAGCGCACCAGATGTTCCACCATGACAGGAAACGCGAAGCAGACCCCAACAAGAGGGAGGTAAAGCCGATGTTCAAAAATCACATCCAGGATGGGGACAAAACTGGAAGTTGGAGCCAGCGTTAGAAAGAACCAGAAAATAGAGAAAGATAACACCGGCTCTTTCTCGCGTATCAACCAAGCCAGCCCGAGAAAGCATAGAATCAGGGTAATGGAGAAAACCACAGGCGGCTGGAGGAACCCTACCGAGGTGCTGAAATCATAGTTTAGATTGAGTCCGATGGGCAGAAATACAAGTTGAATGTATTTCACAACGACGCGAGTTTCAGTCAAGAAATAGTACTTCGGGGCTAAATGATATGGACTGTTAAGCAAAAACTTGAGACTGCCTGTTAATAGAACATAAATTGCAAGCAGGCCAGTGGTAACAAAAATGAGATAGAAGCGCCACCGCTTGAGAGGCGCGAGCACACGACCACGGGAGATGAAAATAAAATCATAAAGCAGAAGCGTCGCCGGAAGAGAAATGACGGTTTCTTTGGTTCCCAAACCCAACAGAAAGAAAGCGGTAATGAGAATGCTCAAGCCAAAGCCAATCTCTACTTCAGACCAACGGACGAAAACGAGGACCGCAATTACGTAGAAGAAGGTCGATAGAAGCTCGGACCGACTGGAGATATAAGTAACGGACTCCGTCTGCACTGGGTGCGCCACGAAGAACAAGGCTGCCAGCAACGACCATGAAACGATCTGGCTTGCGGCCACATTAGCCTTTCGAAAAACCTGCTGAGCGATAAAGAAGATGACAATGCTATTAAGGATATGCAGAACGAGATTGACCAAATGGTATCCCCAGACGTTCTGCCCGCTGATCGCATAGTTCATTGCGAAGGTTGCGAAGAGGAGTGACCTTGAGAGAAGCTGGCTTGGCAGAAGGGATGTTCCGAATAAAACTGTTCCGTTTCTCTGGATTGAGTTTAGGTCATCGAAAACGAACGGCACATCAAAGGAGTTCCAGTAGGCGACGAAGCCAACAGCGATGAGCAGGAAAAATGGCAGCACGGGCCACCAATTTCTGCGTCTTTGGGTTGGTTGATCTGAATGCTTACGCTTGCGGGACATGGCTACTTAATGTACCCAAGAAACATGCTCTTCAAGGCGCTAGTTGAACTGCAGCGCCAACGGCTGTCCTCCAGGAGTAAATGTGTGCAAATTGCCTTTGCCTGCTAGACCGGTAGAACCAAACAGCACAAACTGAGTGGTGTAGCCTCCAGAATCTGCAATATGCGGAAAGACCACTGGGCCAGCAGGCGCCGGGGTTGCCTCATTGGCAGGAGGAACCGTCGTGATAAGGAAATCCCCGCGTTCGTTATAGCGACCCCTCAGACCCACCAAAGCTATCGAGTCGATGGTGCTGACTCGAAGTATCCCCTTGAAGGAACTGGGCAGTGTCGGGAAAAACTCACCGAGGAACTTCGCTACTTGGCCCGAAGCTGCAATAGAAATGGATGCGCTTAGGCCAGTTGAGGTGCCATCGAGTTGCATCAATGCCAGATTGACAGTAGTAGAGTTGTTGCCAATGTTTGCGATTGCCAGTCCAGATTGAATCGAGCCGATCGCTCCGGGCCCACCCGACGTTTCAACGTACGTTCGGAAGGCGCTGCCACCGACGCCGACAAGGCCGGCTTCAGAAACTCTCACATTTTGGTTCACGTACGCAAAAATGCCAACCGCCACCGGGGTAGCTGGACCACTGGAAAGAGAAACGTGAACTGAACCGGTCTGCGGGTTCGCTCCTGCTCCAGAGATCTGGAGCGTCTGAGAATTGAATGCAGGGAGGGAATATGTCAGAGAACTACTGGAGAGGGTCCCATACTGAATGGTCGCAGCTTGCCCGGAAGGATCGCGGAAATCAATAGTTCCGGTTACTGTGGCGCCACTGGCATTGACTAAAATTATCTCGGTCAGCCAACCACCACCGGCCGCAAAATGGGCAAGGTAGGCTGGCGCGGTTGACAGAGCGATCGACGAGTCAATTACTGGCAGTGTAGTCACCAGGAATTCTCCTCGTTCATTAGTAAATCCCCTGAGGGCAATGACGCTGACTGGCGCGGTGGAGGTAAACTGGAAGACTCCCTGAAAACCTCCAGGTAATGAATATGGTAGCTCGTTGACAAATCTGGCGATTTGACCGTGAGCTGGTATCGTCAATGTCCCAAAGTCGGAGGGCAACAAGTATCCGAGGTTTGAGTTGTTAAAATTGAACATCACCGTCGTATCGGTGTCGTTGGGATTGGCAAAGGCAATTCCCGTATTTACCGGGCCGTTCAACTCGGCGTAGAGGAGTCCGGACTGAATCGGTTGCGAAAGAGGCACGCTGGCCTCCGAAACCAGGGTTCCGTTTTCGCGAAAACCAAAGATGGCGAAACCGGCTGGAGTTGGACTATTGGGTGACGGTTCCAGTTTTGCGGAGCCGACAGTTATTGTAGATGCGGCGCCTTGGGTCACCATGGAAACTCCGCCGTTCGCTGGTACGACATAACTTGTCAACGAAGCTGCGTCAGCCGTTCCGCAGAGGTTGGGAGCGGAAGCTGTCGTCCGAGGATAGGGAGGAACCAACGTAAAATCCCGCGAGCTGTTGTCGCTGTCTACGCATCCGCCGCCGGCCCTTATCAAGCCGAGAGTTCCAGCCAGCGCAGGTGCAGCGGATCCACAATTGGCGGACCCATAATTCAGCAAATCGATGAGGGCCTGAGTATTGGGACAAGTACCTGTAAACTGTGTGCTGGTGCTTGACAACGCTACTCTTCCTCCGGTTGCGTCCAATTGGAAGGATCCCACAACATCGCTGACGGGCAAAGCGATCCCACCTGAAGAAGACTGCCCGGAGACCAGAAGGTATTGGCCAGGCGCCAGAGTCCCCGAAAGGGCAACTGCGCTCCAGGTGTTGTTGTTCTGAGAGGAAACTTGAACCGTCCAACCATCCAGAATGACTGGCTGCCGGGCCAGATTCAGAAGCTCAACAAAATCAGTCCGGAGTGAGGCATTCGCAGCGGTAGCGGAGTACACTTGGCTGATAACAACGGTCGAAGAACTCGCGCGCGCCTGGCCCACAAACGCGCACAGAGCCAGAAGACCCAGTAATACTTGACGACACCGACTTGCCACGGGAAACTCCCAAAAGGAATAGGTAGCGCATTCACGCTAACGGAAGAAACGATTTTAGCAGAAACGAGTAGCAATAAGGTCGCTTTAGTGCTGATTAAGGCAGAAATCGCTTCTTAAAAAGGAACCCTAAGTTCCGAAAGCCGTCGCGCCATGGCTCGAGCTTCTTTTCGCCGATCCGTTGTGAGTAGCAAATGAACATTTCGCGAAATCCAATCGACTTGTTTCGCAAAGCTTCGATTTTGATTTCTTCGCTAAAGGCCATCCCATCGCTGGACAGTTTCATTTTTTCGAGCGCGGACCTTCGGAATATCCACATTCCCGATTGCGAGTCGTGGATCCATCGCAGGAACAAGAGCGACATTGTGATCGAAAGGATGTGGTTGCCGATCTTGTGCTTGAGACTCATCGCTCCTTCGCTGAGGGTCGGCAATCGGGAAGCGGAGAGGAAATCAACCTGGCAGTGGAGAAACGCCTCGACGAGATAGCTGATGGCATCTACGGGATAGGAATGATCTCCATCCAAAGTGACAATGATGTCGCCGGTCGCGCTTGCGAACCCTCTCTTATAAGCACGGCCATACCCACGATTAATCTCCTTGATAACAATTGCACCCATGGCCAAAGCGACTTCGGCGGTCCGATCGGTGGAATTGTTGTCGACCACGATGACTTCGTCGACAAAGGATGGCAATTCGCTTAAAACCTTCTGAATTCCCTCCTCTTCGTTGAGACAAGGAATCACAACCGTCAGTCTGCTGCCTTTGTACATCTATGGAGTGATGCCGACATGGAGGTGGTAGTCGAAGGTATCCTTTCCATACACCGGTTTCTCGAGGATGACCGAAATCCGATCCGGAAGCTTGTGACTCTCCGGCACCTGCTTCAACTTGACAGTGCCTTGGGCGCCACCGGGTATTGGTCCCGGAAACTCCTTGACGATGAAGTTCGCATTTGTATCTACGTTGCGCACGCTTATTGGACCGTCCGTATTGTTCTGAATAATGAGACTGAGGTCATTTCCGCTGGCAGCTTCGAGAATAGCGGGCACTTGCTGAATATGAATTGGCGAAAAAACATTGCCTCGAATCCGGAACGACTTTCGGAAAGAGATACTCCCTGAATAGACCTCGATTCCAACCGCCATATCAATTGGGCCATCCAGCGCCTCGGTATCCACCGAAATGTTGAATGATTTGGAGGCCGAGGTAATGGATGCGGTCGATGCTCGATCGAAATTCACTCCGCCAAACTGAGTAGCAGGCTCTATACGAATCGAGTCAGCGCCTGAATACGTCAGTGGAACCTTAAAACTGTTCGGCTCATCCTTCAGGACCACGCCGACATCAAGCGTTTCTATCCCCAAGTGAAACTGCTCCTCCGCCTTCTTAGTGAGGTCGGCTTTATTTCCCACGGACAATGAACCGGAACCCGGGATGGCAGTGGGACTCGCAGAAAAGTCCAGGTACCAATTCCCACGCGTCCAAATCCACACATCACCGACGATGGTATCGGTAGGCGCTGCCTGTCCTCCGGCAAGACTCTTTAGACGAACTTCAACTCGAACCTGGTCGCGATTCGGTTCAAATTGGAATCCCACGATGGCAAACTCCAGAAAGGAGTTGCCTTGAGCGGCGACAAAGGCATTCTTCTTTTCCGGAAGGACAAAGTTTGAGGCTTTGAGTAGGTCTCTCCCCGCCAGCGAATGCCAAAACTGTTCAACTCGCGGACTGAGCTTATCTAATTGTTGCGGCAACGCACCGGCTTGAGCCATGCCTGAGATATCGCATACCAGCATCAGCAGTAATGTTCGTACAAACGGCTTATACATGGGGCCATCTCCAAATGCAGGAATAAAAAAAGGGGGGCATAGCCCCCCTTTTTGGATCCAAAGAGCTTAGTTGTTTAGACCAACCTCTGCGGATCGAGCCGAAGTACCACCGGCAAGCGGGTTGGGTAATACCAGCACGCTGGTAGCCGATGTAAAGAAGCTGCCGTTGTAGATATAAGCTACGCCATGCGCATTCAGGAAGTTAGTCTGAACGAAGATGTAGCCGAAGAACTGACCCGACGTCTGACCCGCCGCAGTCAACAACTGACTGAGGTTGCCTGAAACGGTGGCACCAGAAGCCACGGTACCATCGGCACTCATGCCCTGGAAGCCGCCGAGCTTGCCAGTACCCGTCGAGTAAGTAAAGGACGCAGCGGCGCCTCCCGCCGAAACGTTCGTCGGATAGAACGTGAAGATAAGGTTACCAGACCCCGCCGTCGCGCCGCCGGCGGACGAACCACCATAGGGGTCGCTCGTAGTATTGGCAATCGCGATACCGGTGTCGTAGTTACCAGCCGTAACTGCGTAGGGGATCAGCAGCTGGGTTTGGGCCGAAATGATATTAGCAATTGTCGTAGGGCCGACCTCGGAATCCACAAATCGGGGATAAAGGAGGCCATCACCTGAGGTCGGAGGCGCATTGGGCGAGACAGTCGTATCCAGACCAATGCCGATCGGGAACATCGTGGCAGTAACCGTAATGGAACCGGCTGCCGGCTTTGTCCCGGAAGTGTAGGTAACACCTGCGGTGGTTGAGGTACCAATTTGGAGCTGAACACTGTCTGTAGAGGTCAGATCCTGATCGGTCGTTGGTTGCAGGTTAAGTGTGTTATTTGCTGAGGTAACTGAACTGGCTGATGCAGTCCACGTACCACTTCCACCAGTCACAGTGAAAGTCCCGAGCGTTACGCCTACTGGAATACCAGTAAAGGTAAGCCGGATCTTTGTCGCATTTTGCATCTGAGAAAGACCTGCGTCCTGATCGGTCATGCGCCAAACCCCGGCGGCCCCTGCCTTTACCGTGATATAGGTGGTCGCCTGGACGTTGGTACCGTTCGTCAGAATGGTAATTGGTCCGGGATTGGTCGTCGACGACTTAACCGGAGCATTAGTCAAGGAACCAACTCCAGCGGCGAGAGAATTGATCACCGCGATGCTGGACGTACTCAGAACATAGTTATTCGCCGTATTGTCCAACGACAGTGTCGGGACTATTGACGTTGCGGTAGAGCCGCTAACGTCAAGCTTGACGCCAGTAACCCTGAACGAACCGGAAGCGGTCGTCGCAGCACTGGATGGCAAGGTAATTGTCAGCAAGCCAGACGAATAGTTGATGGTGCTGATGGTGGCGCCGGCAAAAAGGCCCGTTCCACCTGAGATGGCGATAGGACCACCGACGTTCAAACCTGTCCAGGCTGGCGCACCGAATGAAACAGCGGCGGGGCTGGACGTAATCGGAACGCCATAAGCGATCTTCAACATTGTCGTGGTCAGCGGAGCCTGCGCCAAATTTGCGCCCGAAATCAACAGACCAGCTCCTGAGGACGTTGGATCGTAAGCGGCAACGGTGCGACCCGACGCGATTTCCGCAGCGGACGCATTACCGAAAGCCGTAAGATTAGTTTGGGCAAAACTGGAAGCGGCAAACATCATTATCGCCGCCACAGCCACGAGCCCAAAAACCAGCTTGGACCTTTGCATTTAGTTTCTCCTTTTCAAAGTCATGTCAAAAAACATAAAACGCTGATGGACAAATTTGTCTTCATCAGTTCAAGAACTCAAATCAAAACGAAAACCGGAGAATTCTATGGAGGGTAAGACCGTCAATCTGTGGTCTCCATGGGGTCCACATTCTCCGCTCAATAAACGGCTGCATTCACCTCCCCTTCTTTTACGAATTATCCGGTTCCCTTCGTTCTAAAAGGACGGCCCAAAATCTGATTAATCCTTTAACGCCAACTCATTGGGCTATGAGGCTAAAGGACGTTAGCATGCGTGCTCTTCACTGTCAAGGCAGCTTTCCATTCGGACTTGCGATTCTAACCTCTTCATTACAAACTGCCTTCGGAGATCCGACATCAACGCCTACGCCTACCAGATCCGAACGTGCACGCACGCTTGGTCTGGATCAGCTAATAGCAAGGCGCGTGCCATTCAACGCGATCGACGAATTCACAGATTCTAAAGGGGATCACCTTTGTGCAAGCCATGCATTGTGAGTTGTTTTTGCACACTGGCAGCGCGGGACGCCCGCCTACTTGAGAAGTTTTTGTATTTCGCGAAGCTTGGATTTCAGTTCTTCGGTAGCAAGGTCGGCGTCTTCATGGGTTTTCAAGACATGGGGCGTAATCAAAACGATCAACTCGGTGCGAGAGTCGTCATGGGTTGTGGTTCCAAATAAGGATCCAATAACAGGAAGGCGGCCGAGTAATGGCAATCGACTGCGGTCATATTCATTATTCTCGCGGATAAAACCACCAATCGCGATGGTTTCGCTATCCTGCACGACAACTGTCGAGGAAACGGAAGACTTCGAGATGACCGGCGCGACCACCGCAGAAGTCGTATTCGCCCCGGCCTGACTAACCTCTTGGCTGATCTCCAACGTGACGTTTCCGCTGTCGTTGATCCGCGGCCTGACCTTCAGGATCACGCCTGTTGAGCGGAACTCAATCGTCTGAGCAAAAAGATTGGTGCCGCTGGATTGAACCGGCGTTATCGATGAAGTCGTCGGGATTGGGACATCGGCGCCCACCGTAAAGTCGGCCTGGACATTATCACTGACCAACACCGAAGGAGCCGAGAGGGTCTTCACTTTCGTCCGATTTTCCTGTGCATTCAAGAACGTCACAAGTTCGTGAGCTCGGCCGATATATGCGAGAGCCTGGCCGGTAAGGGACGGACTAGTGCCCGTAAATGACGCAGTATTCTTCGGTCCAGTCAAAGTTCCGCGGTTTTGGAGCATCGCCGACAACCCGAAGGAAATTGAATCGTCCAGCGCAACCTCGTAGACCTGAGCGTCGATCAAGACCTGACGCGGCAACATGTCCAGTTCTTCGATCGTCCTCTCGATTTCAGCGTATTCCTGTGCGGTCGCCTGCACCACAATCGCGTTGTTGACCAGATCGGCAAAAATCCGAACGTTTCCAGCCTGAACGGCAAGCTGTTGAATAGCCGCTGGAGTAGCTGACGGTGCGAATGGCGATGCCTGTTGAGCGGCTGTCGTCGGAGCATTTTGACCCGTGCTCAGAGGCGCTCCGCCCACCGGAGTGGAAAAGACACTCGAGAGCTGCTGCGGAGAACCATAAAGTTGGGCCAGAATTATCTGAATATTCTCCGCCTTGCCGTTTCGGACTCTATACACGTGGTTTTGTCGCCCGCTGGTCTGCGTCGGCTGATCCAGACGATCCAACCAACGCTCGACCTCCGGAAATACGAGCTGATTTGGCGTAACAACCAAAATGGAGTTCAGGCGATCGATATTCACGAACTTGACTGCCGTTGCGTCGGACAGCGCGTATCCGGCAAAGACATTTTTGAGGTCCACCAGAAGGTCTTTTGCCAGATTGTTCTTGACCGGATAGAGTCGGACACGCTGACCCTCAAAAACGTTTGCATCAAACAGGTCGACGATCTCCAGGAGTTTTCTAAGATTGCTCCGTCGGTCGGCAACCAGCAAGATATTCCCCTGCTCCTGGGCCACAATGCTGGCGCCCTCACCAACATAAGGAGTGAGCAAGCGAACCATTTCCGTCGCAGCAACAAACTTCATCCGGATAATCTGCAGGACAATCTGATCGTCCGGAGCGACCGGAACTGCAGAACGTTCGAGCACTTCTAAAGGCTGGCGAGTTGCACCGGTCACCGGAACGATCTGATAAAAATTCCCGGTTTTTACCATCGTAGCCGCATTGATTTTCAGGATTGTCTCGAGAATGGGCATAAGGTCCGAGCGTCTCAAGGTTGCAGAAGTGCTGATATTGACGGTGCCTTTGACGGATGGATCGATGATGTAATTCATCTTCAGATAGTCCGCAATAATCCGAATGACCTGGTAGATATCCTGGTTGTCCAGGCGCAGCTCGAACGGTACAGCCTCGTCTTGAGGGGCTGCAGTCCCCGAAGTCTGGGTGGGCGCAGGAACCGATTGAGCCGGGGGAGTTGGGGGTGACGGGACTGAGGGCGCGGGAGCTGCGACTCCGGCACCGGCTGGCACTTGGTCAGCATCATATTCCCTCGGACCAAATGGCGTTTGCACGACGACCTTCGGCTTTTGCGCAGGTGGCGGCGGCGCCTGTTGAGCGGACGCAGACCCTACGATCAAGGACAAGGACAAAAACAAAAATAGTCTATTCATTGTTTAACTTTCTTACTCCGGGTCGACGATAACTCTCTTGCCGAATGGCGTGTCAATTACATGCGTTTTTGGGGGCGCTTGGGACCCAGGCGCTGCCGGAGCTACGGTCGCAGGCGTTGCCGTCGGTGCTGGTGTTGAGGTGAGCACGGTCGTTGTTGAGGAACCTTGAGAGGCGGTTCGGGAGTAATCTCGGGGAATCTGAGCGGTCGGATCGCTCATCACAATCGTTTGCTTCGTGTCATTCCATGAAACGACGATGGACTTGTCCTGAATCTCGACCAGAGTCCACCCATCAATCGTTTCACCAATCCTCATCGGGCGATCCGAACGGCTGTTGGATTGACCTGAACCAACCATCGCCAAGTGGTCCTGTCCCAGCTTGATGACTCCAAACAGAAAGGGTTTGGGCCCAGCCGGCTTCAGAGTGTCCGGTGGTATGACAATCGCAATGTCCGTTCGATCAAAGCTAAAGAGATTCTTGGATGGAATGTCCGTCCAATCGGTCGTTGTTGTCTTCGCGACGTTGGGTGCCGAAGGCAGGGAAGGAATACTCTCCGGCTTGGGCTGAACCAGCGAAACTTGATGGCTATCGTTATATGCGAGCCACTGAGTCCGCAGGCTGCGCGCGCCCATGACCAAAACGGCGACCAAGATCAAATCCAGAACCACTATTCGTCGAATCATCTCCCTACCCCTTCTTCGGAACGACACTCGCAGCCGACGCAGTTGTTGGGCCCGAAAGAGGTGCAGACAGAGTGAGATTTACATGCACCATTTTCTGGAACTCGCCCTTCTTCGGAGGCTCCTGGAGGATTTGAGTCGGAGCGATTTGACTACTCTGCACGGTGACGAACTTCGCTCCATTCCTGAGTTCTCCAAGAAATGTTGTCAGCTGATTCGGTGAGCACTCGAAAGAGAGCGTCATTGTGATTTCGTTAAAAAACGCATCTTTCTTTCGCGCAGGAGAGACATTTTTTTTGCGCGATTCCAACACCGCTCTTCGAGGCCGCAGAATCGACGACGTTTTGAAACTCGACCGAGGCGAGGGAGGGATTGTCGCCTCGAATAAGCTGCGCCTCGGCGTCACTGACGCTCTTGCGCGCCTGATCGAGCAGTTTGGCATAATGGCCCTTTCGAACCAACGCTCGGCGGTACTTTCGTAACTGCTCTTCCTTCTCCGATTCTGTTCGCGATGCGGATTGCAGCCTGTCGAAGACCGGCAAAACGGCGTATGAGACGACCAAATAGAGGAGTAGGGCGGCCCCCAAGCCAAAAAGCGCCCGACGGTCACGAGTCTTTATCTCAATCTTCATTTCGCCACCTCAATGCTGGCCTTAAGCGAAAACCGGTCTTTGCCATTCGAATCCCGCACCACCGAGTTAGAAAACTGGGCGTCTTTGAACAGTGGACTGTCCTCAACGGCCTTCTGAACTTCTGATGCGCTTTGAGCGAAACCCGAGATGCTGATTCCATCTTTTTGGTAGTTATAAGAAGTAAGCCAGACAGTTGGCGGAAGGACTCGAGATAGCTCCCTCATAGCCTCAAGATTGACATCGCGCGCCGCAATGTCTCCGGTCAGCGCCCGGTATTTCTCAGACAAGAGATTCAATTCCGATTCCTGGGAAGCGACCTCGCGTACCTGCGGGGCAAGGATCTTCACCTCGGCATTGAGCTGCGCTGAATAAACCGTGGCTTGATAGGGCTCCCGAAACGCCATTGCGCCTCCCATCAAAACAGTCAGGGCCACGAGTACATATGTTGGAATGAGCGCAAGCTGATTTCGGCGGTATTGTTCGGATCGGGGAATGAAATTCGTTTTAAATGAGCCTTGACTCACCGCTGCCAGGGCGGCGGTCAGCGCTCCAAAAAACTGAATGGAGTCCGGCTTTGTATTTTCGATCGGCAAAGACTTTTGACCGTCCGATTCAGGCACCTCTTCCATGTTGCCGTAGGCGATAAACCGGACCGAATCGGGAGAGCTCACACGACCCAGGGAAAGCAAGCGGTCGATCACCGTTCGAGCCGACGTTTCAGAGTCCTTTCGCGGAACAGCTAGGGATGACAGGAAACCCGTTCGAACGATTGCTCCTTCAAAGGATGAACTTGCGCAGGCCAGAACAATGGTTGGTTTGTTATCGGTCCACAACACCGAACTCCCGTGCGCGTTAAGCAGCGGTGACAGAGAGGCTCCGCTCAAAGGAAGACCGGCAGACTTGAACAAAGCGAGCCACGGATCCAGAGCCTCACGAGAGATAATCACGACACTCACAACGATCACTTTGGCATCACTCTTCGAAGGCTCAACCGAATAGTCCCAGTACGTTTCTTCCGATGGCCACGGGGAGAGGGCTTCCAACTGAAGAGCAACTGCAGCCGGCAGCCTGTCGCGAATTTCGACCGGAAGTTCGACCTGACGGATAACGCCTCTATCCCCAGGCAGGCCCAAATAGACTCCCCCCGGCGTCATCTTATGTTTGCGCACGAGGTCCTTCAAGGCGCTCAAACGTTGAGCCTGGTCCATTTCCATGAATCCAGCGACCGCCTCAGATGCTACAAGTCGACGCTTGCGAAATGCGGTAGTCACAATCGCAACTCGCAAGTCGTTCCCGAGGATCTCAAAGCCAATGCTATTGCCAAACATCATCACCTCTTATTGATACTGCCAGCGGCCGAATTGAAGGTCCTCGATCCGCTGATAAATCAAAGGCGTCAAGGACAGAAAATGGAGTCTCTGTGTTCGCGTAAACAACAGTCTGACCGTGCGGGTCGCTCCCGAACGACGGATCGTCGCTCGCGCGACAATCGTAGTTGGAGCTACGCTTCCATATTCAAAAAAATCCATGGCTGCCCGCCCATTCATGCCCAGAACGCGCGATAGAAGGTCCTCTGAGCTTGAGAATCGCTTCTTAGCACGAAGCTCGATGATCTCGTTCGAAACCGCGAGATCCATCTGAGGCAGTGCCATTAGGACCTCGAGGGGAGCCTCGTTGACGTCCACCCTGCTGCTGCCGCTCGAAACAGTAACCAGCTCGCTGATCCCAACAACTCGCCGATAGGTCCTGGTCACAGGATCGACGAAAAATGAACCATAAAAAATCTCCGGAGTCATATTCTTCACTTTCAGCAGCTCATCTACCGTAGCGAAGGGTCCATTGCGGGGCACCGTTAACCTTCTGTCCGTAATACCCCTATTTTCGGGGTAATCGTCAACCTCTGCACCATAGAGATGCGGAATATCGTCGGCGTCCCGCCAATCCAATATCGAATCGACCAGCCTGTTCTTTGTCTCCTGGTTGACACCCACGGAATCGAACAGGGACGCGAGGAGAACGTCCGAAGCCCCATTCAGATCAATCCGGCCGGCGCCTGTGTCAAGGCGCACCCGAACATCTCCATACTCGAACGGGAAAAGGTATTCACCGTTCTCCTTGACTATTGGTGAATCGTCACCGGCGATCTCGGTCTTGTGAACCATCCCGTAATACACCGTTTCGGCTGCACCTTTCGCCATGAAGAATGCGCGCTCGGAGTCGAAGGAATCGTTCGCCGATACCATTTCGCCACGAACCGCCGAAGCTAACGTGAACGATACTAGCGAGAGGATCATGATGATCCAGAGAACGGTGATCAGCGCCATGCCTCGCTGTCGACTCATTGTCGATTAGCCATGGGAATGATGATCGCATCACCGTTTATTTGCGCTTCTACGGCCAGCGGCAAGCCCATTCCATAAATCCACTCACTCAGCCACGCGGGCTTTCCGTCTTGCCCTGACCCTAAGAAACGGAATCGAACGCTCGAAAAAGAAGCCAACTTTTCCCCGGTAATGGGCTCGTCCTCTGCAGGCGTGTAGTGAAACAACTGGGTCTCTTGATAATGCAAACTGCCACCGTCAAACATGTAGCTGATCTTGCGAAAATCAGAAGGGCCATCGCTCAAGGAATAGTCCGCCACAAAATCCAACCGGCTTGAGTTTCCGCGGAAGAGAACGAAAGGCGACTTATCCAGATCTGTGCGGAACTCCATCGGGTAGGCAACGCTAAGTTGACGCTTCAGCAGGCGCTCGACTGTCGCGCGCCGGTCAAGTTCATCTATGGTTCGCGAACCACGGGTCCAACCGTCGAGGCCGATCCGCAAACCCTCGAACGCTACGGTCATGATAATTCCCATGATGGTCAGACTGACCATCACTTCAATTAACGTGAATCCACTATTGCGGTAGCGCATTTACAATCGCCTGCTGAAGATCAAATGGATCGTAGCCAATCGCCGCCGGCTTGATGGCTTCTAATTTGACATTGAGCGGACCAGACCGTCCCTGCCATGAAACTTCAACATCGATCTTCATGATGGCTTCGGTCGGCTTCGCATCGAGAGATTTTGGCAGCCACGGATGGATCGTCGTTTTCCACTGTGCCCCCAAATTCTGGATGACTCCCCTCGCTTCGCCTTCTGGAGGAAGGAACCTCAGGAACTCCACCCGAGTCAGCAGATCTTCGCTGGCGAGCTGATATCTATGCACATCCTCAAGCTTTCGCAAATTCCAGAACGACTTTGAAAAGATCCCAAAAAGCGCAGCGCAAGACATTCCCAGGATTGCAAGGGCTACCATGACTTCGATGAGCGTAAAGCCCTGATTGGTTCTCATCGAAATGAGACCTCGACTTCGCTGGATCGGCCACGCAGTCGAACCGATCCACCGCGGACAATGCCAGCGGGCGAAACGTGTAACGTGGCCGCAGGTTCGGCGGAATCGAGGACGAAGGAGACAGAGCGGGGCAGTGTATCCTGATGAGCCACTATTAAATCTGAATTGACCAGCGAAACAACCTCCCGGGTCTGATCAAGCACAACGTACTGTTCCTTGTCCGTTCGCTGCGCTTCGATACGAGCCATCCGAACCGCCGTACGGACGATCTGAGTCGCCTCATTCAGTTCGAGCCGGCTGATTCCCGCCCCAATTCGGGGACCAGCCAGCCCAACGGAGATAGCAATGATCGCCATCACGACAATGACTTCGATTAGAGTGAAACCGCGAGGTCCGGTCATACTTATCCAGACGCGGCAGAGGCGGGAAAAGACGAAGTTTACTTCCAGCTGGTTACGTCGGCGGCTTCGCCATCACCACCTTCTTGAGCATCAGCGCCCAGCGACATCAGGTCATAGTCACCATGTTGACCAGGACACCGATAGATGTAGGGGTGTGCCCAAGGATCGAGCGGAATATCCTTCTTAAGATAAGGGCCATCCCAGCTGTCCGCTCCGCTAGGCTTAACTTGCAGAGCCTGAAGACCTTCCTCGGTCGTGGGGTACCGGCCGACGTCAAGACGAAACCCGTCGAGGACCGTCTCGAACTCTTGCAGTTGGGCTTTGGCTTGAGTCTGCTTGGCCTTGCCGACATTCGAAAAGACTCTCTGTCCCACCAGGGTCGCGAACATCGCGATGATGACCATGACGACGAGCAATTCAATAAGCGTGATACCGCGATCGTTTCCAAGCTTAGTTTTGTGCATTTTCAGAATCCAATGTCGTTAATGCTGAATATTGCCATCAGGATCGACAAAACAACAGCGCCTACCAGAATGCCCATGACCAGAATGATCAGCGGCTCGAGAACAGACGTTAATGCCTTGACAGACGTCCGGACATCCTTCTCATACACATCCGCCACCTGCAAAAGCATCGTGTCCAGGCGGCCTGTTTCCTCACCGACTTCTACCAGATGGACGGCTAGTCCCGGGAAGACCCCCGCATCGCGCATAGGCTTGGCAACGCCTTCACCCCGCTTGGCACCCGATGCAATCTTCGAAATCCCTTCCGCAATGAGTTGGTTGTCGGCGATGTCCTGAACGATGCGTACGCCGACAATCAGTGGAACTGCGCTCGCCGTCAAAGTGCCCAGCGTTCGGGCAAACCGCGCTACTTCCATCTTCAAGATGGTAGATCCAAGCAAAGGCACCTTCAGCTTTATGGTGTCCCAGGTGCGGCTCCCTCTGGAAGTCTTGACCCATGCCTTGAAACCAACGATCGCCGCCACCAGCCCCGCGACTAAAACCCACCAGTAGCTTCTGGTCAAGGTCGAGATGGTGAGAAGTGCCTGAGTCGACGGCGGAATCTTCGCACCCAACTCTCCAAAAATCGAGGCAAACTTCGGAATGACGAAGTAGAACAATATACCGACCGAACCCATACCCACGGCAGTCAACAAGCAGGGATAGATCAATGCGCCAATGAGATAACTTCTCAACTCATCTGATGCCCTTTCGAAATCGACCAGGCGCTCCAGAATGACGGTCAGGACGCCACCCGCCTCACCGGCCCGGATCATGTTCACGTACAACTTCGAAAAGTGTCTTGGATGAGCGGCCAGCGATTCCGCGAGCGACTTGCCGCCCTTGATTTGCTTCAGAACGTTTTGGATCACCACACGCAACGCAGGCTTGGACGCTAACTCGGCGGTGATGCCAAGACTACGATCCAAAGGCAAACCAGCCCCCACGAGTGTTGACAGCTCTTCTGTAAAAAAGAGAATATCTTTTCGCGAAATCCCCTGGAGGGTGAGCTTCGGCAAGACACTGAGTTTGGGCTTGGCTGGCTCATCGATCGATACCGGAATGAGACCCATGCTCTGTAGGCGAAATGTAACTGCCCTGGCATCCGCCGCCTCAAGCCGACCTTCGGCGAATCCGCCCTTTGAGTTGACCGCCTTGTAGTTGAATATTGCCATTTGTGGTCGGGCTACACTTCCTGCGTCACGCGCAGCACTTCGTCCGGAGTGGTGATACCGGCCAGGACTTTTGACCAGCCGTCGTCCTTGAGAGATCGCATTCCAGAACGCAGCGCCTGCGCTTTGAGCACCGTAGAATCGGACTTCGTAACCATCAAGCGACGCATTTCTTCATCTATGTCGAGAAGTTCGAAGATGCCAAGCCGACTCTCAAAGCCGCTGTGAGCGCAGTTGACGCACCCGCGTCCTCTCTGAAGTTCGATGAACTCGCCGGCCCCCTCGACTGGGAAACCTGCATCTCTTAGAGCCTTGGTAGGTGTCAACTCAGGCGCCTTGCATTCCTTGCAAATGACCCGGACGAGCCGCTGCGCAAGAATGCCAATCAATGAAGAAGCCAGGAGATATCCTTCGACACCCATATCGACCAACCGGGTAACCGCACTCGGCGCGTCGTTTGTGTGTAGCGTGCTGAACACGAGGTGCCCCGTAAGGGCGGATCGAATGGCGATTTCTGCAGTTTCCAAGTCGCGGATTTCGCCGATCATGATGATGTCGGGATCCTGACGAACAATGTGCCTTAGTCCCGACCCGAAGGTCAGGCCGATCTGCGTATTGACCTGAATCTGGTTGATGCCGTCCATCTGATACTCGACGGGATCCTCAATCGTAATGATTTTGCGGTCCGGGATATTGATCCGCTTCAGTGCACTATAGAGAGTCGTTGTCTTGCCACTGCCCGTGGGCCCGGTGACCAAAAAGATGCCATGTGGCTTCGATGTCATCTCGCAAACTTTTTCGTAGGAATCCTCGGGAAAACCAATCCGCCTCAGGTCGATCAGCGCCGAATTTGACTTGTCGAGAATGCGCATGACAACGCTTTCTCCGTACATTGTCGGTAGTGTGGAGACACGGAGATCAATCTCTTTTCCCAGAACCTTCAGCTTGATTCGCCCGTCCTGCGGAAGCCGCCTTTCGGCAATGTTTAATTTCGCCATCAGCTTGATGCGCGAAATGATCGCGGCTCGCAGTTGATTCGGGGGCGGATCGATGTTGTGAAGCACGCCATCAACTCGATACCTTAGCCGCAGATCCTTCTCAAAAGGTTCCACATGAATGTCGCTCGCCTTTGACTCAACGGCCCTCGAGATGATGAGATTCACCATTCGAATGACAGGCACTTCCGAAGCAAGGTCGCGCAGGTGCTCGATGTTATCGTCATCGCCAAACCCATCGCCGAGTGTCTCAATTAATTTCTCGGTGCTTCCTTCCTCGCTGCCAGCGTAGAGCTTCTCAAGTTGCTCGCCGATATCGGATTCCGGAGCGATGAATATTTTCAGCTCATAGCCAGTGCGAAGCTGGATTGTGGATTGCGTCTCCATGTCAATCGGGTCTGCCATGACCAGGGACAGTACGTTGTTATCGAGATGCACTGGAATAGCGTGGAAGTTGCGAAGAAAACGAAGAGGAAGCTTGGACGTTTCTATTGGAATAGCCGGATAGTCGCCGGTAAAGATGCCGACCTTCAATTGCTCGCTGAGCGCGCTGATCACGTCGCGTTCGGCAACGTATCCAAGATCGATCAGGATGCGCCCAAGCTTATCCCGCCGTTCTTTCTGCAAGGCCAATGCATTATCAAGATCTTCCTCGGAGATTACCCCTCGGTCCCGCAACAACTGGCCTATCGGCCGGACGTCACTTGCAAGCAACGCGTTCATCAAAACTCTCGAATGTTTATCTGGTCGGGCGTGTCTTTCTTGACACTGAGTACCAATTGCTTTGGGAGATCCGGAACGTCGGCGCGCGTTACATTTAAAATGTGAACGATGAC
>Ga0206992_1050_pt1 | contig 25428 bp, 33 predicted proteins | sample Alteio_BWMinCont_6_FD_153267 | JGI IMG/M metagenome (GOLD analysis project Ga0206992, IMG submission 153267) | Enriched cells from forest soil in Barre Woods Harvard Forest LTER site, Petersham, Massachusetts, United States -... | ecosystem: Environmental > Terrestrial > Soil > Temperate forest >... | reverse complement strand
TCGCGCCCGCTTGCGTGGAGGCCATCGCAGATTGCGCTTCCGCGCCGGTCAGGCCCGCTTCGCCGGTGGCGTTGCCGGGACCGGTCAGCGCGACGCCCCATTTGGCGGATTCGTATTGGTTGACGAGGGCCTGAGCGTTGGTGGAGAGGTTGGTGTTGTAAATGGGGAGTTCGGCAATATCACCAACCAGACCTTGACCGCCGCCGCCGGTGTTTGCGCCAATTGAAAATACTGTGGATGCGGCATTACTTCCGGGATTTCCGGTGGCTTTTAACACATTATTGTCAAGAATCTGTGAGCTAGCCCCGTTATAAATAGCTGTTAAGACGTTTAGCGATGCCGTTGAAAAAGCTGCGCCAAAAGCTGAGCCTGAATAAAGGGTTGAACCGGCAGTAAAAGTACCATGTGAGTAATCGACATTGCCGGTGTTGTTGTTTCCGGCCAAAATCCGCTCGTAGCTCGCAGTCGGATTTGAGGCCATAGCTACGACGAAAACCGTTTCTAATGCAGAGTTCGTATACGTAACATTTAGATAATCGCTTCCCCCATTAAAACGGGCTGACCCTATCCCATTTTGCCCATTGCTGATCCAAAGTGGCATACTTCCAGCCGTGGCTTGCGTGGCGTTGTTTCCATTTCCGGACAGATCGTTTATCTGGCTGACATAGCCGCCATATGTACCGGAGCCGGAATAGTTCGTCGTCAAGGGGCTGGAAAGGACGATGGTGGTGCCGGAGAAGGAGCTGATAGTGTAGGTGTCGGCGCCTAATGTCGAAGCAGCGGTAACGCTTCCAGCGCCGCCTAACCTGATGCGTTCGCCCTGGTACAATGTTGAAGAAATGTCGCTATTGGTGGTGACGGTATAGGTACCGCTCGTGCCGGTGGCCGTGACGCCCAGCGAGTTATAGGTCAGGGTGACGTTGCTGGTGTTGCTGGCGTCGAGCCAGAGTTGCAGGGTGCTGCTTAAGGAAACCTGCGTGCCGTCGGTCACGCCTGAGCTGGAATTAAACGCCGGGGTGACGCCGCCATAGATGCTGATATTGGTCGGGTCGAGCAGGTAGGTTCCCTTGTTGCCGTTGAGCGCAAGGAGATCGACATTGCCATCGGCGGTGAGCGTTCCGTGGCCTGAAGTTTCGACGAAACCACCGTTGCCGGATTTCACGCCGCCTTCGGCCATGATGTTGCCGTTGAACCAGGTGTTATTGTCGCTCCATACTGCGACGTTTCCGCCGTTGCCGGACGTGTTGGCGTTGGCCATGATGAGCGCGTTAGCATCGACATAGGTGTTGAGTGCGGTGGGCGTGATGCCCGCGCCGTGGAAATCCCCGCCAATCTTGATGGTTCCGCCACCGATGTCGCCGCTGGCGTCGAGATACGATCCGCTCAGGATGGCGACGTTGTCGCCCAGGACTGAGATGCTGCCGCCGGTTTGACCCGTACCGTATCCCGAGGCGTCCAGCACGCCGCTGTTAACGACTGTCGACGTTCCGGGAGTCTGGCCTTTGTTCGCCACGACGTTATTCGGAACCGCGTTGCTGCCCTGGGCGTAGAGAATGATTTCGCCGTTCTGGCCCACGCCAGCGCTTTCGGCACTGATAATGCCGCTGTTGTTGATGAGCGAGTTGACGATCTGCGGTCCGGCGGCGGCGGTGAGTGTTATCGTGCCGCCATTCGCCTGAATGATGCCGTTATTGTTTACCAGCTGTTGCGTTACCTGCGGCGATACGGCAAGGTTGACCAGCCCGTCGCCATAAGTGTCAAGCACGAACGTATCGCCCGAAGCTAGCGTTACCTTGCCAAGGCGCGCATTGATCACGCCGTTGTTTGCCACCGATGGCGCAACGAATGCCACCATCCCGGCATCTGCCACCGTGATGTTTCCCGCGTTGCTGATACTCGCGTTCGGATTCCCCGGCCGGTCGAACGCGTAATTGCCGGCCATGAAATTCGCGTTGCGGATGTTGGCTGTAGTTACCAGCATTCCGCCCACGTTTACCTGTGCGTTGCTGCCGATAAATACACCGTTCGGATCGATAATCCATACCTTGCCGTTAGCAGTGAGGCTGCCTTCAATCAGCGCCTCCTGGCCGCCCGTAACGCGATTAAGTGTGATCGACGAGGCCGTGGGCTGGTGAAATTGCACCTGCTCGCCGGAGGCAATGTTGAAGCTCTGCCAGTTGATGATGGCACTGCTCGATGTCTGATTAACGCTGAGGGTATTTGCAACGGATGCGATCGTTGCCTGACCGGCAGCCACTTGCCCGCCGGCCGGCAGTGCAAAGGAAGACGACGGCACGACGCCAAGCGAAAGCGCGCCAGCTAAAGCTGTCGTTGCCAGCAAACGATGTCCGGGCCGCCCGCGCAGAAGTGCCTCCAACCGGTTGTGTTGTGTGAACTTCTTGATTCTAGCGCGTGTTTGCTTAAAGTTTTGCTAATGTTTGCTTAAAAATGTGCTAACTGGACTGACCTCACCTCTGAATTCGATGTCGTGGCGCGAGCCGATCAACCAATCGAAAACACCATCTGAACCGCGTGCAAATGCCCACGGATTGCCGGCGGTCGAGGACGAGACAAAACGGTCCGTTCCCGAACAGGCACCGGGCATTTTATGCCCACGCGAAAGCGTCTATGCAGGAACGGGGTTGTTGCTCTGTTCTCTCGCGGCATTGTCGGATGTGGCCGGGGAGCGAAGTGGTGGCGGTTGCGCTGGTGCCCAGAATCGGCTATAGTAACCTTCATGAATGGGAAACGGACAGAAAGTAAGACTGGGTTTCGGCCGATCGCCGGACTGCACATTGTTGCCATTCCTGGGCAATGTGGCGGAAAACCGCATATCGCCGGGCATCGGATCAAGGTGCAGCACGTGGCTGTGTGGCACAACCGTCTGGGCAAAAGCCCAGATGAGATTGTGGCCGAACACGCGGGCTTAACGCTGGCGGATGTCTATGCTGCACTTGCTCATTACTATGACCACCGTGCCGAAATTGACGCCGATATCGAGGCCGATGGCATGCTGTCGGCAAGTGTGCGGGGGCAATGCTATCCGTCCAAATTGTTGACACGCATAGCGTCCAGCCATGGCCCGAACGATCCGGTTTCACCTTGATGAAATGTGTGATCCGCGGTTGGCTGCTGGTTTGCGGCTACGCGGCGTCGATGTGACGACGAGCGCCGAGGCAGGATTGCTTGGAGTCACGGATGAAGGACATCTTGCCTACGCTTGGTCCCAAGCTCGTGTAATCGTGACTCATGATGCGGACTTTCTTCGCCTACATGTGGCGGGGGCAAAACACGCTGGGATCGTTTTCAGCCCAATCCAAGTTCATTCCGTCGGTGACATGATCCGATCGGTAGCGTTAATTTGGGAGCTTCTTGAGGCAGCCGAAATGTCGAACCACGTCGAATTCGTTTAGGAATCTCTGTTTTGCGGATCGTTGGTCAGGGCAACCGGCCTTGAAACCGGCGATTGCTCTGGACTGGCTTGGTTGAAGACCCGTCCAGTAGGATGAGCAATGCAGTCGGGGGCCTGGCGCCCGCGTGAAATTTTTCTTGCGCGGTTGATCCGATGCCGGTATCGGTGGTGCGTCGTCCTTTCATCCGGTTCGCCACAATGAATGTTGCCGTATTTGCCCTGGTCGCCGTCGGTCGAAATGCTTGGGTTTGGCCACTGGCCACATGGCAAAGGGCGCGTTGATCCAATGTCGCGGCCCTTCGTCAACCTCGGTTCAGCGCCGTGCAAAGAGAAATGTGCCGAAACGGGCGATTCCACGTACCGTCAAAATGCCTTTCGCGAGTGCCAGACCTACATTCAAGCCATCCGTAATTATCTCGGTTACGAGCCGGAAGGGGCGTGTCTGGAAGTGAAAGGCTTCGATCATGACTTAGGAGTCTTTTACGAAGTGGTATGCTTTTACGATGAAGCCAACCAAGCCGCCGCCAACTACGCGTTCCGCTGCGAACGCCAAGCTCCCCACACGTGGGAAGAGGGCAGCGTAAAAGCGCCGCCGCGGGCAATGGTGTCTCGCAAAGCGCGGTGAACGGAGTCGGCATGGGCTTACTCGATCAATTCCAGGACGGCCAGAAGCACGAGATCAACGAGCAGACCTACGATTATTTCCTCGGCGGTTTGCCGCCGGTTCGCCCATTGGCGGTCGACGAATCAGCGGAGAACATGAATCTGAAGGCCCAATGGTAATTTCGACCACTCGCGGTCCGTGGTCATTACCGGTGACTCCTGAACGAGACCCAGGGCGAGGCAGCAACGATCGCCGAGCGACAAGCCCAATGATCGCGTCAGCAAACGCAAACCGCCGGCGATGACTCCCTGTTCTTCGTCGAATGACACCACTTGAATTGGCAGGCCCTGCAAGGCATGTTTTGCGGCTTCGAACCCTCCGGGACGTTCGGACGCCTTCGCAAGAACTTCGGAGAGATTGACGGCAGAAATCACTGCATCGCTTAAGGATGCCTGGACTTGTTCGCCTCCTGGTTCTTTGCGGAGAAAGGCGAGCAGGGCCGAAGCGTCGAGGACGACGCTACTCACGCTTTGCCTCTTCCCGGCGTTCGCTGATCAATTCCTCGGAAAGCAAAACGTCAGGCGGTGCCAGTTGAGCGAAGACGGCCTGGGCATCGATAATTGCCTGCTGAAGCGTCTTGACTTGCAAGCCGTCGGGGCCTTCGATCAGAACAACCAGATCGCCGGTATGAATCTGCTGCCGCAAACGTACGTCCGCTGGCAGCACAATGCGGCCTGACGAATCTACCTTGGAACGGTAGATGTGGCTTTGATCTCCAGTTTTCGATTCCATGCCAGGTCTATTGTTTGTTGGTATTTGATATTGACTATGCCATAGATGAGCATCGACGTCAAGTTCGTTGTACATTGGGATCGTTCTCCAATGTCTTGTCGACCAGTTCCGGTTATATCCCATAAAGGACGTTATGGGATATAAGACTACACAGTGCAACCAAATGAGTACAAGCATGTGAATTGGTGATGCTGCTACATTTGTACCCAAATCAAATCGTTGACAGAAAGTCTAAGCCGTGCTCAAATTGAACTATAATTACAAATGAGCATGATGGGTATGGCTGAGATTAGGGTTCGCAATTTAGAAGAATGGGTCGTTGAAGCATTTCGGCTTCGCGCCCGGCGTAACGGGCACAGTTTGGAAGGTGAATTGCGCGAACTTCTCCGCCAGGAAGCGTTACGTCGCAAAAATGAAATTGCCACCGAAATGCTTAGCCTCCGTGATGATCTCCGCAAAAAAGACATTTTTACTGACGCTCTGGCCGCTCTGCATGAAAGCCGGGACGGTCGGGCGTGATCGTCATCGATGCGAGCGTCGCAGCCAAGTCATATTTGAATGAAGCTGGAACTGACGCCGCAATTGCACTGATGACGGGGCACGAACAGTTAATTGCGCCGCAATTGATCCAGGTGGAAGTGATCGCCGCAATTTGCGGGAACGTGCGGAAGGGCGCACTAACGGAGCAAGAGGCCGAAGACAGATGTAACCGCTGGCTTCGTCATCTGGCGGACGATGTCATGCTCTTGCACCCCGATCGGATGGTCCTTGATAACGCAGCCGGTCTCGCCTTAACGTACAAGCACCCGGTTCAGGACTGCGTCTATTTGGCCGTCGCCAATCACTTCAAAGTGCCGATGATTACGGCAGACGGCAGGTTTTTGAAGAAGGTCGCCTCGGCCTACTCGAATATATCGTTGTTATCAGGCTGCTCGGCAAATTGACACTTAGAGTTAAAATGTGATATACATTAAGAATGACACTTTGAAGGAAGGAATGTATGACTGAAGTCCGTTTGCGGAATGTTGATCCTTGGGTTGTTGAAGTCATCCGGGGCATGGCGAAGCGAAACAACCTGACGGCCGAGGAACAAATCAAGCAATTCCTGGTGACTCTCGCCAATCAGGAAAAGAATGCTTTGCTCGACGAGCTACGCCAAGGCCGTATGAAACAGCGGGAGAAATACGGCGTGCTTCCGGACAGCACACCGGGAATCCGCGAAGAACGCGACAAACGCTGGTGATCGTCGCTGACGCATGCGTGACGGCAAAGCTCTTTCTTAACGAGCCGCTGTCAGATGTTGCCGATAAACTCGTCCGCCGAAACAGCCCCGTCTTCATGCCGGAAATCGCATTGGTCGAAGTCTCATCCGCAATCACGCGGGCCTATCGCAACAAGATTATCACTAAAGCTGAAGCCGAAGAAAAACTGGAGCAATGGCGTCGTTTCGCGGCTCTTGATACCGTTCGTTTGACGCCGAATGCCGATCTGCTACCTGACGCCGAGGAATTTTCGCTCACTTTTCGCTACCCCGTGGCGGATTGCCTCTATCTGGCGGCGGCAAAAAAGTACGACCTTCGACTCATTACGACCGATCAGCCCTTCATCGACGCGGTGAAGGCCCGCTTTTCAAACATCCATCACCTTTCGTCACAAGCGGCTTGACTGTGACTCCGCAAAACCTTGTCCCCTCACTTGGTGCCGGCTGGATCAAAGCCCCGACCACCTTTACCAACGCGGGTGAAAAGGCAACCAATCGGCTTCTCGAATTTTTCGTTGCCGAAATCCGGAATCCGAACACACGGCAAGCCTACGCTCGGGCCGTGATGCGTTTTGACAGATGGTGTCTCGGTAAGCAACTCGCGCTCGGCGACCTGACGCCGTTTCATATCGCGGCGTATGTCGAGCAACTCGGAACGGAGATCGCGAAGCCAAGCGTTAAGCAGCATCTCGCGGCAATCCGCATGTTGTTTGATTACCTGGTCGTCGGCCAGGTGATGACGTTCAATCCCGCTGCGGCTGTTCGCGGCCCAAAATATGTCGTCAAGACGGGGAAAACGCCCGTCCTCTCTGGTGAAGAGGCAAAGCAACTTTTGGCCGGCATCGAATGTGATACCGCGATTGGCATTCGCGATCGCGCGCTGATCGGGGTCATGGCGTATAGCTTCGCCCGCGTGAGTGCGGTCCTCGAAATGAATGTGGAGGATTATTACCAGCAGGGAAAAAGATCCTGGATTCGCCTGCACGAAAAAGGCGGGAAAGAACATCAGGTCCCTGCCCACCATACGCTTGAAGAATTCCTCGACGCGTATCTCCGGCTTCCAGCAATGCACGGCGAAAAGCCGTCCACGCCGCTGTTCCGCAGCGTCAACCGGAAGCGGGAGATTTCACAGGATCGGCTCGAACGGCGCGAAGCCCTCGCGATGATCAAGCGACGCGCTCTGGCCGCTGGCCTCGGCGCGGGTATTTGCTGCCACACGTTCCGTGCAACCGGCATTACCAATTACCTTGAAAACGGCGGCACTATCGAGAAGGCCCAGCAGATCGCGGCACACGAGTCACCTCGGACGACGAAGCTTTACGATCGTACAAACGACCAGCTGACGCTTGATGAAATCGAGAGAATACGATTTTGACATCGCCGGTAAGCAGCCGCACCACGGATTTCAGCAGCGCTGTTAAAAGCGAACGATTGAAACACCGAAGCGACTCTAGTCCGCTGGTTCGTGCATACAATGGTCGGTGGCTGTCTGCCTTTTTGCAGAAAATCGGGAAGGCCGTCATGAGAAAGGGTGAATTCATTATAAGCAGTCAGGGTTGGTCGCAGTCGGGCCGTGCCGGCGATCGGTTTGACGACGTACCGGTGTGGGAACAGCCTATGCTGTGGAGGAAGGCCGCAGAGTGGTCGTCGATTAGATATCGGAACCCGGTTTCTTTGCTCGAAGCGGATAATCCGGCATTCGAGCCGTGGACGCTTGATCCTTCGGGTGTATGCAACCACCATTTTATTCGGATTGGGAGTCAAAGCGTCCTGGCGCAGGCTGGCGACGTCATTCATCTGCAAGTGGCGCAGATCATGGGGTTCGATCGCGGCTCTGCATGGGAGTACCAGAAACCCTGGCTGAGCAGCCTGTTTCGAGAATACTTCCTCAACGCCGACGATCAACCCAGCTGGACCTCCTTCGTTTCAGCGCGTCGCCCGGCACATCTTCGGAAGAATGAGACAAACGACGATGTTGTGATCGCCCCATCAGATCTTCCGAAAGTGCGAATGAGAATTCGGGCCGCGAAGCTTAGTCAACGCCCTTATCTTCGTCTTCTCGATGAACAAATCCCGACATCCGATCTTTACTTCGACCGGGAGTCGGCGTCAGTGGGCAAACATGGATACGTGGCCAAAATCCGGATGCCGCGTGTGGTTGCTTCGAAGCATCTCGCCGGCCCAGAGTACTACAGCGAGCACTGGCTTTGCCTGGCGTCGAAAGGGGATGACGAACCGCGATTGAAGCAAGGCGTTATTCCGGCGATCGCGAGTTCTCCTTTTTCCAGCATGGAAAGTCGTTTACGAAATACCGCGATTTTGAACCTGGCGAAATTATCGACCGAACGGCAAAGCGGGCGAATCCTCCAGAAGAATCTCGGTCTGGAAATTTCACCCGAGGGCGGCGCAATTGCCAGTCTACGGATGTCAATCGTCGGGCTCGATATGTCGATGATGTTTTGCTCTCCTATCGAACATTTCGCCGTCCAACAGGCACTAAAGGATCTGGTGTAATTTGGCGGAACCAAAGCTGAAGGGGAAGAGCGGCGCTCAACGGCAAAGGAAAGCGCTCGCGACAGCGCCGGAGTTGCTCCTGCGAGAACTTCCGGAAATCGGCATGATCGCCGAGCCGGGTCAGCATTTGAGGGAGGAAAGTGAATTGCCCTCCGCAGCCGACACGTTTTATAGCCCGGTTTTGGATTGGATGCGGTCTGAATTCGCGAAAGATAAATCCACGCAACGGCGCGGCCGGTTCGTCCTACGCTGTCGCACGAATTACTTGTCTAAGGCTATTCCATTCGAACTAGTTGCGATTTTTGAAAGGGGCTTTCGAGACTATGTACGTCAGGTGATCGAGCAACGCATTGATAGTGCTGAGTTCTGGTGGACACCGGAAATTCCGGAACACTATGGGGAGGTGCATTTTCGCGTCATTTTTGAGCCGGCAAGCCAGGATGACGCTCAATCCCAACTCAGTGCGAAGGCGCTTGACCAAAACAAGGAGATGCGGCTAGGTGATAAAGAAACAGGGAAAATCAGCGAAAAACCATCGAACCAAGGAGGGCCTTTGCCATCGCTCGAAGAGAATGAAGAGCCGTCAAGACCACGCAAGAGGGGGCGTCCTCCAAGGCATGCTTTGGGGCCGCCTATTAAGCTCGAAGAGATCGCACAGGCCAAGACGGAATTGTCGGCGATTCAGGAATCGATCGTGCAGCGTATGCAGGGTCTGTTGAATAGCCTGGCAGGGAGAAGGGGAGCCAATCACGAAGAGAGCAATGAGATTGCGAACCGTGTGACTCAACTTGCAAAAGACTCAGGAGTGATTCTTACCGGCGAAGGATCCGCTGGAAGTCTCCGATGGCACGGCCGAGCTTTTGAATTTCGAAGCACTGGTACGAAACAGACTACCCTAATTACATCCGTCTTGTTTCCAAATCTAACGGCGCAAGCAAGAGGCGTTTCAACCGACGCCGATGTTCCATCAGAGTTCGCCGATGCCAGCAAGGCAGCTCCTATCAAGTCGCAGCGCCAGAAATAAACCTGAAAAATCTGGGAAAATCGGCTTCGCGCTATTGACACCCCTATATAGGGGTCATTATTATTACCGAAGTGAGGCAAGTGCTAATTTCACGCGGTCAATGGCACCCACAACAGACCGATCAGCTTTGGATGTACGCTGCTCCTCGCCAGGAGGAAAACAGCACGTTACGGCATTCCACCCTCGCCTTCGTCTTGCCCCGCCCACTTTCCCGTGCGTTCGCCCTCAGAAGTGAATTGGACTGTAGGGCGTCCGTGATTGGACCACGAACAATTTCAAACAAGAGGCTCGAAATGAACGAATTACTAGACACGAGGGAGCTTGTATCTGGCCCGGCAAATTCGTTTGACGACGGTTCCGACGCATCGACGGTAGGCCTAAGAAGTTCTTTCAGTGAAGTTCGGAATGGATTCCGAGAAACCCCAGAACCTAGGCCCGAAACTCCGATGGTCACGCCGAAACAATCAGGGACAAAAATGCCGGTTGACCTTGGGGCCATTGACGTGTTTGTAGATGAATATGAAATCCCACATTGCTGGGAATCGTTCAAAGATCATCGAAAGGTGATCCGTCTAAAAAGCAAGTCGTTCCGCAACAGTCTTATTCGCAGGTGGTTGGCGAATGGTGAGCCAGTCTCCATGCGGCGTGTTCAACAAACGCTGTTACTCCTTGAAGCGAGGGCCGATCTTTCTCGCCACCCTCTTGCTAATCGCAGTACATGGGGAATGGAAGGAGAAGAACTGTGGATTGACTTAGCTGACGATAAGTGGCGAGCCGTTCGCGTGTCGAAGGGAAGCTGGAAAGTGGCGCCGACGCCGCGACCAATGTTTCGCCGGTTCGCACATCAGAGACCGCTTCCCTTACCTAATCGGTCCGGCGATTTGCGGTACATTCTCGATTTCCTGGCGCCCATGTCGGAAGGCGACGAGATCCTTTTGCTCGTGTGGCTGGTTCTTGCTCTAATGCCCATACCTCGCCCGATTCTGATGTTTACCGGTCCACATGGGTCTGGCAAAACAACGACAAGCCGATGCATCCGTCGGATGCTGGACCCGTCCAAGACTGACGAACTGGGACGTGACACTCGCGCGGATTTGCCACTTACATTGCACAAACATGCGTGTCCGTTGTGGGATAATGTCGACGTGCTATCTGGACCGGAATGCGATCTCTTCTGTCAAGCCCATAGTGGTCGAGGGATCGCGCGTCGCAAACTCTACACCGACGACGACGAGTTCATTTTGAGCTTTCAGCGGCCATTGATATTTAATGGCTTACACTTGCCGACGAGCCGTCCAGACCTTCTTGATCGGATGCTCATTATCCCGCTCGACCGTGTGAGCGCCGATGCTCGCATGACAGTCACTTCCGTCGAAAATGGATTCCGAACCGCTCATGCCGCCCTGTTTGGCGGTTTGCTAAATGCATTGGCCGAAACGCTTTCTCGACTGCCTGACGTGACCGACGATGGCCTGTCGCGAATGGCCGATTTTCATCGGGCTGGTCGAGCCGCGGCCTTGGCACTTGGAGTTCCCTCCGAGCAATTCGATGAAGCGATGAGAATAGCAATTTCGCGACAACAGGCGGGCGCATTGGACAACCCCCTGGCATTGGCTCTATTGCTGTTCGCTCGCAGTGTCCGACGGTGGCAAGGGGAACCGCAGGAACTATTCGAGCGAATTATCGAAACAGCGCAAGCCCGACAAATCAGGCGAAATCCTGAGTATTGGCCCGAGACTGCGGCTGGGCTTGGCCGGCGGCTGAAAAACCTGAAAGAACTGCTCACTCGATACGGAGTGAAAATTGAGCGGCCGACACGTGGAGAGCGGCGCCTGGTGCTCGTGGAATATGACGTCGCTGGCGACACTGGGCGCGACGACGAATAAAATTCGTACCCCGTACTACTGCCTAAGATGTGGTTCAAATCAACTGTAAGGTTAGATGATTCGACTTCGACTCAGTGCAAAACGGAGGCTCAACGCATGAAACCGGAAATGACGACTCCTAACTTGTCTGGTCTACCCCCAAACAAGAGGAGAAAACCCGTTGACTACCCCAAAACCGCGGCTCTTTCTATTACCGATTTCCATCCTCCCACCTTTGAGAGACGTGCGGGATCGTCGTTCCCGCGACTACCTGGAGTGGTTCCAGCGCCTCAAGGATGACATTGCCGCTCGCGGCATTCGGAACGATCTGCTGGTGAAGGTGGAGGGCGAACGATACCGCTGTATTGCGGGATGGACTCGTCGGGAAGTCGCTGTCGCACTGGGATTATTGGAGGTTCCATGCAAGGTCGTCGAATGCCTCACAGCTGCCGACGAACTTCGGGAAACGTGGCTCGAAAACCAGATGCGGCGTGATCCCACGTTGAGCGAAATGGCGCAATTCTTACTCGCCTATATGAAAGAGACGAAGTCGAACCAACGAGATGGAGCGTTGGCGCTCGGCATCGATCCTTCTTACGCGAGCCGGATTTTGACCATCAATGGCAGGATGAATGAGGAAGAACTGGCCCTGGTGGAAAAGCAAACGCTCCAATTCAGGGCGGCGCATGCCCTCGCGAGCGTTTTTGAAAACCCGGTCGACCGAAAGCCATGGATTGACAAACTGGTGGCTGGATTCTTGACTGTTGAATCGCTCGAAGGCGAACTGGCCCGCCTGAAATGTCGCTCCAAAGGCAGGAAGCCCAAGGTGGTGAAGGTCAAGGAAGGCCAGGTTTCGGCGGAGTTCCCCGCGTCATATAGTTGGGAAAACATCATTGCTTTTGCCCAAAAACTGCTTGATGCCGCCAAGAAGGGTGTCCGCAACGAACTCCCGACAAGCTCGCTCGGGAATCTACTGAAGTAATTACAACCGCCCAGAATTCTCGGCTCCTAACAGGGTCTCGGGGGGGTGTGCGCGCCCTCGCCCCCTCTCCTTGGCCATAGTCACAGTTGGAGGATGTGTAAGTGAAACAGTTCCAATTTAAGACGATAACGAGGTGCTTTGTCTCCCATTTTTGCCCACCACCAACCAACGTGATTTGGCTGGTGCCCGCTGTGCTAGGTGTCGTGCTGATCCTAGCAGCAGCTGTCTCTGTTGCGACCAAATGAGGGAATTCCAATGAGTCACAAGGACCAACAGGCGTTGGGGGTGCTCGTGTTCATCGCATTCCTGTTTCTGGTGTGTCGTCGCCGGACCTGGCGCGGTTCTGGAAACGCACATGGGACTGCGCGTTGGGCATCGGAACGTGACCTTCATTGTGCCAAGATGTTTGCGGGCCGCGGCCTGGTCCTCGGCCGCACCATCGGGCGCGGCAAACTGATTCGCATTCCAAGGTATCAGCATTTGTCGGTGTACGCTCCAACCGGTGCCGGCAAGGGCGTCAGTTATGTCATACCGACGCTGCTCGAATACCGGCGTGGGTCTATGTTCGTGTTCGATCCGAAAGGCGAGCTGTTTCGAACCACCTGGCGGGCTCGGGCGGCAATGGGCAACCGGATCATCCGGCTGGACCCGTTTGGCGTCTGCGGACCGGGCGGCGACTCCTACAACGCCTTGCTCGACATTCAACGGGGATCGATGGTGGTCGATGATGCCAGGGCTATGGGCGAGGCGATGGTGGTCCGCGCCGCTGAGGGCGATCGCGATCCGTTTTGGAACAATTCTGCGGTGATGTTAATCACTGCGACGATAACGGCAACGCTGCTCCTGATGGACGAGAAAAGCCGCAATCTCAGCACGGTTCGCGAAATGATCACGGACCCGGAGATTTTCCAGGAAGTGATTAAACGGCTTCAGGGGTTGGGCGGCATCCCGGCCCGGCTTGGCAACCAGCTTGCCCGCCAGGCGCAGTCGGAGAAAGAGGCGGCGGGAGTGATTTCGACGGCCAGTACGCATTCCAGCTTCCTGGACAGCGAAATGATCGCCTCGGCGGTCAATACCTCCACCTTCTCCGCCGATGTGCTGCTTTCGCCCGGAACGACGATCTACTTCATCCTGCCCGTGGAACAGCTCGATGCCCAGCGGAATTTTCTTCGCCTCGTAGTTTCCACACTGCTTCGACATGTCATGCGACATGGTGTGAAAAGAGGGGGCGAAGTTCTTTTTCTCCTCGATGAAGCCGCCTCGTTCGTGACTGGCTTGGAAGCCTTGTCACAGGCGCTGGTCCTCGGACGTGGAAGGGGCATCAAGCTCTATCTTTTCTGGCAAACGGCTGAGCAAGCCCAGGTCGCGTTCAAGGATAGGCCGAATCTCGTAAATGATAACTGCGACGCCCGGATCTACTTTGGCGTCAACTCATTCCCCACTGCCGAATTGGTAAGCAAGACCCTTGGAAACCACACAATGGTGATCGAATCGGTCAACGAAAACGAATCGAGCAGCAGCTCATCCGCATCGGGGCCGGAGGGTGCCACTACCTATCAAACAGGTTGGTCACGAGGATTCAACCTATCGGAGCATGGTCGTGCCCTTCTCGACCCCTCGGAGGTAATGCAAACACTAAGCGGCGAGTTATTGATTGCCTTTATCAAAGGTACTCCGCCCATCCTGGCCCGCCGAATCAAGTTCTTTGCGGACCCATTCTTCCGGCACGTGAGCTCGTCGAAGGTGCCATTGCCGATATTCTGGTGGCTGTTGCTGGCGATCGTACTCGCTCTTCTGATCTGGGGCGATATCGCCTCAAAACACTGATGCATGAAAGGAGATGAAGTGGACGCGGAGAAAAAGAACCCCCTCCTCCAGCTAATTCGGGAGAACCCTGTTGATAAGACGACGGCGCCGGAGAAGCCGAACATTCTCCAACAACTACGTGAGAGTGCGCCAGCGCAATCGCTGGACAAAGCAATCGAGGCCACTGACCGGTTCCTCGGCCCGAGCGGGAAAGCCTGGCTGGCGAATGGGCTGGACGAGCTTCGGCAAGCGTTTTCGCTTGGTAATGAGCAGATTCAACCAGGCCAAAATCCTGGTTTGTGGGGAACGATTACTACCGGGGAGGCGACAGCTGAACGCTTAGGCGAATTTTCGATTGATGATCTGCGCGGGTACGCCGCAACCCGCGCCAAGGAAGCCGATCAGGCAATGGAGCGTGGCCACACACAGGACCGTGGCGACCGAGAGGTTGAACGATGAAATCTCGAAGTCTGATGTCATTGATGGCTGTTCGCCCCTGAAAAATGTCCCGCGAAAGCGGCGCAATCTGCGAGAGCAGTGTTGCTGAACAAGACGACCGTTAGCTCGATCCACACACCCATCAACTTTTCATGAAAGGTGCATGATGAAACAATTGTCAATGGTGTTTGCCCTTGCGAGCCTTGCATTGGAACCTGAAGCAAACGCTCAGCAATGGCAACCGGGAATTCCCGGCATTCGGGATGTCGAGCAACGAAGGGCGGAGAGAGATCAGGTCTTACGCTCCGTAGGTCCTCAAGCCGGTCCATTCACGCGCAAGCATGGGGATGCAGGCGTCTTAGCTCTTCGGAAATGTGGGGCAGAAACCGGCAGAAAGCTGGTGGACTTAGACGAAAAAGGTGGCCTAGATCGCTTGCCTCGTCCTGAAGCAATATTAGAAATCATCGCTCAAACCGGGGATGTAGTAGCCCTCTGGATCATCGATCAGTCTGTGGCCCTGGCGGATCCCGACATGTTCGATGCGTTTTGTCGTGAGCCCCGCGATTTTGCGTATGGACTCAAGTCATTGGAGAAAGCTGGGGCAGAGCTGAGGAAAACCCGAAACGCGAACAGCCAAGCATGGACAAACTTTCTCCCGCCTGGATGGGACTGGAAGGCCATTTTCATCGGCGGCGCGATCATCGTGGTCGTGTTCATGGTTTACCGCTCACGGGGGCAGAAGGCACACCAACCGTAATCGGTGAATTCGCCTGAATCACCCAGGAATGTTCGGCGAACGCGCCTTGTTTACAGAGTGATCGAATTGGGCAAGCAACCAACACATTCGCCCGGAGGACAACATGATGACTCTACTTGCAGATGGTGAATTCGGCAACGCGATCGGATTTCTGATCGTCATACTTGCGCTGTCGTGCCTCATCGAGAAGGCCAAGAAGTGCGTTAGTTCTGCGGTCTCGAAAGAAACAGCAAAGGACTTCTTCTCGCGGCTCTTCAAGAAGTAAGCCTGGGCCAGTTCGCTGACCATTCATTCACCAATTGATCGATAAAGATCGCGCTTTGGCAACCGTTCGTTAGACCGAACTGGACCACGACCACGAGCAGCTACTGTCGCCTCTAAGGATTGCAGACTTGGGCATGACGCCCCTTCCCTATTCGAGTTCAATGACATTGGAGCAATCATGATCGCAGGTCTCCTGATGCTGATTGGCAAGCATATCGGCGTACAAATCACCAAGAGCCTTTTCGCCCCGTCCTCCGGTACTGATAGTCGCGAACCGAAGGCCCGCTACGACTTCCGCGCGCATATGCGGGCGATGTCGGAATCAATTGACGAACCGCTCGTGGAACTGAACGCGACCAACGCGCAGTTTCTTGTCGATTGGGGCTCGATTCAATTCTCTCTGGGCGCCTACCTTCGGACGAAGAGTATTAGACTCGTCGCTTTCAGCAACGAAGTCTTTCGCAAGCGTTGCGTCCCCGAGAGCGTGACGACGGCGATCACTCAACTTAACGCCGACCACAACGATTTCACATTCAAAGTGTTCGATGGCTCCAGCGGGTCCATGATCTTCGTTGAGTCGGAAATGAGCATCGAAGAGCTTCATTCGCAAGCGTTCCGAGATTGTGCAAGGAAACTGGTCGCCGCAATTGCAGCGATGGATCGCGCGCTCGTCAAGAACAAAGTCTCTCTTTGAAAAAATGCGGTCAGTGAGAATGAGCCGCTACGTGTAACTGGAGTCGCCCAGTACCAATCGCGTGGAAGCAGCAATTGTTGCCGGAACGTGAATTCATTTGACGCTAGAGCGGAGGCTCGGTCGTGCTCAGAAGCCGGCCAACACGGCTTCTGGGCTGGCCCGAATTCATTCTTTACATCGAGGTAGACATGTCAACAGTCGTCATTACATTCGTGTTGACGTCGGCCGCATACGGTGCGGTGACGTATCTGATTCTGCGTAGAATCGCAGAGCATTTGAAGGGGAACCCCGAAGCAAGTAAGGCGTTTAGTGAACACGTGTTGATTCCAGTATTGGGACGGAAAGCGGTTGCAAAGAAGGAACCGGAGCCAGTGCCTTCCGTGGCAGGCCCCGAAGACAAAGGCGACACGGCCCCGTCGAGTTGAACAGCCAAGGACTGCGATTCTCGGATTGCGTCGAGCACTCTGTTGGGGCAAAGGCATTTGTCAGTGGTTAGGGGTAAGGATCTGGAACGGTATTTCGAATTCAGAGCGCGAGGAATTGAGATGACGCTCGACGAGATCATGGAGTTGGACGGCATCGAATATGGTGAGCTGGGCAGCGTCGGCAGCTTTCTTTCTGCAGCAAGAGCAATGAACGATAACGGAGTCGATGAGAAAGACAAGCTGATCACGCGCCTTTTGACGCATACTGCGGCAATTGAGGGGCATTTGACAAAGGGCCTTGATGCAATGCTGGGGGCGATCGGATGCACCCAACAGTTCAAACGGGGCTTGGGAGAATTCATGTCTCCCGTCGTCGGCCTAGTGGCGGAGTTGGAGCGTGAGGTTATACAGTTCACGCGGGAGAACTATAAGCCGTTGAGTGCAGCTGCTATGCGGTCCGAGGTGGAGTTTTACGCCGAGGAGTTCTCGCGGTCCGCAGAGACCCCGGCACAGATGAAGCTGGCGGCGAAATTCCGCGAATTTGCCGAGGGCTTGGTTGGCAAGAGGAATGAGCAAGGGAGGGACCCAAAGGGGAAGGATTTGGAGAGGTAGGTGCGCCATGATGCAGACCGAAAGCCAAGCCCCGTCTGTCGTCACGAGTCCTTACCTCAACTGCGAGGCAGCGGCAGCCAATCTCTGGACAACCAAACAGGTGCTCTATTCGCTCGTAAAACGCGGACGCCTAAAGCCCATGCCAGGCCGCCCTGGCCGGTTGCTTTCACGCGAGAAGCCTTGGATCGCTATCTAAGCGGTCGTTGACATCTCTTGTGTATCGTGCTGAATTCCCGATCCGGAGCAGATTTTCGAGGCCGACGTATGTGGCACCAAGGACGCCGAAGAGTTTCAAAACTGGCCTCGTCACCGACGGAGATGCGTGCGGCGGCCGAGTTCCAGGAATTCGTCCGGCAGATTAACGGCAGCGAGGCGGATGAAGGGAAGGATCCAAGGACACACGAGCTGTAGAAGTAGGGGTTCGGTCATGAGTGAAGAGAAGCAAGAGTTGGTGCGGTTCGCCGGATACGACTGCGTGGTTCGCATCGATCGCTACGCTTCCGGCGGCAACACCGCGCTGTCCCTCTACGATGCTAAGAGCGGCGATCCCGTTGCCACCGCAACGATCAATTTCCCGGACATCCCGCTCCTCCGCGACCAAGTCTTCATTAAGGATTACAGCGAAAACGAGGGTATGCTCGCTGCACTCGAGGAAGCCGGAATTGTGCGCAAAATGGGCGTCTATGTACCGACTGGAATTGGTTCTCTGCCAGTTTGCCAGCTATTGATCCGGCCGCCCGAGCAGGAAAAAGTAAGCATCAACCCTCTGCCGAAAAGCACACTGTCCGACTGGCGGCAAGAATTAGCTAAAGACATGCTGGCGGAGGCTGAGACGAAAACGAAATCGAAGCCACGCGACATTGAGAAGGACCGGGAGTGAAAAGGATCTGCGATGGTATTGTCAAAATCTGAACGGGAGTCGCTTGCGAACCAACTCTTCGAGGTAATCGCGACAGTTGGATTCCTTACCTGGAAGGAGCAATACAGAGAAGATTTCGTCGCTCAGCTTGCTTCAGATACCCCTGCGCAAATTCGACAAGAGTATTTCCAAATGTTTGAGCAAGTTCAGGGAGGCGAGATCCAGGAAATGGCAAGGAATGCCAGCGACGAGCGGCTCAAAGATACGCTTCGTTCTTGGATGGAGCGGGCAGAGGCGATGGCCTTGGTTGACCGCAATAAAGACGCGGATTGGGAAATCAAACAGCCATCGAAAGGGCATCAACGGGAAATCGAAAGATGAAGAACAAGGCACGGACGCCGAATGAGAAATCGAGGTGTGCCGTGTTTACCGTGAAAACAGCCGCTGAGCGGATGAGCGTCTGCGAAAGCGTGGTCTATGATCTGGTCGCCTCTGGCGTCTTGCCTCACTATCGGATCGGCAAGACGGGTTCTCGCGGGGCAATCAGGATTGAAGCGGCCGATCTGGACGCCTTTCTTGCGTCCCTGAGGCGCGAAAAAGAGCCGGAGGCGGTTAAGCCCCCGGCTCGAAATTCAAAAGTCATTCTGAAGCATCTGAAGCTTAAGCCGGCCTAAACTGCTTTCTTGTTCAGTTGCTCGCGGAGATGATCGGGCCGCTCCCCGATGTGCGAATAAATCTTGCTTAGCATTGTCGCATCCTTGTGGCCGAGCAGGGCGGCGACGGTCAGATGATCCAGCCCTTCCTCCAGCTTGCGGGTAGCGAATCCGTGGCGGAGCAAGTAAGAGCAGTAGGTCTTTCCGACGTGCTTCTTCAGGCGTCCGAATCGGCAGGACATATTCCACCGATTCCACGGCGTGCCTTTGGCGTTCAGGAACAGTAGGCCCGTGGTACGGGTGGCCTGCAGGTTGGCGATGATCTGCTCCGCTCGGGGGGTCATGTAGATAACCCGCCAGCGCTTCTTGCCCTTGGCCTCCGTTGGCGGGAAGACGATGCAGTGCTTCTCCATCTGGACGTGGTGGCTCTCGACCTTCTTTACTTCTTGCGGACGGCAACCAGTCTCCCAAGCGAATTCCAGCAGCTCGCGGAACGGGTCGCCCTCGGCGTAATGATCGCGGATCTTGGCGAACTCGACAGGGGTTACTGCGTGTTCGCGTCGGCCGGCTGCGGGCTTCTCGATGTTTCTGACCGGGGACTTGTCGATGTAGCCAAGCCGTTCGGCCCAGTTGAATGGCCGCTGAATGGCGACGATGGCGCCACGGCGGTAGGAATCCCCCCAAGTGTCGTGCTTGTCGGCCCATTCGATTACGTGGAAGGGCTTCAGGTCGGCGAAGGGCATCCGCTCAGGTTGTTTGAGCGTGTCCATGAAAGCCTGGATGTGGTCGCGATACCAATCGAAGGTACGCGGCTCGCGGTGCTTATGGCACCAGTCGAGGTACTTGTCGAATACCTTTGCGACGGAAAGGCCGGCGATCGGTTTTGGATCCGCTGGCTTTTGAGCCATCAGCTCATGGAAAAGGCGGTCGGCCTCCGTCTTGTCGGGGCCGAGGTCGTGACGTTTGCCGCGAATCGTGACGCAGTAGGTTTGTCGATCTTCGCGGAACCAAGGCTTCGGAATGCGGGCCATGAAGAAACCCTCCAGCTTGAGCCATGTGAAAGCACTTCACGGCAAGCCTTCGGGTTTGCTCCTCCTGTCCGGCGCCAACCGGGCAGGAGGTTTTCATTCTGTACCAGAATTCTGTACCACTCTGATTCTAGGCTTCCGGTCAAACACCGGAAAAGCCTTAAAAACAAGAGGGTGAGTGACGGGATTCGAACCCGCGACGTCCGGAACCACAATCCGGTGCTCTAACCAACTGAGCTACACCCACCATGAACCCTGAATTTTAGCTGAGTTTCCAAAACGGACAAGCCCGCGGGTGAAGCCCGCGGGCTCGATTTGCGACTTACTATCGTCACCAACCACTGGCCGCTAGCCACTAGTAATCGGTGTGCTCCCGCGTAATCTGCCGCTGAACCTCCGGATCGGGGCCGACATATTGATGCAGGTGGTCCTTGTCGATGTAGACAACCTGGACGCGGCGCTTCTTGATCTTGACCGGGAACGGGTAGTCCGATTGCACCGTTTCGGTGTAATAGATCGTGCACTTCCAGTGGCAGTGATGCAGTTGCGCCATTCCCACCAGCGGGAAGAATCGGGGCGGGTCGATCTTGTCCACGATGCGCTCGCTGACGATCTTGATGTCGTCGCGGAACTCTTCGACGATGTACGGCACGCCGCGCGCCACGCGCTTCATCGTCCGAAGGATTTCGCGCTCGGTCGGCGGATCTTCACAGACCGGCGGCGGGAAGCCGTCGCGGATCGGCGGCATGATCGGCGTCCGGTAATCGTTCTTGTGAAGATACTTATCTTCGATCCGCTCCGCCACCCAGGGCTGCACCGGCACTGGCGTCAGGAAGCCCATTCCAAAGGGGTTGCAACCCGAGACGACGGGCGCCAGAATCGCCACGAGCATCAGTCCCGCTTTTCGTTTCCAGGTCATCTGACTCTCCCAATAGCCCGTGTTCGAATCGGCGCGCGGCCCAAGGCCATGCGCGTTCCAGGAATGCAAATTGATTTTCCCTTGCGGAATGTATCGGTTGGCCGAAGATGCCGACTTTAACAGGAGTGCACGAGAGTCTGAAATTAGCGGCTGGAATGCATAGGATGACAAGGTGATTAGGTGACAGAATAGGGTATTGACATGGTGTTTCTCAACCGAATCTACACGAAATCGGGCGATCGGGGCGAAACTGGACTGGGCGATGGGCAACGCGTCCGGAAGGACCATCCCCGCGTGGCCGCCTTCGGCGAGGTCGACGAAGTCAATGCGGTCATTGGGGTTGCGCTGCTTGTTCCTGGCGTTCCCGAGTCCTCGTTATTGCGAACCATTCAGAACGATCTTTTCGACGTGGGGGCTGACTTATGCGTGCCGCCGAACGACGCGGAAGAGCCAGGCAAGTGCCTGCGCGTCACACCAGAACAAGTTGAGAAACTGGAGAAAACCATCGACCGTCTCAACGAGCGACTGGAGCCGTTGCGGAGCTTCATTCTTCCGGGCGGCAGTCCCGCCGCCGCTCATTTTCACTTGGCCCGAACCGTCTGCCGTCGGGCGGAACGCAGCCTGGTGACTCTCATCGCCGTGGAACCAGTCAACCCACAAGTCCTCATTTACTTGAATCGTCTGTCCGATCTATTCTTCGTCCTCGCCCGCATCGCGAACGACGATGGGAAAAAGGACGTTTTGTGGATACCTGGCGGAAAATTTGAAATTTGAAAGTCGAAAGTCGAAAGAAAAACCACTTCAACTTTCAACTTTCAACTCTGCGAGCATATTCACCGCGTCCCGGTGCGCCGCCACATCGTGGACGCGAACGATCTGCGCCGCACTGCGGGCGATGGCGAAACAAGCGATCGCCACCGAGCCGATCACCCGGTTCTCCAATGGCTGGTTCAGGATCTTGCCAATGAGCCCTTTCCGCGAAACCCCGAGACAAACTGGCCTGCCGATTCGTTGAAACGCTTCCAGATGACGAAGCAATTGCAGACTGTGTTCGTTTGTCTTGCCGAAACCGATTCCCGGGTCGAGCGCGACGGCCAACGGATTTATGCCCCGATCGCATGCGAACTTCAGCCGTTCTTCGAGGAATGCTCCAACCTCCGCAACGACATCTTGATAAGACGGGTTCCGTTGCATCGTTGCCGGCGTGCCTTGCATGTGCATCAGGATGACGCCGGCTCCCGACTCGCGCGCGACGTGAACCATGTCAGGATCGCCGAGCGCCGTGATGTCGTTGATGATGCACGCCCCGGCGTCGATGGCCTGGCGGGCTACTTCAGATTTGACCGTGTCCACCGAGATGGGGATCTGAATCCGTTGCGTAATCTCGCGGACGACCGGGATGACGCGCCGCAATTCTTCGTCGACCGGGACGATGTCGGCGCCGGGACGGCTCGATTCGCCGCCGATGTCCAGAATGTCCGCACCTTCGGATGCGAGCCGAAGGGCATGCTCGACGGCCGCCTGCGTCGAACTCAGACGGCCGCCATCGGAAAAACTGTCGGGAGTGACGTTGACGATTCCCATGACGAGCGCGCGCGAGCCGAGTTCGAATACGGTGTTACGGCATCGCCATTGTTGAATCATCGTCGTTCGGGGGGAATGTCGTCCGGGGTCGGGCATTGCTTGGGTCGCAATTGCCAGTCCTTTTCCATCATATTGGTAATTTGAATCGCGAGGTTATTGCAGATTTTCGTCTGGGCCGTCGCGTTCGATTCACCCACTTCGGGAAGGTAGCGGGCGCTCATCGTCACAATGACGGGCCGAGCCTTCTCCGGCGCTTCTTCACGAACGGGATTGTCCGGATCGAACGCCGGCAGATCCTGGGCCGGCAAAACCCCCACGGGTTTGCGCGGATTGGTTAGCACCACTCCGCTGCGAAGATCGCGCCAGACGATCTCGCACCCGATAATGACCTGGCCTTCGCGAACTTCGTTCTGCTGCGTGCGATTGATCAGGTTCTTTTGAATCGAAATAATTGTGCCCAGCAGTTCTGTATCCGCACGGTTGGGATTGTCGATGACCTTGAAGCCTTTCATTTCCACTTCGCGAATGACGGCGCGAGTCAGTTCGAACTCCATGCCGCGGTAGGGTGTGGTCTGAAAGATCTTGCTATTGAAGATCGGGACATAAACCGTCTTGATGTTGTCCGGGATGTTGGGCCGTGACGAGTAGCCAAAGAGGGTGAAATGGCCGTCCGAGCTGCAACCGGTCAGGGCGGCGGCGCTTCCCGCCAGGGCACCGGCGAGGAATCCCCGGCGCGTCAAGTTGTCGGATAGCCATAAGGTCATGTGACTCTCCAAACAATAAAGCCGAAATCCGCTAACCCAACGTGCAAGCGAGGGCACGGCTTGTCGCCCCGGCAACTAGCCGTCCCCCTCGCTTGCGCGTCGGGTTGACGGGTCTTGCCTATTTCGGCGGGGCGACGATATCCTTCGGGCCAACAGATTGCAGGTCCTGCGCCTGCATCACGCCGCTGTTGCCGTTCAACTGGCCCGGCAGTCTCGGCACTTCTTTGCCGTCGGCCAGCGTCGGTGTATCGTGTCCAAAAGCCCACTTGTCCCACTTGCGGCGCGCTGACTTGGCGAGTTCGCTTTCGTGCTTCTGAGTCTCCAAGTCGCCACGAATTTCCGTCATCTTGGCCACTGCCTTGTCGTGGAATTCCGTGCCGTGATAGCGGCGGCGAACGAGTTCGTAGTAGAACCAGGCCGACGCCGGATGCCCGGTGCGGAGGTAGAACTCGGCGATGTTGTAATCCTTCTCCGCCTGCATGTAACGGATCATTTTCTGTTGATTGTCAAGGAACTCACCGCGTTCCGAAGCCAGTTCCGGGTTGGTCATCTTCGTCTGGTGGATAAGCCGTAACGCCTCAGCCGCTTTTCGGCCGTCGTAGTCGGGTCCGCCCGTGCTGTTGTTCTTGGCCAGTATGACCAGTTCGATCGCTTGATCGCGAAGCTTGCTCTTCTTGCCGTTCCGGTCGTCCATTTCGATCAACTGGGTGAGCAGCTGGTCGGCTTCTTTGAATTTTTTCCGATGAAACTGGACAAATCCCGCCATGTACAATGCCCGTTCGGCGTAAGGTCCCGTCGGGTCGTTGAAATAGACCTGCTCCAGCATTTTGAGAGCGTGGCCTTCTTCATCGAAATCCGGCTTGGTCTTGTCAAGGAAATGGACGAAGTTCCACGGCACCGACACGCGCTTGCCATCCAGTTTCTCCCGCTGGGCGTCCATCTGCTTGCGCGTGTCGTCGAGCCAGTAATTGGCGATCTCGAACATTCGGCCGACCGCCTTCTCGCGGAACACGCCTCGTTCGAAATCCATCAGCAATCGATTGTAGGTCGACATCGCGCTTGGATAGCGAAACTGCATTCGCTTCGCTTCCGCCTCGAAGAATCGGGCTTTCTCGGCGATTTGCGGCGGGTTGGACTTTTCTTCCGCTACAATTCCGAAGTGCTTGGCGGCCTTTACCCAGTCCTCGTTGCGATAGGCATTCTCGGCTTCCACCATGTCGGCGGCGCCCTTGTAGGTGACCGGCGGCAGCGGCGGGACCGGCACGGACGCATTGATGGGAGCCGACTGCGCCACCGTGCTCGGAGGCGGATTCACGGGAGCATCGGGCCGCGTCTGGGAGCTCGTTCCCTGGCAGCCGATCAAAAAACAAGCGAACAATAACGCCAATCGATGGATTGCGCCAAGGCTCCGGCAGGCGATAAGAGAACGAGCGAGCATGGCTGTCCTTTCCCCCAGACTTCCGCAATCCGCTGCGGCCCGTCGGGCCGTCATTCCAGATACGACAGCAGGCGAGGCCGCCGTCCCAGCACGAACGAAACAAACTGTCCAACGATCTGCCGCAGTTCCGCGCGAAGCATTGGGGCCAAATCGACCGGTTGCCTTCGATCCGGATTTCCCAGTTCCCGCAGTTTGTGCAGGGCCAGCCGGCTCAAATGCCTTTTGTCGTTCTGCCCGATCTCACAAATGGGGCAAAGCAGGCCGCCTGCGAGAGGACCAAACGTCAGGCTGACGGCGCTTTCGAGCCAATTGTCGGAACCGCACACCGCGCACGCATCGAGACGTGGCCGATACCCGAGTTCGTGCAACCAAACAAGCTCAAATTGCAAGGTGCGGGCGCCAATGTCGGTGCGGGCTTCGTTCAGGTCGCGAAGCGTCGCGAGCGCAACGTCAAAGAGGTTGGGATGGGGATCGTAGTCCTGGGCGCCTTCGCCGAGCAGTTCCGCGATATAGTAGCCGGCATAAAGCGCCTGAAGGTTGCCGCGAAGGCCGGGAAACCGCTCTTCGACGCGGGCTTCCGTGAGCAAATCCAGCCCGGAGCTCTTGCGGATCAGCACGACATTGCAAAGCGTCAACAATTCGAGCGCGACGTCGAAATTCGAGCCCAAGCGCCGGCCGCCTTTCGCCAGAGCTCGCAATTTGCCGAATTCGCGCGTGAATAGGGTGGCGATGC
>Ga0206992_1049_pt1 | contig 25437 bp, 14 predicted proteins | sample Alteio_BWMinCont_6_FD_153267 | JGI IMG/M metagenome (GOLD analysis project Ga0206992, IMG submission 153267) | Enriched cells from forest soil in Barre Woods Harvard Forest LTER site, Petersham, Massachusetts, United States -... | ecosystem: Environmental > Terrestrial > Soil > Temperate forest >... | reverse complement strand
GCCTCGTCGAGTTTCGTCGGGTCCGGCCACAAGTTGAAATGGGGCCGGGCGACGGCGTCTTCGACCGTCGCCGCCGCCCGGCACGCGTATTGCCATTCGTCGTAGGTCGGCAAGCGAAACCGGTAAGCGACCATCCCGGCGGGATTGGGGTCCGCTTTATCGTAAAGTTTCTGCAGCGCGCGGCAGAAAAAGGCGGCTTCCTGGAAGCTCAAGCCGTAGATCGGGTAATCGTCACCGGCATATCGAGCTTCGCTCGTGTCGGATTGATTCGTTCGGGCGAAGGTTTTCAAATACTCGGCCCGAACGGATCGGCGAGCGTTGGCTTCATTGGGTTTGGCGGCTTGCCAGTTCTTGTAGTCCTGGGCCATCCCGGCCTTTTCGAGGACGGCGAAGAACATTCCTTGGGCGATTTCGCGATCGCTGATGAAGAACGGCCCGACGGTCTTGGCCTGATCGACGGTGAAGGCGTTCGTCGACGGATCAAATGGCGCCACCTTGCCTTGCGGACAGAACCGCAGCCCGATCCCGCCCGCTGGCGGCGCTCCCGGTGCGAGCCGGACGACCGCTTTGGCGTCCGCGCCTTCCAGATAACACGCAGCTTGCTGGTTCTCCTGGCTCTGTCCAAACGAGGAGAAGCCAAACAGCATCAGGACGGCCAAGGCGGACACCCGCCAGAAATGACGATGAATCGAAATCACGGCTGCACCTCTGGAGGTAAACTGACGACCGATAAGCGCATTTTACCTCAAGTGGAAGAGCGGACTGAAGGTGAAATCCGGGCGAAACACGAATATCCAGCGAGAAATGGTCCGGATATACGCCTAGTTCTTCGGAAGAGCCAAATCAAGTTGCTTGGCGGCAATCGACCCGCGCATCTGAAGTTTTTCCTTATCGCGTGTGATCTTCATCGCCTCGGCCATCTCCTTCTGCCACGGGCTTTCGCCGGGTTTCGCCTTGGAATCCTCAACCGCCTTGGCGACGGCTTCGGCCGTGGCGGCGGCATCCATCTCGACCTGGGCGCGTACTTCCGCCTTGTCGCTCATTTTGATCTCAAGGTTGAAGCGCACGACCTTGCCCTTGTATTCGTTTAGATTGTTCGTTTGGACGAACGGCGAGAAAGCGAACAATGCCGAATTGGCGGATTTCGGATGTTCCGAGACAATGGCGATCGTGCTTTCCTGGTCGATGCCCTTCAACAGTTTGCGGAGCTCGGCTCGCGGCCCCTTCCGCTTTGCTCCGAACACGGCCTCCAGTCCTTCCTTCACCACGCTTTCCTTTTTCACCTCGCCGCAGAGCATGACAACCGCAATGGTATTGCGATCCAGCGCGGCGAAGTACAAGCTACCTTCCTGGTGAATGGAATAAACCGCCGCCTTGCCAACCCCGATCGGCTTGTCCCCCGCGATCTCCGCCAGTTTCTTTGGTATTTCCGATCCTTCACGCAAACGTAGCAAAAAGCAGAAATCGCCAGCAAACGCTTCGATCGCGAACTGTCCCACGACCGCCAGATCGACATCTTTGCCCAGCTTGTTGAAATCCAGCCACGGGAGGTTCGTTGGCTGGGCGCTCAGAACCTCCAGCATTCGCTTGCCGAATGGCGACTTCGCCAGGCGCGGCATGTCCAGGACCATGATCGCGGCGGTATCGTCCGGGAGCAGGTCGACCAGCGCATCCACCGTTGCCTGCGCCTTCGGCGCGGGCGCGCCGATCAGCGGCGCCGTGAGCAGCATGGCGGAAAAGGTACAGATCATGATGAGTCTCCGAAAGAAGCCCTGGCTCGCTACGCAGGCCGAAACGGCAAGGGGCTCACATTTTGCATTTTGCATTATTCGGCCGACGAATGCAAAATGCAAAATGCAAAATTAAGGCTTCGCTACGACGCCTTGTCGTCCTTGATGTTCGCCGTCGACTGCTGCATCGACTCCATCGCGTCCTTCGACATCTTCTCGGCGAACTCCTGCAACGCCGTCTGGCCCGCGTCGGTTTGGCCTGGATTGAACCCCGATTTCTCCGCCACCAGCAGCTGGATGAGCATGCCCAGCATCCCGTTCGTCGGGTTCGCGCCCGCCGGTGAACCCTCGGCGCCGCCGGCGAGAAAGACCCGTTCCGGAACCAACGGCTGCTTGCTCGCGGCCATGTGCTCGGCCACCAACGCGAGTGCGTAGAGCCGCGGGTCGCCATACGAGCTGATTTTCCGCAGCAAAACCGCCGCTTCGGAAAGACCGATCTGTAGTCGCTGCGAGCCTTCGCCGCGCCCCGCCAGGATCTTCTGCTGCGACTCCGCCTGAGCGAGAACAACCAGCTGTTCCGCCTGTTTCCGGGCTTTGGCCAGGTCGGCCTCGCCCTGGTTCTCCGCGATGCGGACCTGCACGCTGGAGTTGGTCAGCGACGTTTGCATCGCGGCGATCGCCGTCGCATCGTTGAGCGTCCTCAGCTTCTCTGCGGCGGCGCGCTGGCGTTCGTAGGTTTCGATCTGCTCCGTCGAGAGCTGGCGCAGCCGGAGCTGTTCCAGAAGGTTCTCGATCTTGGAATCGCCTTCGCTGCTCGAAGGCTTGCCGATCAGCACGTCCACGCACTCGATGTCGAATTCGTTGAATTTCCGTTTCAGTTCCTCGCGCGACTCCTTCTGAATCAGATCGCGTTCCTGAAGCAGCTGCAACAAGGTTTTCTTGTGCGCCACGTCGCGGAAATAGGCGCTCAACATCGGGTCGAGCGTCTGGGTGATCAACTTCTTGACGTCGCCGAACCGTTGAATCACGCTCGGGGCGCGCTGGTAGTCGATATGCACCACGACCGACAACGGCAACAACGGCTCATAGGCGTCGTGGGTGACGAGGTCGATGCTGCGGAGGCTTTCGTCGTAGCGATGCGATTCGGTTTTCCCGGTGATCCAGTGCAGGACGAAGTTCGTGGTCGGGACCAGGATGATGTTGCCCGCATAAACGTTGAACGGATACTTGCCTGGCCCCAACGGCTTCTGCCAGACGCCGCGCTGACCTTCGGCCACGCGTTCGCCGTGGCGGAACGCAGCGCCGGACACGTCCTGCCCTTCCTGGCCGTAGTAGCTGACCACCACGCCGACGTAGCCGATAGGCACCACGATCTTCGGTTTCAGTTCAATCGTCGCGAACCAGCGATTGATGAAATAGGTGCCGTCCGTCAGCGGAACGTATTGACGGCCGCGCCGGCCGTTGGCCCGCAAGAATGCTTCCGGGTCCTGGAAATTGTTGTGGTGGTTGGGGTCGTCATGTTCGTTCCCGACCGAAGGCGCGATGATCTCTCCCGGCGGCAACGATGGGCCGTCGTGAACGGTCACGATGCCGATGGAGTCCACCGAGATCGATTGCTCCGGAATCAACGGGTTCGGCGTCTCGACCATGGAGCCGATGACGACCGGGGTGAATCCGTTGATATTGCCGAGTTCCACCTGCCAGTTGGTGACGGTACGCAGCTCGTCGTGTTCGCGGGTGGGCAGGCGATAGACCTTGCCCGACGTGATGACGATGAACAGCGCCTGGTTGATCGCATAGACGCCCTCGCGAAGGATCGCCCTCTGTCGGCCGCGCTGGCCCAGGAGCTTTTCCGACGCTCCGGTCAAGAACACGCGGGCATCCTGGAAGTAGTTGCAGGCGATCACTCGGCCAAGCGTTTGGCTCGGAGACAGCGGCTCGCCGTCGCGGGCGTAGACGTAACCAATCTGTCCCTGGGGAATGGTGACCAGCGGCAATTTGTGAATGGTGTATTGCCACCGGAAATAACCGAAGTGGAAACCACCGCGCAGCAAGTCGGCTTGATAACCCGCTTTGCCGTCCAGTGCGATGATCTGGCCTTCCGAAACTGAACCTTTCGCGGACCACAGCTTCTCGACGGCGCCAATCGCATCGTTCGAGATGTACCTCAAGCCGACCAACTGCGTAAGGAGGAGAATCCCGACGACGATCAGGACGAAGAGGGTGAGGGGATTCGTCCAGAATTCGGGCGTGGCGGGACTGTCGAGGGCAAAGAGGACGTTCATCGTAGTGCTTTCGGAATGCGATCGGCCAATTCGGGCAATCGAGCAAGCGCATCCCTTGAGAGTCGCGACCGTAATGATGAGAAACGTTTTCTCCAGGATCGTTGTGATCCGTTGTCACGCGGCACGCATGTCTTCCGTAAGGTAATTCGTATGAATGCGTGCGGGATTACGCATTCAATTTGGGTAGAATTCGGGGTTTGAGCAGTGTGGGATGAGATTTCGGACGGATTTCGCGCCGGACCTCAATGCGGGATTAAAGCATGAAGACCATCATCGAACCATTCCGCATCAAGATGGTAGAGCCGATCAAACTGACGTCGGAATCGCAGCGCGACGCTATCTTGCGCCGCGCTCACTTCAACCCGTTCCAGATTCCCGCCGAAGACGTGCTGATCGATTTACTGACCGACAGCGGCACCTCCGCGATGAGCAGCGAGCAATGGGCCGGCATGCTTCGCGGCGATGAGTCGTACGCCGGGGCGAAAAGCTGGTTCCGATTCGAGGCGGTCATGCGCGAACTCACCGGGATGCCGCACATCCTGCCGACTCACCAGGGCCGGGCCAGCGAGCGCATCCTCTTCGAGCTGGTCGGCGGACCGGGGAAATTTGTCCCGAACAACAACCACTTCGACACGACCCGAGCCAATGTCGAACACTCCGGCGCCGTTGCGGTCGACCTCGTTATCGACGAGGGCAGCCATCCGCGAATCCCGCACCCCTTCAAGGGAAACATGGACCCGCACAAGCTCCGCGCCCTGATCGCGGAGGTCGGAGCGGCAAACATTCCAGTTTGCATGATCACGGTTACGAACAACAGCGGCGGCGGGCAGCCGGTGAGCCTGTCGAACATCCGCGAGATCCGGCGGCTATGCGACAAGCATCACATTCCGCTCTACCTCGACGCCTGCCGCTTCGCCGAGAACGCCTGGTTCATCAAAAAACGCGAGACCGGCCAGCAGGATCGAAGTGTCAAGGACATTGTGCGCGACATATTCTCCCTGGCCGACGGGGCCACCATCAGCGCCAAGAAGGACGGCCTGGTCAATATCGGCGGCGTCTTGTTGATGCGCGACGACGTGCTGGCGGAACGGGCCAACAACCTGCTGATCCTGACCGAGGGATTCGTGACCTATGGCGGATTGGCCGGCCGCGACCTCGAAGCGATGGCCCAGGGATTCACTGAAGTGCTCGACGAGGACTACCTTCAGTACCGGATTCGCAGCGTCGAATATCTCGGCGACGGCCTGCGCAAGGCGGGTGTGCAGATCGTCGAACCGCCGGGAGGACACGCGATCTACATCGACGCGTCCGAGTTCTGCCCACACATTCCGCCCGATAACTTTCCGGGGCAGGCATTGCTGTGCGCGCTCTATCGGCACGCGGGAATCCGGGCAGTCGAGATCGGCAGCGTGATGTTCGCCCATCCGGATCCCGACACGGGAAAAACGGTCCATCCCCCGATGCAACTGGTCCGGCTCGCCATTCCTCGGCGCGTGTACACGCAGAGCCATATCGATTACGTCATTGAGGCCGCGGGCGAGTTATTCCAGCAGCGCGAGCGAATCAAAGGGTTGAAGATTGTCGAGGCGCCGAAGGTTCTGCGGCATTTCACGGCAAAGTTCGAAGAAATCGCCGGTCAGGGGCTATTATGACCTTTAGCGTCGTTGGCGCGTCGGGCGCATCGCGTGGCAACGGATCGCAAGTGTATGCTTGATTCGAGGAGATTCGCAATGGCCGATGCGGCCGCAATCAAAGGTTCCGGCGACGATGGCTCGACGCCGTCGTCGAATGAGCAATCCGCTCCGGCCAAGGCGACAGGCGACTCAAGTCTCATACCGGCTCCAATCGGCACACCGCAAACCGTGGTGGGGATCGAAGCGTTCGTCCGCATGACGCCGGGGTCGACAAGCGTCCCGACGCAAATCAGTTCCGTGCGAAGCGAAGCCGCGCAAGCGACACCAGCCCCCGACGGCGGCACCCTTCAACAATCGCCGGCGGAGCAAGAGGCCGCACGCCGGGTGAGCCTTGCATCAGCCTCAAGCCGGATTTCGCCCTTGCACACAACAATCTCGGCAACGCCCTGCGCGATCAATCGAAGTTGGCCGAGGCCATCGCGGCGTACCGCAAAGCCATCGAATTGAAACCGGATTTCGCCTTGGCCTACACGAACGTGGGCGTTGTCTTGATGATTCAACGCCAACTGGACGAGGCGGCGGCGGCTTGCCGGAAAGCCATCGAGTTGAATCCCGACCTCGCGGATCCCCAAATTATCATAGGGATTGCAAGCATGCTGCAGGGCCAATACAAGGACGCGCTAATCGCGCTGAAAACGGCCGAAAAACTGCTGCCGGAAGATGCCCCTTCCCGACCACAGGTTCAAGACCTCGTGCAACAGTGCGAACGGTCTCTCGCCCTGGAGACCAGACTGCTGGGCGCGATCGAAGGGAAAATCAAGCCGGCCAATGCCGCCGAGCAGATGGAATTCGCCCAGCTGTGCATCGGAAAAAAACTGTACGCCGGGGCCGCCCGCTTCCGTCGCGATGCCTTCGCGGCAGACCCCAAACTTGCCGAGAATGTCACGTCGGGCGCCCGCTATGATGCCGCGTTCTTCGCCATCCTCGCCGCATGCGGCCAAGGTAAGGATTCGGACAAATTGGACGACAAAGTGTGTGCGCGTTGGCGTCAGCAAGCGCTCGACTGGCTCCGTGCCGATCTGGCCTGGTGGAGCAAGTCGCTTGACGCGAAGTCGCCGTCGGTCGCCGCCGTCCAGCAAACGATGCGCCACTGGCAAACCGATGCCGATCTCGCCGGCGTGCGCGACGAAAATGCTCTTGCCAAGCTGCCCGATGATGAGCGCGCCCGGTGGCGGCAACTTTGGACCGATGTCTCCGCGCTGATCAAACGGACAGAGGACGGGAAGTAAGGGGTGAAGCAAGTCATTCATGGACGCCCAAATCCGGATCCTTTCGGCCCCGCAGCAACCGATCGAGCACGTCTTCCGAGTAGAGCCCTTCCGCCGTCAAAGGCAGCGCGGGATAGCGTTTGCGATCGGGCCGAGGTGCGTCTCGCAGCGACATTTGCAATTCGCGAATCTGCGCGGCGCGCCGGGACGGCTGGGCCAGGTAATTGTAATCGCCGGCTCCGCCAGGCAACGATTTCAGGGCGCGATGCGCTAAATACCGCACTGCGGGATATCGTTCTTCCTCCAGAATGCGCGTCAGCAGCAACCCTGGCCAGTCGCGGCCGCTGGCCTGCTGAGCGGGGGGCCAGCTAAAGGCGCCGGCGACCACGGCGCGAGAACGGGCGTCGCTGCGCGTCAGGTGCAGCAGGCTGGAAGCAATGGTTCGATCGTCGTCGGAAAGAGGTTCGGGCTTCGTTCCATACCACTTCTGGAGCTGATCCCCGGTCCATCCCAGCGACTTGTCGAGGTGGCACAAGTTGCAAGCGTGCGGCTTGCCGGTGTCGATGCTGTCGCGTACGCGGGGGACCGCAATCCGGTGCGAACGGTGCGTGGTGAGCAGCGAATATACTTGGTGCGGCATGTGGCAGTTCTGGCAAAGGCTCCCAGTAGAATCCGCCGCATGGTGCGTGTGTTCCACCAGCTTCTTCCGATAGGTGTCGTGGCACCCGTAGCAGGCTTCGTTAGTCCGCATGCCCTCTTTCAGCTGATGATTGGGATCGCTGCCATGCATGTCATGGCAGCTGAGGCAGCTCATCTTGCCCTCGCCGCCCTGGTAGCATTTTGACAACGCCATGCCTTGATATTCCAGCGCGGTGGTCAACGGAGTGCCATCGCCCCAGAAGCGTCCATCGATTTCATTGGGCCGTCGAGGACCCTCGGTCCGGAACTCCGCCTCGGACCAAACGAGGAAACGCGTCTTCCTGATTTCTTGTCCGGGCCGGAACGGATCGGCGCAGATGTCCGGGTCCCACCCTTCGTGCCGCTGGGCCACGGCGGCGCCATGGCAACGCGCGCACACATCGTCGCAGCGCTTGACCGTTAGCCGAGCGGGATTGGCAATGGTCGGGTCGGCGCCGTTGGGATCGAGCAAGCGGCCGCCTTGATCCGGGTTCTTTTGGGCTTGGATGTGGCGTTCCCCCGGCCCGTGACACGCTTCACAAGAGATGCCGAGTTCGGACACCTCAGTGTTGTAGCCTCGACCACCGCCGAAGAGGGATTCGGGGTTTTTATTCGGCCCCGTGTTGTGACAGAAAAGACACGATTCATTCCAGATGACTACGTCCCAAAGAAACTTCGGCAGTTCGGGAGCAAGAAAGGCGCCGCTCACGTGGATCCACCGCTTTTCGACGAGGTGATAAATCAACGGTATCCGGAGATAGCGGCCCTCCTCGTCCCGGTGCAGGATTTGCTGAAACCAGTGCGAGCCAACCAGCCGGTCGACAGAGAATACGCGGCGCGGGATAGGCCCCCGCCGGTCCGGCGGCACACCTTGACGATCCATCCGCGCCAGCCATTCCGGGTCGGCCGTTTCGACAAAATAGCGATCGCCGCGCCGGTACATTCGGGAACTAACGCCCATAAACTCGTAGACGGCGTCGTTGAAGTCCGCCTTGACGTTTTCCGGAGTTGCCTCGCGCGTCATGGTGCGGTGATAGGAATGATGCCAGTTTGCGTGACGCGTCTTGTGACATTCGACGCACGTCTGGGAAGGGAGCGGTACCGACAACGCATGGCAGCCATCTGCCTGCGGCGGGCCGGGCGCTGGATCCGGACCGTCGAACCATTCGAGCGCGAACAAGCCGCCGCCGAACAGCAGCGTCGCCAAAGCGCTCACCATGATCCGCTGTTTGGCCCGAAGTGTGCCTCGCATCCGGTACACGATCAACAGGCAGACGGTCAGCGTCAACAGCAGGGCAATGCGAAAAAACATGACCGCGCCCTTCGGGACATCGAATTCATATCGAGAATAATAACTCTAAGCGTTTATCCAAGCGAAATCAAGAATCAACCGCAATCACATTTGCTGACGGCGCGGCGGAGGTTGATTCTTGATTTCGCCCAGATCGACGTTTAGAGTGATCATTGTGGTTATTGAGTCAGTTCCCACAGGATACGGTCATGTTTTTTCGCATTGCCCTGCTGTTGACGCTGACCGTCTGCTTGTTGATCGTGTACCGGATGCGAGGCACACTGCGGGCCAAACACCACTCACTGTCTCCCATTGTGGCCTTGTTCGTGGCACTGCTGGCAACCCTCGCCGCATCCCATGATGCCATCGCCGCCGAACCCGCTATCTGGCGAATGACTGCGGTCCTGCTCCTCGACGAGCCCGAAACCAAGACCGGGGCATTCTGGTTCAACGCGAGAAATGACAGCGATGCGACCACTGGATTTCAAACCGGCGTCGGCAACTGGGACCCTCGCGCCCGCGTCACCGGCCACGCCAACTTACCGATCTCGGCCAAAGGATGGACCGTTTCCACCGGCTTGCAAACGGGAACGATCGATCGCAACGACCAGGTTCGCTTTACTCAACACGTCTGGATAATCGATCGGCCCGTTTTTCATCAGGATCAAGGCAAGAACAAGGAACGCCTGGTTCATCTCGCTCTTTCGGCCAATGACGTGAAGGCGGGCGGCGCCATCGCCGTGCACTGGAACATCCGCGAATCCAAGGACTTGGCTCCACTGAAGAATCCCACGTTCGCCGTCGCCATCCAGCAAGGCATTGCCGATGCCGGGCCGTGGACACCATTGCCGGTTTCGAGCGAGAAGAATGGCGCTGGGTCGTTCGATGTGCCGGCGACGATGAAGCCAGGCGTTGCCTGGATTCGCATCGGTATTGCGGAAGAGGGCGGCGACAAGGCCGATCGGCTGTGGGCCCAGTTGCCGCTAACTGTTGCGGTCGATTCCGCGCCTATTCCGGCGCCGCTCAAGACAGAGACTGTCCGCATCGGAGCAGCCGACATCAAGACCCGCGTTCCCTCGGCGGTCCAGCAAGGCGTGTTCCTCCATCCCCAAAGCGTGAGCGCTATTGACATCAGCAGCGACGAGAAGTCGATCGGTGCTTCGACGATGGCCTTTCGCCACGATCACAGTTTCTGGATGCTCGACGCGAAGGGCGAGTTCCGCTCTTCGCGGTTCGTCGAGCCGTGGGCGCCGTTCCAAACCGCAGTGCAGCCGGGCGGGAAGGTTTCGGCCGTCGGGTTGGCCTATTCCCGCTTCACCGATCCCAGCCCAACAGTTGCGATCGATCACGACGGCAAGGAAACCGCGCTTGTCGACGCCTTCTGGGACATGGGCTGGCTGCGCTACGGCGAAGGCGATTGGCGAACCGGCTGGACGCCCAGTCTCATCGGCGACTTGCTCGTCCGCGGGCGTGACCGGGTTTTCACCGTGGCCGGCCACAACGGCGCATTGGAAGTCGACGCCAGCGGAAATCAACAGCGTTACCCGCTCAATTATCAGCGGCCGTATCGCATGACGGCCAGCCGAGACGGGCACGTCTTGGCGATGGGCTACCTCGCTCCGGAGGCCGCGTCGCTGGACCAAAAGACCAAAGGGCGGCTGCGCTTGCCGCCGGCGATGCTGCGCGTGATCGATGCGCAGTCCTCGGCGGTGCTCTGGGAGGCCAAGGGGCTCGCCGACGCGGCCGCGCCGCCCAAGCCTCCGGAACCCGCCGACGAATTCGGCGAGTTCGCAGACGATTTCAACATGAAGCCCCAGGAGATGGTGTCGTTCCGGTCCACATTATCGGTGGCGTTGGCCGGCGATGGATCGCGAACCGCCGTCGCGGAATTTGGCGGCTGGCTACGGATCAAACGCGAACGCGGCATCGGCAAATGGAACCCCGATCATCAGATGTTTCTCTGCCCAAGACAGCGCGGCTGGCTGCGCGTCTTTGGCCCGCGCGGGCAGGAACTAGCCAAGGTCCCGCTTCCGAAGGCGGGCTTGTTCGACCTGTCCTGGAGTCGCGATGGGGAATCATTGTGGTGCGTTCCGGCCTCCTGGTTCGCGCGCGGGCTGGCCGGTCGTCCCTGGCTGCCGACGGAACCCGACGGAAATTCGGTCTATCGTTGGGACCTCGCCCAAAAAACCTGGACGGAGATGAAATTCCCCGACGCGGTGAGCGACTTCGCTCTCCATCCCGACGGCGACCGGGCGCTCATCTCCTGTTGGGACGGCAAGATCTACCTGGTCGCCCGCGACGGCAAAGTGCGAGCCTCGCAAGCGGTGGACGAACCGGCCCGCGTGCAATGGAGTTCGTCGGGGCGGTTCGCGGTCTACGGCACCCAAAACGGCCAAATCGGCTCACTGGACGCCGAAGGCAAGCCGCGCTGGAAACGCTCGTTGCCAATCAAGGAGGCCCCAGCGGTGAAGGAGCCGCCGAAGCAAATCTTCGACGATTTCCCCATCTATGCCGTGGGCCGAGTGGGGACCGAACATGCCTACGTCGGCGACATCTGGCTGATCAAGACGAAGGAGGGCGGCATCCTGGTCGATTCCGGAGGCACATCGGGGCTGCCGCAGACGTGGCAACGGCTCAAATCGCTCGGGATCGAACCGAAGGAAATCCGCTACGTGTTGCTGAGCCATTCGCACGGCGACCACGTTGGCGGGGCTTATCTTTGGCGAACGATGGGGGCGAAGATCGTCGCCCCGGCGACGGCGGCGTTCGCGGTCACTTGGGCGATGCCGACCTGGAGCGATTACAGCATCTGGCCGCCGTCGCCGATCGACCAGCCGTTGCCGCTGAAACGGGCCGGCGACACCGTCGATTTCAAGTTGTGCGGAGTGCCGTTCAAAGCGGTGTTCGTGCCCGGCCACAGCTTCGATTCGGTGATCTATCTGCCGGAGTTCAACGGCAAACGCGTCGCGTTCACGGGCGACATGGGCTTCGACGGCGAGTCGCACATCCTGCACCGCTGCTGGACCGACCGGGAAAAGGCGGCCAAAGTCGTATCGGTGGTGAAGGAGAAAGTGCTTCCGCTCGAGCCGGTTCACGTCTTTACCGGGCATGGCACTCGCGCGGCAGGCAAGGTCTTCCTGGAGGATTTGGTGAGGCGGACGAGCGAGGCGCTGGCGAAATAAGGCTGCCCGTAGCAATCGAACGAATTGTCGCCTTTCGCTCCGCGAAAGGACGTTTGCCGATCACGCTCCATCCTTTCGCGGAGCGAATGGCGACAATCATTGTGGCTGCCTAAATCCATCCGCCATCCACCAATTTCTCACAATCCAAAATCGCTCGGCAAGTGCCGCCAAACGCTGTGAATATGGTTCGCCGGATTTCCAGAGCCGTCGGCTTGCACGTTCAGAAACTCGACCAGGAACGACGCCCCGTGGACTCGATAGGAATAGCCCTTGCCCGGCGTTGGGTCGCCCGCATAGGCGAAATGAACTTTATCGAGGCCAGCGTCTTTCACGGCGGCGTATTCCATCGAGCCGACCGCGTCGGGCATCCGATCGGTGTAGGCTTTGATGAGCTTCATCAGCAATTCCTTCTGCTTGTCGCCGAGCTTGGCCCCGGAGATGCCGACGGGCTCTCCCGGCTTGGCGGCCGGCGTGTTCTCGGCAATTTCGGGGAACTGCTTCTCACCTTGCCAGGTCACTTTCATCTGATCGGCGTCGAGCGACTTGATTAGTTCGCGGGCCAAGTCCTCGATCTCCGGAAGAGTGCGCCGTCCTTTCTTCATGCCGGCTTTGACCTCGGCCGGGTTGGCGCCGAACATGAACGGAGTTTCCGAGGACAGCTGGCCGCGATCGAGAGTGAAATTCACCGACAAATGATGCCCTTCGAAACGCCAGCCCCATTTGCCGGTCTTCGAGGGCTTGCCGAAGATGCTGACGAAGTACCATTCCGGATTGCGAATCATGCCGCCGGACTTCTTCGGCTCGGATTCCTTGAGGATGCTTTCGAGGCTCATGATCGTGACGGCCTGATTGTAGCCCGACTTGCTGGTGCCGGTCTTGAGCAGTTCCAGCGCGAGCTTGCGCTGTTCGTCGTTGAGTTCCTCGAAACGCAGCCCTTTGCGAGTATAGGTCATGGCCTTGCTGTCTTGCTGCGGCGTGAAGAACCAGCCAAGCCGATGCTTGTCGTCGAAATCGAAGAACAGTTTCTTCTTCTGTTCATCCGACAAGGACGCGATGAACTTGTCGGCGGCGTCAGCCATTTGCGTGCCGGCCGGCGCGGCTTCTTTCGATACGAGCGCTACCGTCGCCAAGCCGGCGACCGAAGCGACAACGAGACATAATCGCAGCAGTTTCTTCATTGATGAACTCCCGGGCGAACAGGCGACCAGACTCACACTTTGTTCTGCACCGCCATGCCGATCAACAATATCACGACGAAAAACACGGCTTCGAGAATGTTCGCGATCAGCCCGACGACACCCATCCATTTGTTCGAAGGCCTTTTCCCCATCCCGGAGATGCCCACTCCGATCCCGGTGATATTGAGCGCCAATACGAGGAATGCGGAACAGCCCACGGCGATGACGGCGGGGTCATCGTCCTTGGGTGGGTTCTGACCGTTGGCCTCGATGGCGATGACGATGACAAAAATCCCCAACCAGACGACGGCGCCAATGATGGCGAGAACGAACGACGCGGTACAAGCGCCGGACGGCTTCGACCGCCGCATGTCGACTTCGTCCGAGTCGTCGTCGTACCCATCGTCGTAATACGCGCGTCGTTTGCTCGGCCGGACGCTTCTTCCGCAATCCGGGCAACGCTCGTCGTCCTCGAACAGTTCAGTTCCGCAGAATCGGCACGATTTCATGATCGGTTCTCTCTCTTTTTTGTTTCCTCTCTAGTTCGAAACGGTCAACCGTTCATCCGTGACAAAGTCATCAACAATACAACTACAAAGAAGGAACCTTCGAGACCGTTAAGGATCAAACCGACGATGCCCATCCATTTGTTTGAAGGCCCCTGGGACAGGCCGGTGATGCCGAACACAATCCCGATCAGATTGAGCAACCCGACTAAGAACATGGCGCAGCCCACGGCGACGAAATAGCCCTTGGGAGGCGCCTTCTGCGCATTGACCTCGGCGACGACGGCGAATGAGAAAATCCCCAAGTAGACAACGACCCCAATGGCCCCGAACCATAAAGACGTGGCGCAGGCGCCAGACGGCTGCGCCGCGGCAAATTCGGAATCCGCCGAATCGTAATAGCTGTCATATGATCGCTGCCTGCCTACACGCAACCTTTTTCCGCAATGTGGACAGAAATCGTCGTCGTCAAACAGAGCCGCCCCGCAAAATCGACAGGATTCCATAATCGGTTCTCATTGGCGGTGATACCCAAGACTTTGCGTCACGATCCCGCCGCGGCGGATCGTTCGACCGGCTCCGTCGCGAAAGCCTCGCTCGGCAAATCCACCCCTTGTAAGCGCAGCTGAGATCGCCGCAACAACACCGCCGCCCCGTACAGCAAACTCATCGCCACGTCGGCTGCCTTGCGATTCCGCGGTTCTTCCAGGTAGGAACCCTTCGTCCATTCATTGAAGGCGCCCATCGACGGGCCGCACCAGATCTGGTAGTCGACCTTCCGAGTCGGCTCGCCGGCGTTGGCCCAGCGCGACGACTGGCCCAGATACCAGCGAAAGACCAACGCCATGCGATGCTTCGGTTCCGCCTCGGCCCGCTCGACTTGTTTCGGATCGCGGCGCAGAAAATACTCCCGCGTCTGCCGCCAGATCTCTTCGAGCGAATCGCGAAACAGGTTCTTCTCCAAGCCGGCTCGTTCTTCGGCCGGCAGTTCTTCGAGACTCGCATAGCTTCGATAGAGCTCGTGAAGTTTCGTCGCCCGCATGGCGAACATCGTGCCGCGCTTGAGCACCTGCACCTTCACGCCCATCTCGAACATGTCGGCCGCCGGCGCCATCGCCACGTCCGCCTGCCCCGCCTCGGCCAGCATCGTGCGCACTACGTCCGAACTTCCCGACTCGACGCACGCCTGATTGATCGACCCGGTCAGCACGTAGGCCGCCCCCATGGTGAACGCGGCCGCGACGCTGGCCGGCGTGGCAATGCCGCCCGCCAGCCCCACCCGCAACGGCAGCGAGTAGCCGAACTGCTTCTGCAAGCGATCCCGGCACGCGAGCAGGGTCGGCAGCAAGGCGATCGCGGGCCGATTGTCCGTATGGCCGCCGGAGTCGGCTTCCGCCGTGATGTCTTGCGCGACCGGGACGTACTGGGCCAAGGCCGCTTGTTCCTCGGTGAGATGGCCCATTTGCACGAGTTGCCGGACCATTTTTTCGGGAGCCGGGCTGAAGAACCTCGTCGCCACTTCCACGCGCGAGACCTTGGCGATGACCCGGTTCGGCGTCACGATTCGCCCGGCGGCATCCCGATGAACGCCGTGCAAGCGGTAACGAACGACCGCCGGGGTCAGTGCCAAATATGCCGAGGCCTCTACTAGGCGGACGCCGCGGCGCAAGTAGAGGTCGACAGTCGCCATTTCGTGGTCCGATTCGCTCGGACTGTGAATCAGATTGAAGCCGTGCGGGCGATCGCCAAGAGAACGTTGCAGCCGATCGATCGCGGCGGCAATTCGTTCGAGAGAGAGTCCCGCCGAGCCGAAAAAGCCCAGCATTCCCGCACGGCACATCGCCTCGACGATGTCTTCGGAGGCGATGCCGTTCGCCATGGCGCCGGCCAGATAAGGATAGGCCAGGCCATAATCGGCCAGGAACCCGGTATCGCCCAGAGCGGACAATTCCATCGCCGGTAGGTATGCGGCGACCGGCAGGCTTTCGGCGCCGTTTGTCGGGGCGGCATACGAGCCGTTTCCGCCCAGCGCGGCCTCGATTCCGCGCGATGACCGGACGAAGACAACCGGCGTTTGCAGGTCGCCCAAAAGGGAGCGAAGAGAAGCCAAGTCGGATTCGAGGATGGTGCGGTCGGGAAACCACCAGCCCAGCGGCGATTCGCGCGGAGGTGCAGGGGTACCACCAAGGGCGCCGGCGGGCGGCACAATGCTGAGACCAGCGCGGGTTGTCATGGATTTCGACGTTCCCTCCGCTCGCGGATTTCCCTTCGGATGTCTTGCCAATCCGCTGCCGTCATTGGTTCGGCTGGACCGCTGTCCAAGCCCGCGATGAGAAGAGTCTCCATTTCACTTTTTCGATTCGCCAAAAACTTGGGTGAGACAGACGCGGGATCACCGTTCTCCGCCAGTGCGAGTCGCAAGTAGTAGTCAGGATCTTGCATTGAATTCGTCATTTCCTTCTTTCTCGGATTCTACCACGCATCGTCCGCAACGGCAATTGCCCGTTAACCCGACGCGCAAGCGAGGAAACGACTGGTTGCCGGAGCGACAAGTCGTTTCCTCGCTTGCGCGTCGGGTTAACGGGCGAAGGCCAAACCAGCTCATATCTTGCCCTCGTCCCCGAACGGATCCGGCGTATCGTCGAACCGCTCGAGATCGCGATCGGTCCAGCCGAAATGGTGGGCCAATTCATGAATCACCGTCTTGCGGATCTCGATCCGCAGCCGTTTCGGATCGGGAAATTCTTCTTCGTGCGGTATCCGGAAGATCCAGAGACGGTGCAGCATGTCGTGGGTATCGACGGCGTCGCCCGACCAGGCGGACGGCAATTCCAGCATGTCGAAAAGACCGAGCAACGACTCGCCGTCCGCGATCTCCTCTTCGGTAAACCCCGCCCTCCGCAGCAGGTCGTCGTCCGGCTCGTCGGCCACTTCCACCACGACATTATCCAGGAACGGCTCGAACTCTTTCGGCAGAGTCTCCATCACGTGGGCCACAAGCTGTTTGAATTCCCGTCTCTTCATCGGTAAGACATCCTCACTCAGTATTCAGTGTTCAGAGTTCAGAGTTCAGTTGGTGAAGCAAGATTCCAACTTCTTGAACACTCAACATCGTTGAACACTGAACACTGAACACTGAACACTGAACATATGACTTCACCCGTTAACATAGCTCGCCTGCAACTCGTCGCGCTCTGGATCGCCGTGTTCGCGCGCGCCGTGGGCGAGAACGCGGTCCGAACCTATGCGATCATCAAGCTCGGGAATGGTCGAATCGAACCGACGTTTGGATTGTTGTTCATTCTACTCGGCTTATCGGCCGTTACCGTTTTTGGCCTTACCCCGTTGGCCGGCGCCGTGGCGTGCAGCCGTTGGCGCTGGCCGGCCATGATCCTGTCGACCGCGGTGGGGCTCGGGGCGATCGGCTGGTCGAGCTTCGAAGAATACGACGCGGGACAGACGTTCTGGCCGGGTTGCTTTACCGCCTTAGCCGTGGAAAGCGCCTTTTTCGCCGCCTGCTGTTTCTCGATTATCCCGCAGGCGGCCCGAAACGCTCGCGTGTCGCTGCCGCAATTAAACGGGCTGTTCGCGGTGGCCGTCACCGCCGGAATGCTTTTGGGGCTGTGGATCGGCGTCGAGCAATTTCCGCAGGGCCGGCACGGCCTGCCCGTTCCGCTGCAATTCGGACACATCGGCTATGGGCTGGCGCTGGTTTTCATTCTCCTCGCTCGCTTTCGGCCGGAAAACCCGCTACGGATCCACGATGGGCTGATCATGCCGTTGGCCCGCACGGCACTGGCCATTTTCCGCGATCGCAACGGACGCAATTCGCTTCTGGTCGCGTGGGGCCTGTTCGCCGTCGGTCTGGCCGTCAGCCAGTGGATGCTGCCCGATGAAATAGAGGCCCGCTACCGGTTCTATCTGGCCGTCATCATCGGCGCCGCCGCCGGCGGATTGCACTTCCACCCGTTCCGGACCCTCGGCGCCGTCCCCTATGGTATGACCGTGGTAACCGTTTGCTCTCTGTGGGCCTTCGCTTCGGGCGACTGGAGTTCGCCAGCGATTGGCATCGGCTTCTCTCTTGGATTGATGGCCCCTTCCTTGCTGACGGCCTACCAGATTCACCAGCCGGACGATCGGCGCGGGCACGGCGCGGCCCTCCTATTTGGAGGTTGTGCCATGATCTCCGGGGCGTTTCTCTTCCTGCTAGTGATCTGGACGGCGAACCCGCCCGCCTCCAAGCCCGTGATTGCCGCGGGCATTTTCTGTCTGAGCATTTCGGGTCTGGTGTTCACCTGGGTCGTATTCTTTCGCCCGGCCGCCGAGCGGACCGTGGAATGGCTGTTGTGGCCGTTCTATCGCATCCGGGCGACGGGTCCGGGCGTCCACGCTCTGCCGTGGAAAGGCCCCGTCATCGTGATCGCAAATCACGCCGCCTGGTTCGATCCGCTCTGGCTGACCAAGATCGTCCCGTTCGCGCCGACACCGATGATGACCAGCAAATTCTTCGACCTGCCGGTGATCGGCTGGTTCGTCCGCAAAGTCATGGGCGCAGTCCGAGTCCCCGATGTTGTGATGCGAAAGGAGGCTCCCGAGATTTCGCAAGTGATCGCGGCCCTGGATCGCGGCGAATGCATGTTCATATTTCCCGAAGGCTGGCTGCGGCGCAAGGAGGATCAGGAACTGCGCCGATTCGGCCGCGGCATCTGGCAGATCTTGACCGAACGGCCGCAGGTCCCCATTTTCGCCTGCTGGATCGACGGCAGCTGGGGCAGTTTTGTTTCCTATCGGAACGGACCGCCCATGAAGAACAAACGGCTCGATTTCTGGCGGCCGATCCGCATCGCCGTCCTCGAACCATTCAAGGTCGATGCCGCCTCGCTCGAAAAACACATGACGACGAGAATGCTCCTGATGCATAAGGTGCTCGAAGCGCGAGCCCTGCTGGGCTTGCCGCCCATCGATCCCTTCAAACTGCCGGTCCGTGACGAGGGCGAGGGCGAGGACGAAGCCGAACCGCCCGAGGCCGCGAAGGAGGGATCGGCATGATTCGCATCTCGATCGCCAGCCCCCAGGAACTGGTCGTCCTGCCGTTCGCGCAACTCCGAGAGGTTGGCCGAGCGGTCCTAGAGTCCGAGGGCATCAAGGATGCCAAGATCAGCCTCGCATTCGTGGACAATCCGACGATTCACAACATCAACAAGCGGTTCTTGCAGCACGACGAGCCGACCGACGTCATCACGTTTCCCCTGAGCGGCCACGGCGCGAAAACCCTCGAAGCCGAACTGGTGATCGGGGCCGAGGTCGCCCTGGAACAGGCCAAGCAACGCGGACACTCGGTTGAAACGGAGCTGTGCCTGTACGTCATTCACGGGCTGCTGCATCTGTGCGGATACGACGACGTCGATGAACGCGACGCGGCCGAGATGCGGCAGAAAGAGAGGCAGTACCTGAAGGCGCTGGGGTTGCCGGATATCGCGGGGGAGTGAGGACCGAGATTGTTCGTCTCAATCAAGTTACCCCACCCGTTGGATTGCCTCCGTAGGACGGCCTTCCTAGGCCGTCCGAGCGACCGGACGGCCTAGGAAGGCCGTCCTACGGGAGCAACTTCTTCGTTGGAGACAACGCGCCCGGCCTGCCGGTCTTGAGACGCTTCGTCCTTTGCAGTCGCGCTGCCGCGCACCCAGTGTTGATGACTACTGATGATTACTGATGATTACTGATGACTACTCCTTCTTGCCAGCAAGCGCGAGGCCGCGCACGGCGCGCTGTATGGTGTAGTGCGCTGTAGCGTGGTGTAGTGCGCTGTGTGCCTCGGTCGCGGCACGGCGACCCCGAACGGGATGACGGCCGCCGAAACTCCAGATCGGTCCGTAGACCGACTCATCGTCCGATTTCCCACGGAAAGTCCCTCATTTGCGCGTAGCGATACCGAAAGCGTCGCCGCCAAGGCAACGCGTGCGCACCGACGCGCAGCGTCGGTGCGCACTGGTCATGGGCGTGCGCCTCGCCTTCGCTCCATTGCCCGCTTTATTCACTATGCGGGCGCACATTGCCCGAGCAAAAGAGCAGTTCATGAATTTTTTTGAAGTTCCTTCACTCCATTCGCCGACCCCGGAGGGGTCGCAGCCATTAGCCCCGGGTCGCGCTTCGCGACCCGGGGTAAGAGGCGAACCCCCGATTTCGACCCCGGAGGGGTCGCAGCGTCACGCACGAACAAGATGCTTCGACCCTCCGTGCTAGAAAAGGGCGGGGATTTGGCGACGACGTTTTCGCCAACGAACTGTTGATATTCTGAACCGCGTCCGGACATGATTGTCGCATGACACAACTTGGTAAGCGGCATTGAATTGCCAGTGGAGTCGGATATTCTGCACGCGGTCAGGCTAGCAACTGCACCCGCCCAATTGTCGCATCCCTGACCGCGTGCAGAATAGTTTGCCCTTGCACATCGTTGGTCACGAACCGCTGGCGACGGAACTTCTCGTGGCGAAGCTAGTGCTCGACCAACCGAACGGCCGAAAGCGACCGCTTTTCGACATCAACTGAAGCAACTCCGCAAACCAACGGCTTCGAAGAATGGCGGGCCAAACGTCGATGAATTGATCGCGAGCATTCGATCGATTCGCGATGGGCGCGGCGGCAGGTCGTCCGAGATCGCCGCCGCGTTGGAGAAATTGAAGCTTCCCGAGCTGAAAACAATACTCGGTTCATGCGACAAGGAGGCCAAGCGAACGATCGTCGAGAACAAGTGCTGTCACTTCTGAACGGAACGGGAGAGACTTAAACCCCGACGACGAAACCGCCTACCGAGTATTCAATGAACTGAGGGGGTCGCCCGGCCTCTCCATTGCCGAACTGCGTTCGCGATTCGAACAGATTAGCCAGACGCCGAAATCGGTTCTTGAGTCCGTCGCTCGACGGCTGGGCTATCAGTTTGATGGCAGCAAGGAAGAAGTGGCGAACCGGTTGCTCGAAGTGCTTGAGCGGAGGCAGATGTCGGAGATGAGGGGGTCGTGAGGGGCGTGTAAGCTGAGGGAGATTCACAATGCCCCCTTTATTTTCTTTCCCTTTTTCGAGAGATTTGCGAGATTTTTCAGAGTGTACCACTACCCGGCTCATGGCCAAACGGCAGTTCATCTGTGGCAGGCAATGGTTTCTCTACCGCCCAAGCAACTTGTCCCGCATTTCCAATAGGGCCACCTCGTTGAAATCAACGCCTTCGAAGACGATTTGTTTGACTGGTTTCTCCCGCGTCGAGTGCTTCTTCAGATACTCGGTAACGTTCATCCAGCGGACCTTGCCGTCGGCGGTGCGGATCACGAGCATAACGTCGTAGGCCAAGCGCTGCCAATTTTCGGCCCACAGTTCGTTATGAACCTCGAACATCACAGATCCGTCTGTTTTTCGCTCGCGAAGATATGAGTCCCCTGATTTCAACTGGAGGTAGAGCTTCGTGCCGCTCGCTTCGCCACGATGATTCTTGAATTCAATTTCGCCATCCACGCCGTGGTCGCTCTTCGGAGTCGGCCTGAAAATCTGCCCAGCCCTGCCCACCATCGCCATTGCCTCGCCAACCAAAGTCAATTCCTTGCTTTCGTTATCAAGGCCGACCTGCGATTTCAGCTCGAGCTTCCGGGCCTCTTCTTTGGCTTCTTCCGATTCGAACCGTTCTTCGATGGCATCTCGAAAAGGAATGCGGTACTCTTCGCAGGCGCTGCAAATAATGTCCTTCTTCTTGTCCACGATACGCTGTTGCACTGACGACGGCTCAGCTCCCTTCCCGCACCGGTCGCAAACATAATGCCGCGTCCGATCCATTTTCAAGGCCTTCGCCTTCAGATGTTCGTGGATATAGCGGAGGAACGTCACTTTGGTGTTGATGTCGATCTGTGGGGCGAAATAAATGCTGATCTCACCAGCGGCCTCTTGTTTGCGCGTCAGCTTCAAGCCAAGCCGTTTGCCATCGCCGGGAGTTTCGAAATCGGCGGCAAACAACCAGAACTGTGGGTTATCAACCATTTTCGAATAATAGAGGTGAGCGATCAACGTGGAATATATTTCCTTAAGACTTCCCTCAATGCGGTAGGTCACCATCTGCGGGGGATGGCTTGGATTTTCCGGCTGTTCCTGCTTGTAAAGGGACGGAAAAATCAATTGTGTGCCACCGTCCGTTTTCTCCGCGAAGCAGATGCCGTGTGTCACAAGTGTCTGACGCATCGCCAGTAAGACGATCTCCTCCTGTGCCTTTGGCAGTCGCTTCATCGAGCCGAAATTCAGTTCTCCGCGCAGAATTGTTTCCTCGCCGATTGCGCCCATGTCGTCAACTCGATCTCGGATGCTGCGGGCGACGGCAGCGGCATACCTGTTGATCCATTCCGGTTGAAGCAGTACGAAATCGCCAAATTCCAGTTCCCGAATCAGACCTGGTCCAGCCAGAAGGCCCACCACGGCTTTCAACTCCTCTGGGGTAAACGATTCCTTCGGCAAACTCATCTCGATTTGCTGTTTCAATTCGTCCAATCGCAGTAGAACCAGCCCGGCATCGCGCATGCGAACAATTTCTTCTTTCAACACTTTGAACAAACGCGGACTTGACTTGTGGGGAATGGAGGTCCAATCGATCGAGTCGATGATTCGCTGATGGAGATCTTTACAGCCGGCACCGGTTTCTGCGCTCGTTTCAATGTAGTCAACAAATCCCCGTTGCAGTCGGATTGCGTGCACATCGCTCTTCGGAATCAGCAACCCGCCACGGTCGCAACGGCCGGCCACCAGGATCTTGCGAAATGGACGCCGCTTGGCGCGAGAGATGTCAGTATCCCAGGTGGCGATGTCATTACGTATCGTCTCGCTTTGGGGATTGAAAACTAGCACAGCCAAAGCAGTCTCATCCATGAAGATCTGATGAATGAGGCGATAGTCGGCCTGCCCGGCGAAATCCCACAGCCAGATTTCCCGCTCTTGTTCGGCATTCCCGCCTGTAATGGGAAGTTGCAATCGTGTGGCCCACTCTTCTTTGTGGTCCAACGCCAGGCGCGTCGTTTGATGAGCGTCAGTCGAAGTGGTTGGCTGGTATTTTCCTGTGGTCAATCGAATAGTTAGACCCGTTTTCCCAGCTCCGCTCTCGCCCACCATCAGAACCTTGGCATTTGTGTAGCTAACGTATTCGGTCGTCAAAGCTGGTACTGCGGCTAGGTTCCAAGTTCGCCAAATGCCATTGTCTGCGGCCGATTTGACTTGCTTACCGTCCTTTGACCATTCAACTCGATTAACGTAGTCCGTGTGTCCTTCGAGTACGCGTAAGCAGTTCCCCGTGCGTGAGTCCCACAAACGAACCGTATTGTCCTCGGAACCGGAGAGAGCCTGCCTGCCGTCCGCCGACCATGCCACGCTCAAGACACTTGCCGTGTGGCCTTCGAGTACGCGCAGGCCCGATCCCGACCCGGCATCCCACAAGCGGACCGTATTGTCCTCGGAACCGGAAAGTACCTGCCTGCCATCCGTCGACCAAGCCACGCTCCAGACGCCAGAAGTGTGACCTTCGAGAACTCGCAGGCACTTCCCCGTCCACAAGTCCCATAACCGAACCGTACTGTCCTCAGAACCGGAAAGTGCTTGCTTGCCGTCCGCCGACCAAGCCACGCACCAAACGCGGGCCGTGTGGCCTTCGAAGACGGTGAGGCAGTTCCCAGTTCCTGCGTCCCACAAGCGAACCGTATTGTCCTCGGAACCGGAAAGCGCTTGCTTGCAGTCCGCCGACCAAATCACGCAGTTGACGCCGGCAGTGTGCCCCTCAAAGACACGGAGGCATTTCCCCGTCACCGTATTCCACAATCGAACCGTTTGATCCTCAGAACCAGAGAGTGCTTGCTTGGCATCCACCGACAACGCAACACTCAAAACGCGGCCCGTGTGGCCGCCTTGCATGTAGAAGCATTTGCCCGTAACCGTATCCCAAATTCGAACTGTCGCGTCGGCAGAACCGGTGAACGCCTGCTTGCCGTCCGCTGACCATGCCACGCTCAAGACGCGATCCGTGTGGCCTTCGAAGACGCGCAGGCATTTCCCCGTCCCTGTATTCCACAACCGAACCATCTTGTCGAAAGAACCAGAGAGTGCTAGTTTACCGTCCGTCGACAACGCCACACTCAAGACCTTGCTATTAGGCCCACGGAGGACCCGCAGGCTTTTTCCCGTCTGGGCATCCCACAAACAAACGCTTTCGTCACTCGAACCCGAGATCGCCTGGTTGCCATCCGCCAACAATGCCACACCGTTGACGCTAGCGGTGTGGCCTTCTAAAACGCGGAGGCATTTCCCCGTTCCCAGATCCCAGAGCCGAATCTTCATATCAGAATAGCCAGTTAGTGCATGCTTGCCGTCCGCTGACAGCGCCACGCTGAAGACTCGACCCTTGCGGCCTTTGAGGGTGCGCAGACACGTCCCCATCATCACATCCCAAAACCTTACCGTCTTGTCATCTGAACCTGAGAGCGCGCGCTTGCCATCCTTCGAAAACGCCACGCTATTGACACCACCGTTGTGGCCTTCGAGGGCGCGCAGACACTTCCCCGATTCCGCGTCCCAAAACCGAATCGTATTGTCATCAGATCCTGAAAGCGCGTGCCTGCCATCCGCCGACAGCGCAACACTATTGACACCAGCCATGTGACCCTTCAGGACGCGCAGACACTTCCCCGACGCAACGTCCCAAAGCCGAATCGTATTGTCATCAGATCCTGAAAGCGCTAGCTCACCATCCACCGATAACGCCACGCTATTGACGCATTCAATGTGGCCTTCTAGGACGCGCAAGCACTTACCGGTCCCAGCATCCCACAACCGAACCGTTCTGTCTTCCGAGCCGGAGATCGCTTGCCTGTTGTCTCGAGAAAAGCCCACGCTTCGAATTGCGCCGGTATGACCAAACGAAAAAACAAAGTTATCATCTCTAAATACCTCCGATTGTAACACGTCCCGAACCGCCGTTGTTCCCAGCGGTTCTTCGCGTTGGCAATGATCACGCAGCCGTTCGTATTCCTTTGTGTCTTGCTTCCGATAGTCGATATAGGCGTATTGTTTGAGCGACCATTCGATCTCATGATTATCGAGCCACACCGGCACAAAACGGCGTTCACGATTGTTGGGATCGCGAAACAAAAAGGTATTCGCCTCGAATTGGCCCCATTCCGATTCGGAGTAGTCTTTCGACCAGCAGATTGCCACAACATGCGACCTCTCCAGGCCGTTCTTGATCGCCACAGGAATGGAATCGCCCGGCTGAATGATCCATTCATCTAGCCACACTCGAACGCCGTCGTTCTGCAGTTTCTCGGCCAATTTGCGAATGATCGGCTTGTCTTCGCTGCTGTGACTCAGAAACAGGTCGTATTCGAATTGGGACATAAGCGCAACTGGTTGTTGGAGTGATGGGATGATGGCTTAATTTCAGGTCGGTCAGATCATTGTAATAGCCGGCGCGGCAGCACAACCAGAAAAGTCCGGGGTTCTTCGGGCGGCATACTCGAGGTCATCGCGGCTCTTATCACCGCGACTGGAATCGGAGACTGATTGCGATCTCCAATCGTTCCGCACACATAGAGTGATTTCCAAGTATACAATATCCTACCGCAACGGGCGTGTCCGATCGAGAAGAACCAATACGAGTTGGGTGGATTCCAC
>Ga0206992_1048_pt1 | contig 25741 bp, 18 predicted proteins | sample Alteio_BWMinCont_6_FD_153267 | JGI IMG/M metagenome (GOLD analysis project Ga0206992, IMG submission 153267) | Enriched cells from forest soil in Barre Woods Harvard Forest LTER site, Petersham, Massachusetts, United States -... | ecosystem: Environmental > Terrestrial > Soil > Temperate forest >... | reverse complement strand
AGAAGGAGCCCCCCATTCCGATAAACAGGATCGGGCCTTTTTTCTGCGCGGCGTCGCGCAGCTTTTTCAGCTCGGCGCGAAGGGAGGGATCGGAATGATAAGACTGAATCAGCTGGCGAAGCCGGGCAGGCTGTTCGCGGCATTCGAGCTCCAGGATCTGTGTACCCGTGGCCGAGAGCAATTCCTTCGGGGGCTCTACGCCTGCGATCCAGCGCGGCTTTTTGGGGCTTATCTCTCCCATTTCATCTCTCGTCACACGGTCTTAAATCTCTCATGATTCCGGGAGTCTCGCCGGAATTTAAGCTGATTGGCGCAGAAAGCACACCGCAATGCGCAGATCTGCGAGGAAATCCACGATGGCATCCTGCAGCGGAGCGCGGAGGCATGCTTTCAGTTTATATACTTCCTAATGATTCGTAAGTATCATTCAAACTGGAGAACATGCAAGAGCTTTCTTTTGCGCCAAAAGGCGCAACGTGCATAATCCGGGTGACTGTGCGGAAGGGCTGGCATATAGTAACCCATTAGATTTCTCTCTGCTCCGGGACTGCGTGAAGAAAAAACCGATTCCAATTGGCAGACCATCGGTCCTGCGTCATGCGAATGCGCACCGCATTTTGAATTTGTTGCGCGAGTGCGGCTCCTGCTCGCGGGCCGATCTTGTGCGCGCCTCCGGCCTTAGCGCCCCCACGGTTACAAACGTAGTCAAAGACCTGCTGTCGGAAGATCTGGTCGAGCCGCTCGGTGAGGGGGAATCGAGTGGCGGCCGTCCACCGGACATGATTCGTTTCAAGGCGGAACGCGGTTGCCTGCTGGCCGTAGAGATCACTGCACAGAACATCTCTCTGCTGCTCACCGACCTGAACGGAAGCGAATTAGATCTGCTGAAGATTCACCTACAGAATCGAAAGACCACGCCTGACGCCGTTTGCAGCTACATCGGTGAAGAGCTGAAGACGCTGCTGCGGAAGCACAGGAGAACGCGCGAACAGCTGCTGTTGGTTGTGGTGGGCGTACCAGCCATCACCAATGTGGATGAGGGCAGCGTGCTGTCGATCAGCACGCTGGAAGGCTGGCGCTCCGTGCCGCTGCGCGCCATGCTGAGCAAGGTCACCAACTGCCTGGTGATCGTGGAAAACGACATGAACCTTGCCGCGCTGGGCGAGAAGTATTGCGGCGCAGCCCAGGCAGAAAAGGACTTCGTGTTCATGCATATCGGCACGAATGTCGGCGCCGGCATTTTCCTGGGCGGCAGAATCCATCACGGCTCCCATTGGTCTGCCGGAGAGATCGCCTATCTGCGGCTCCCGTCGACCTCGCGCAGGCTGCCCACCATTCACGAGTTCGGCGAGCTGGAAACCGTGCTCACCAGCTCCGGCATCCTGAAAAGCTGGCATGACGACGGCGGAAAGTCCTCGCCGAGTACCAGAAAAATGGACGCGGTCGGAATTCTGAACCTGGCGCAGGCGGGCGATGCGAAAGCGGAGAAGATTGTCCGCCAGCGAGCGGAGGTTGTCGCGGACATCATCGTCAACCTTTCGCTTGTTCTCAACCCGGGATTGATTCTGCTGGGGGGAGAAGTGGGCAGCCATCCGGTGCTGATCGATTTTGTGAGAAAGCAGCTCGAGGGCAATGAATTCGCCGTGCCGAAGGTGTCTCCCAGCTCGCCGGGGAATCGCGCGGTGCTGTCCGGTGCGATCGCGCTGGCGCTCGATGCGGTTCCGGGCGTGGTGCTTCCCCAGCCCACGATCTAACGTCGCATCCTGCGTAGGTAAACTCGCGCTACGATTCTTGACAGTGCTGCAAACGATGTGCTCGACTACCCTTTGTTATGAAACATTATAAACAGCGCTCTTCAAACCGCTCCAAAATGGCCTGTTAGATGACAACACGCCGGAACTTTGTGAAGCTTGCCGCAGCGAGCGGCCTGGTGGCGGCGGCTCAACCGCTGATGGCGCTCACTCATCTTGATATCGGCGTGGGCACCTACAGTTACCACAGCATGCCGATGGAAGCGATGATCGAGCAGCTGAACCACCTGCGCGTGGGCAAGATTGAGATGTCGCGCGTGGAGTTTATGCTGCTGAGCCATCCGAAGGACGAGTTGTTCCGGACGACGAAAGAAAAGCTCGACCGCGCGGGGATTCGCTGCGTGTCCTGGTACGCGGCAACGATCAACAACGATCAGGACGTGGAAGATGCGATTCGCTTTGCCAGGCTGCTGGGCGCGGGTAACATTACCGGAGACGCAACCGGCAGCGTGCTGAACCGGATTGACGAGCGTTTAACGCAGGAAGGGCTGACCTTCGGGCTGCACAACCACTTCTTCCCGAATATCCGATTCGCATACGAAAGCCCGGAGGATGTCCTGAAGGCGCTTGCACCGCTGTCGAAAACGATGGGTGCGACCGCGGATACGGGCCACTTTGCGTCCTGCGGATACGATCCGGCGGAAGCCCTTCGTGCTCTTCGTCCGCGCCTGCGGATGGTCCACCTGAAAGACGTAAAAGCGAAGGGCGGAGAAGTGAATTTGCTGCTTGGCACGGGAGTCGCGCGGATTCCCGAGGTCATGCAGGAGCTGCACCGCCGACAGTTCCCCGGCTTGATCGCCATCGAGTACGAGCACGAAGGCGACACGAGCGACGACATGGCTCAGGAAGTTGCCTACGCGCGAAAGCTCGCGTAGCCGAGTTGCACGGAGAAACACGATGCGGAAGCTGTTGAATCTGGTTTTGATCTCGATGCTGTCGCTGGCGCTCCATGCGCAGACATCACATCCTATTCTTGCCGTTGGCTCAAAAGCGCCCGACTTTGCGCTTCCCGGCGTTGACGGCAAAATTCACAAGCTGAGCGATTACGCGGGCAGCCCGATCCTGGTTGTGGTGTTTACCTGCGACCATTGCCCGATCGCGCAGATGTATGAGAGCCGCATCGAGAAGCTCTACGAGGACTACAGTAAGCGCGGCGTGGCGATCGTAGCAATCCAGGGCAACGATCCGTCGGCAACGACGATTGAGGAGCTTGACTCCTCCGATCTCGGCGACACACTGAACGACATGAAGGTCCGCTACCAGTACAAGCACCTTCATTATCCGTATTTATATGACGGCGACACCCAGGCGGTGACGCGCGCCTATGGGCCGCAGGCAACACCGCATGTTTTCGTCTTCGACAATGACCGTAAGCTGCGCTATGAAGGCCGCTTTGACAACAGCTATCGCATCGAGAAGGTGACGACGCAGAATGCACGTGACGCGATTGACGCGCTGCTGGCCAACAAGTCGATTGCGGTGACCCACACGGGCGTGTTCGGATGCACGACGAAGTGGGCGGAGAAGCGCTCGCTGGTCGCGGCTTACAAGCAAAAGCTGGATGCGGCTCCGGTTACGGTGGATCTGGTGGATGCGGCGGGAATGAAGAAGCTGCGCGCGAATGCCGGCGACAATTACACGCTGGTCAGCTTCTGGGCGACGTGGTGCGGATCGTGCGTAGCGGAATTTTCCGATCTTCAGGATACGTTCCGCATGTACAGTGACCGTGGGTTTCAGCTGGTGACGGTATCGGCAAACATGCCGGATGAGAAGGCGGGCGTTCTTCGCTTCCTGCAACGAAAACAAGCGACCAGCCGCAACCTGCTCTTTGCATCCGACGACACGGCCGCGCTGCAGGCGGCGTTCGACCCGAAGTGGCAGTCTGCCGTGCCTTATACGGTGCTGCTTGGCCCCGGTGGCAAGGTGCTGTACAGCACGATGGGCTCGGTCGATATTCTGGAGTTGCGCCGGAAACTGCTGGCAGCCATGCCCTCCGACTACATCGGCTTCAACAAGTACTGGCAGGGACAATAGCCCTCTGCGCCTACGGTTGCAGCGCGCTCGTCTGATGCGCAGCCCAGAAGATCGAGTTCCTGAAGATGGTCGTGAAGGCCTGGTTTTCGAACAGGTCAGGATGATGGCCCATGAAGATATAGATGTTGCGGGCCTTGTAGTGCTCGTTGGTCCAGACGACGGGATGATCGCCCATCTTGGTTTTGGTGTCGGGCCTGTAGGTGCTTTCATCGACGCTGGCCAGCACGTGAACGTGGGGACGAGGCGATTTGTCCCATGTGTACCACTCCTCCTGCTTCACCAGAAACGGTGATGAAACGCCTTTCATCGTGGGGTGCGAGGAATCTTCAACAGTCACCGTTCCATCGGCGAAGGTGGGAATATATGCAGTAAAATGGATGCCCCCCATGAAATTCGAGAACCAGGGCCACATCGGAAAGCCGTCGAATTCGCCGAGCAACGTGGCGTGATGAAAGCCGATCCATCCGCCCTTGCCTTTCTCGATGTAGCGGATGAATGCGGCCTGCGCGGTCGGTGTCCAGTTGTAAGGCGGATAGTTGAGCTGGATGAATAGCTTGTAGCGAGAGAGGAATGCCTCGTTGATCGGATCGGTGTTTTCGATGTAGTCGACAGTGAAGTTGTCATCCGCAGCCAGTTTGTTCAGCCAGATCTTCGCAGCCTCGACAAAGGGCTGGTGGATTCCACCGTGCTCGGCAAGCGCGATGATCCGGAATTGCGGGCCCCGCGGCTTCGCAGCCTCACCTGCGGCAACCGTGCAGAAAACCACGCCGATCAGGACGCACGCGATTCGATACAACAACCCCTGCGGATTCCGCTTGTGCTGCATGTTCCAGCCCCCGTGAATGATTGAAGATCGAATTATTTTCCCGATGGCTGCGCTGTCATTTCGAGCGCCCAGATTGCCATAGGACGCATATACATTCCGGCCCTGAAGTTGCCGGTGACGTCCCATGCTTCCGGCGTACGGTACCAGTAGCCCTTGTCCTCGTAGATCACATGGTAGAGCCCTCGCGTTGTCTTCCAGGCCTCATCCTTCATGCCCAGGCTCATCAGTAGTCCCGCGTAGCCTTCGGTCGTGCCCACCCAGACCTCTTTTGCCTCGGCGTTATCGACGATCGCGCCCTCAGGCGTCATTCCGTTGGCCGCGCCCATCTCGCCGTGGCCGAATTTCATCACGTTGTAGTCGAAGATCTTCTTCGCCGCGGAGACCTGCATAGCGTGGGGCACGATATCGCCGAGGCCGGTGAGGTTGGCGTACCACTGGCCGGCGAGCTGATCGGTCTGAATATCGTCTTTCGAATCGCTGCCCGTGTCGTAGCGGAAGTATTCACCGTTCCAAAGATCGGCAATGTAGGTCTTCTGCCCCTTCAGGAAGAGCGCATGATACTCCGCTGCTGTTCTTGTATCGCCCAGAATGCGGGCCGTCTCTTCACCGGCGCGTAGAGCCGCCAGCCACAGATTGCCGGAGTAGGCGCTGACGCCGTGGACAACCCAGTCATCGTAGGTCTGGTCAGGATAGTCGCTGTTTTCAGGAATTCCAACGCCGTGATCGAACTGGCGCAGATACTGGATCGCATCCTTCATGGCCGGCCACGTCTCGCGCAGGAAGGCCGTGTCTTTGCGACCGGTCAGCACGTAGTCGCGATAGACCATGAGCACGAATTTGGAGTTAAGGTCCTTCCAGTTATTCGTGTCCTGCCACCCCGGTTCGTTCACTGCGATAAAGGGATCCCCTTCAGGGACGCCGAGGTCGTGCGGCACCGCACCAATGTTTTTTCGTTTATGCGTGACCGGCTCATCGGTCAGCTGAGACTTCCAAACCCAGAGGCCCTGCTCGGACCATTCCTTTGGAACGGTGTCGGCAAACTCGCGCAGTACCTGCTTGTCGATGTCGGGCCAGAACTTCAGCAACGGAAGCGATGCGTAGAAGCGAACATCGAGTGTTCCGTAATAGGCGTAATCGAAGCATTCCAGCAGAGCGAAGCTCGGCGTGGATTTTCGATCCGAGCCCTCCTGGCGCCCCCAGAATGTTCCGCCGTCGGTCAGCACGTAAAGTTCGTTGAAGAGCATACCGCGATACCACAGAGGTTTGCTTTCGTCGTTGATATACGGCGCCTGCCACTTGTCGATCGCATCGCTCCACTCGGCAGAGTGCAGCAGCCCGTCGCGGGCGATCTTCCATGCGTTGTGACCTGAGGTGCCGTAAAAATCGGTGTAGCGGCGCTCCCACTTTCTTCCTTCACCGAACTGAACGACGGGGAAGTCCCATGCGAGAACCATGGGGATGACCTTCTTCTCGCCGGGACGAAGCGTGAAGCGCAACGCGATGGCTCCGGCGAGTTCTTCCTTGTCGCTCACCCACGATTTTGTGTTGTCGGAAAGCCGCCCATCTTTTGCGAATGGCACCCAGACGGACTTGCCGTCTCCGCTTGCCTGATACGTGGTCTGATAGGTCACTTCGACACCGGGCGCTTCGATAGCCGCAATGGCGAACTGGCCGTCCCACTCATTGGGCAGGGTTCCCGCGCGGTTTCTATCGAAGACGATGCCCTTCATCGTTCCCACGCCAGGTACCGCTTCGCTCGCGTAGCTGTTGAAGTTTCCCTGGCTCGGCGCTCCCTTGAAGTCGCGGGTAAAGGTTCGGAACCAGCCGGACATATTCGCCCAGGAGAGCAGGACCGAAACGACCACGGTCTTGTTCGTGGGATTCTCTGCGTGCCAGCGGTACACCGCGACGGGATAGCTGGATTCGCGATAGTTGTTGGGCAGCACAGGCGAAAACTGCTCGAGCGTGACGTGAGCGGGAAATTTGTCCCACTTGTAGTCGAACCATGCCTTCGGGAACAGGCCATAGTAGTCGCCGGCGCCCACGGGATAATCCCATTGCCAGCTGGACAGTTCACCCTTCGAGGGGTGCCCGTTGAGCAGCGCCTGCGCGACGCCGTGCGCGTCTCCTTCCGACTGCTGAAACATGGCGAATTGATCGGCGTAGACAGTCTCGTATTTATGGACAGCCGCCTTGATGTGCCAGCGAGAAAAATCGCCACGATAACTGCGTGAGAAGGTTCCGGCTCCAAGGCCGCCAACCGGAACGCCCTGCCACGACCCGTCGTCAATGTCGCCAGGCGTGCGCGCCACTCCGGCGTTCTGGAGCGGCAACCCCAGCGGACGTGTCCATGCGGCTTTCGGGATGCCATCCTGAGCGCGCATGGATCGCCCGGCGGAAAAGAACAGCACGATGGGCAGGAGAGGGAATGCCAAAATGCGGATTGCTGATCGCTTCACGAAGCCCCACAGTATGTTCGCTTTTATACGCCAGTTCACCGACGGTGCGATTCCAGCAGGAAAGGCCGGGATTGGCGCGTTTAGCCGTCCCATCCTGAACTTTTTTGTGGAAGAGCTTGCCAATTCGTCCGGTCGAGGAGTACATACTAACTAATCGTTACGAAGGATGTCACGGTTATTTTTTGCAATACCGGTTGTCCTGAAGATTGGGAAGGTCCGCAGTGCACGGCGCGACCGAAACTCACCCGGAAAATACCGGGCTACGCGATGAACGGCGCCGGTTCCGGGCCGCTGGAAAGGAATGGAAGAGGAGATGGGCTTGATTCAGGAGAGGCTGCTGAATATGTGCTGCAAATCAATCGGATGGCTGGTGATGTGTTGTCTTCTGCTCAGCGCAGCCGCAGTTGCGAACGCTCAAAGTTCCGCCACCGGCGAAATACGCGGCACGGTCACCGATTCAACCGGCGCTGTACTGCCTGGCGCCTCGATCGCTGTGCTGAATATCAATACCGGCGAGCAGAAGCTTTTCACTACCAACAAAGTTGGCCTGTACGACACAGTATCGACTCCGAACGGGCAATACAAAGTCACGATCACGGCCCCGGGGTTTGAAAAGCTGGTACTCGGTCCGATCACGCTGGACATTGGCGTCATTACGCTGAACGGAAGTCTGAAGGTGGGGAGTGCGCAGGAACGAGTGGTGGTCACCGCGAACACCGCGGCTCTGCTCCAGACGGAAAGCGGCGAGCAGTCCACGACACTCGATGAAAAAACCATGCAGCAATTGCCGCAGGTCGGGGCGGACTGGGCCAACTTCACCATCCTTCTGCCCGGCAGCGCGGGTGCCTCGTCGGCAAACGGCGTGACGAATCCCGGAGTGGCTGTTTCGCTGAACGGCAGCATGCCTTACAGCAACAATTTCCTCTCGGATGGCGGCTCGGTTACCAACCCGCACAGCGCCGATGTGGAAGACGATACCTTCGACACAGTGTCCGAGGTTCAGATCCTGGATTCAAACTTCTCTGCGCAGTATGGAATTGGCGGGGCAGTTTTCAATCAGATCACGAAGGGCGGCACCAACCAGTTTCATGGTTCTGCCTACGAGCACTTCCAGAATGATGCCCTGGACGCCAGAAGTTACTTTAACGCGCCCGATCAGCCCATTCCGCCATTGCGGTTCAATCAGTTCGGAGGCTCGATCGGCGGGCCGATTGTCCGGAATAAAATGTTCTTCTTCTTCAACTACGACAGGACCATCGATAACCAGAACTACACCGGCTTTACCAGCATGCCGACGGATCAGCTGAAGGGCGTGAATACACCCAACGGACAATTCGACCTGACGCAACTTGAGCCTCTGGATGGCAACGGGAACAGAATCCCGGTTACGGACGGCAACGGCAACAACATCATCAATCCGTGCACCAACAGCGTGGTCTACCAGGGAGAAATATTCGACCCGGCAACCCAAACCACGGTGAACGGCCAGATGTGCCGCTTTCCCTTCGCAGCGGACAACATCATCCCTTCCGGCAGGATCGATTCTGTCGCCAAAAACGTCCTCCAGTATTTTCCGAAGCCCAACCAGAACACCAGCCTGGGGATTAACGGCGACTATTACTATGTAGTCCCAACCCCCTATCCCTCCACGCGCATCTTTGGGCGGGTCGATTACGACTTCAACGACAAAAACCGCCTGACGTCCTCCATCGCCGTCAGGAACGCGACTTCTCCCGTCTACTCCGAGTGGACCTGCCCGGTTGCGTGCTACCACGATGACACTTCGGACTATTCAAGCCAGACTTCGGATGTGTGGTCTTTCAGCTCCACATTCGTCAATGAAGCCCGGTTCAGTTTCAACCGGCAGGGGAGCTTTCTCACGCCGTTCTCGCTGGGCGCAGGCATACCGGCGACGATCGGGCTGCAGTATGCCAAGGCCAATGTTTTCCCCAATCTCTACATTTCGGGGAACATCTGCTGCGATTCGCCCTATGCAGGCACGAATACCATCTACGCGCAGAATGTCTACCAGCCCTCTGACGTAGTCACGCTCATTCGCGGCAGGCATGTTCTGCACTTCGGTGGAGAACTCATCATGCTGGAGGACAATTCCACTTCCTGGGGCAACGTCGACGCCGGAGATTTCAACTTTTCGGGCCAGTACACGCAGGCAAGTCTGGCCGCCAGCGGCAGCGGTGCAGGCTGGGCCGACTTCCTGCTGGGCGATGTGCAAAGCTGGGGAGCGGGAAACTCACCTTTGTTCGGCGGCCGCCAAAAGGATCCGCAGCTCTTCATTCAGGACGACATCAAACTTCGCCCCAATTTCACGGTGAACGTGGGTCTTCGCTACCAAATCCAGGGAGGCTGGAGCGAAGTGCACGGCCGCATGGGCGACTTCGATCCGACAATCTTTAATACTGCTTCGGGCAACTACGGCGCCATGTGGTTTGCGCCGGCACACCATCGCACTCAGGCACAGGCGAATGTGTATTCCGGATTGCTGCCGCGCCTGGGATTCGCATATTCTTTGAAGTCATCGACCGTCATTCGCGGAGGATGGGGCATGTACACCAGCCCGTGGAGCGTCGATCAGTATGGAAATGCGAAGGGCCAGGGATACGGCCAGTCAGGAAACGCGCAGGACCAAACCAACGGCATCGCCCCAGTCACGTCGCTCTCAGGCCCGGGCGTCCTCTATGGCACCTCGACTCCTCTTCCCTACGTGAACGCTTCCACGTCGCCGACCGCCTACAACGGTCAGAACGCATTGAATTACGATCCGTATCACACTCCACTGACTTACTTCTATTCCTGGTCCCTCGGAGTACAGCACGAGTTCAGCCATAACATCACGTCTGAGGTCTCCTACGTCGGCAAACATGGGGCCAATATGCAATTCAAGGGTGACATCAACCAGGTCCCCGCACAAAACCTGTCGCCGACCGACAATCCGAGCGGACGTCCCTATCCCCAGTTCCAGTCCATTGGTGGAAGCACCTTCAATGGCGTCTCGAATTACAACGCGTTGCAGGCGCAGGTCAACAAGCGGCTGGCAGGCGGCATCGCATTCGGGGCCGCCTATACCTGGTCGAAATTCCTGAACGACATGGACGTCTCTCCATTCAATGGTCAGGGCGGTACGATCAACTTCCAGAATGCCCACGATGTCGGCAGCAACTATGCGCCCTCCAACTTCGATATTCGGGAGTCGCTGAAGAGCAGCATTGTGTATCAGCTGCCGTTCGGCCTCGGGCGAACCTGGCTGAATAAGAATCATCTTCTGGACGCGGGCATCGGCGGATGGCAAGTGTCGGCGATCGTGATCAATCAGACCGGCAATCCGTTCACCGTGACGTACAACGGCTCCAATAACTCTTATTCGCAGGCGGGCGCATGGTATCCGAATGTGCTGCACAACGCTCAGGCGGGGATCAGGAAATCCATCAACGAGTGGTACGACCCGACGGCGTATGTGATTGCATCGAACGCAACCTTCGGAGACTCGCGGCGCAACTCACTGCGTGCACCGGGGGTAGACACGACGAATCTCTCAATGGGGAAGACCTTCCATTTCACCGAGGGCATCGGTCTGCAGTTCCGCGCAGATGCTTCGAACGTGTTCAACCATCCGGACTTCGACGCGCCCGATGGAAATTTCAATGATCCTGTGAACCTGTCGACTCCGGGGAGGCCGCAGGGCGCTGGTACCATCGGCGGTACTACCGTGGGCGGCCGAAATATGCAGATCACCGGACAGATCACGTTTTAAGTGCCTCCTTGCCTGAAGGACGACGATCGCATCCATCGTCCTTCAGGTTTTCCTTTTTGAGCTCAACCCTTTCTGACACAACTGTGCTCCTCCCTCCGCGGTACGATCTCGACATGATCCGAAAAAGCATCCAGGGCTCATCGCTGCTCGTGCTTTTATGCCTTGCCCTTCCCTGTTTCTGTCAGAGCGCGCCAACTCCTCAACAGCAGATCGAAGCCCACCTTCAGCAGGCGCATCGCCTGTTGAGCGAAGACAAGCCTGCAGCGGCCATCCCCGAATTCCAGGCAGTGATTGCGCTCGATCCCACAAACGTCGACGCTCGCGGCAACCTCGGCGTCCTCCAGTTTTTCGCGGGCGACTACAAGGCTGCGGTTCCAAACCTTCGTGAGACGCTACGCGCCAAACCTGACCTTTGGAAAATACAGGCATTGCTGGGCATGGGCGAGCGGCGCACCGGCGACAGTGAGGCCGCCCGCGCCGACCTCGAAAAATCGTTCCCTGAATTACAGGACAAGAAAGTTCGCGTGGAAGCGGGTCTGGAACTGATCGAAATTTATACCGCCAGCGATGATCTGGACAAAGCGTCTGGCATCGTGGGCACGCTGCGCGCCATCGATCCGGAAAACCCGGACGTGCTCTACGTCGCGTATCGCGTCCATTCCGACGCGGCCCGCGAGTCGATCCTCAGCCTGTCGCTGGTGGCGCCAAAGTCCGCACTCATGGTTCAGGCTGCGGCCCACGAAGCAGCGAAGCGCGGCGATACGGCCGGCACAATTCGAGACGACCGCGAAGCGCTGAAGATCGATCCAAAGCTGCCAGGGCTGCATTATGAGCTCGCCGAAATGCTGAGTACACAACCGGCGACGCCGGCGATCACCGCAGAGGTTAAAGCCGAATATGAAGCCGCGCTGGCGCAGAACCCCTTCGACGAAAAAACGACACTGCGGCTGGCAGACATCGCCCTGCGCGACAACGATCAAAAGAAGGCCTATGAGCTGGGCTCGCGTGCGCTGCTGTTACAGCCTGATGATCCTGAGGCCAACTATGAGCTGGCAAAAATACAGCTCAGTATGAATCAGCCGGAAAAGGCTGAGCCGCTCTTGCAACATGCGGAAGAAGAGGATCCGACGAATGTCATCATCCACTTTCGCCTGAGCACGGTATACCATCGGCTGGGCCGTACGGCGGATGCACAGCGCGAGGTCGAGCAGTACCAGAAATACAAGGACCTGAAAGAACAGCTCCGAAATACATGGAAGGATCTGCACTTCAATCCGGAGAAGCCCGATGTGTACGACCAGGATGCGCAGCAGAAGTAGCCGTCGTCTTCTCCGGCTGGCGCACACACCTCTTCGATTCCTCCTTGAAAACCATGGGAGTTCTATGTTCACAAGAATGCTGGTTTCATCGTTGATCCTGTCTTCCTTCGCGTCGGCGTTTGCGGCTTCCTATTATCCTGAGCGCCCTGAAGACGCTAAGGCCGTCTATGTCACTCCGGCGGATTTTCCGGTACATGCAGATGGAATTGCCGATGACACGGACGCCCTGCAGCAGGCGATCGACAAACAGGAAGAGACGAACAGTGAGGGCGTGGTGTTGATTCCGTCAGGTCAATATCGCCTGACGAAGACGCTCTATGTCTGGCCGGGAATCCGCCTGATCGGTTATGGCCCGACGCGCCCGGTGTTTCTGGTCGCGCCGCATTCTGCATATTTCCAGAACGGCCCGGCGTACATGGTCTTCTTCGCCGGCGACCGCCCATCGCGGGCCAAAGCTGCGGGCGAGCCGTTCAGGATTGAAGACGCCAATCCCGGAACGTTCTATTCCGCCATGAGTAATATCGATATCGAAATTCAGGATGGAAACCCGGGAGCTGTGGGAGTGCGCGCGCGCTATGCGCAGCACTGCTACCTGGCGCACATGGACTTTCACATCGGCTCAGGGCTTGCGGGGATTCATGACGGAGGCAACGTCGCACAGGATGTGCGCTTCTTCGGCGGCCAGTATGGGATCTGGACGCGTAAGCCGTCTCCGGGATGGCAATTCACCGTAATCGATGCGACATTTGAAGGGCAGAGCGTGGCGGCGATTCGCGAACACGAGGCCGGCCTGACGCTTGTGCGCCCGCAGTTCAGAAATGTTCCAACAGCAGTTGCCATTGACCCTGATTATTCTGATGAGCTGTGGGTGAAGGACGCGCGGCTCGATAACATAAGCGGGTCGGCCTTCGTAATCAGCAACGAGAAGAATGCCCACACCGAAATCAACATGGAAGGCGTGATCTGCCGCAACGTTCCGGTCTTTGCTTCCTATCGCGGGAGCGGAAGACAAGTTGCCGGCAAAGGCGCGCTCTATGAGGTTAAGACCTTCTCGCACGGCCTGCATTTCGACGACATCGGAGACACCCCGTCCATTCGCGATGTATTTACGGCATCGGCGCTTGAGAAGATGCCGCCTCCACTTCCTCCGGACATTCCTGACCTGCCCCCGATGAATACGTGGGTGAATATCCGCAGCCTGGGCGCGAAAGGCGATGGAGTAACAGACGATACCGAAGTGCTGCGGAAGGCAATTGATGAACATCGCACCATCTACTTTCCTGCCGGTCAGTATCTCGTTACCGACACGATTGAGCTGAAGCCCGACACGGTGCTGATCGGCCTGCATCCCAGCATCACGCGCATTGTGATTGCCGACAATACGCCTGCATTTCAGGGTGTCGGCGAGGCCAGGCCGATGATTGAAGCGCCGCAGGGCGGCACAAACATTGTTACGGGTATCGGACTTTATACCAACGGCATCAATCCGCGGGCGGTCGCAGCCAAATGGATGGCCGGCGCCAATTCCATGATGAACGATGTGCGCTTTCTCGGCGGGCATGGCACGTCCGACCTGGATCCGGCGCACACAGCAGACCGCCGCTCGTGGAGCATCTATAACAACACGCATACCGCTGACTCAAACATCAAGCGCAAATGGAACGCGCAGTACCCCAGCCTGTGGGTGACTAACGGCGGGGGCGGAACCTTCCTCGATATCTGGACGCCAAGCACCTTCGCACAGGCCGGAATGTATATATCGAATACTTCTACCCCCGGGCGAGTGTATGAACTGTCCAGCGAACACCATGTTCGCAACGAGGTGATGCTGCGCAATGCTTCGAACTGGAGCATCTATGCGCTGCAAACGGAGGAGGAGAGCGGCGAGAGCGCATTTGCGTTGCCAATCGATGTGCAGGACTCGAGCAACATCACGTTTGCAAACTATCATTCGTATCGCGTTGTCAGCACTTATCAGCCGTTTTCCTACGCCGCAAAGGTGACTGCATCGAAGAATATCCACTTCCGCAATTTCCATTGCTACAGCGACAGCAAGGCTTCCTTTGACAACGGTCTTTATGACCAGACACGCGATATCGAGATCAGGGATCGCGAATTTTCGTGGCTCGATATCTCCGGCGATGCGCCTGGCGCAGCTGTGGCGAAGCCGCACGCCGTGCTCGAGGCCGAAGCGAACATTACGATGCTGGCAGGCGGATTCTTCAATATATCGGGCGGTGCGGTCTCACCCTCCGGCGACCCTTACTTTATCGAGGCGCGGTGGAACACCATTTATCGCTGGAACGCAGGCACACATTATCTGCAAACGGTCCGCGAAAATCCGCTTCAGCCGGTGAACCTGGCATTCGATGAGTCTGGAGATTTGCTGGTAGTTTCCTACGCAGGAAAGTCGACCGTGTATTCGTTCAAACCCGACTCCGGCGATGAGAGCATCACGATTCTGCAGCCTGAACCGCAGACGCCGCGCCCAGGGATGACGGCGGTGCTTCCGGTGGATTACTGGCGAAACGAGAACGATTTTCCGATGGCGATCGCCGCCCCACGCCCGTGGCAATTCGTTTCTCCTGACCAGAGCATTTTCATTCCGGTGAAGCAGGACTTCATCAACGACGATCTTTATTACGGGATCAGGATGCAGGATGTAGTTCGCGCCTTCGGTCTCGTTCCTGTAACGGCCGGGCAGCCATTTTATGTGTCGGATGAGTCGGAAGAAAAGACCTGGAAAATCAATGTCGGCCAGGATGGATCGATCTCGGCGCCAACGCTCTTTGCCGAGCAGGGCGGCGAAGGAGTAGCAGTGGATACCGAGGGAAATGTCTACCTCGCCGCTGGCCAAATCTTCGTCTACAACCCATCCGGCGAATGGATCGATACGATCGACGTTCCGGAGCGGCCGATCCAGCTTCTGTTTGGCGGCAGCGATCGGAAGACGCTCTACATCCTGTCGCACACCACCCTGTATTCAGTCAGAACGCGCTATCGCGGACGTTGAGTTCCCGGCGGGCTCAGGAGGCCGCCTGAGTCACGGCCTCCGAGCCACAGCAGCGCGTTCTCGAAGAAGAGGTTCTGCTGCGGGTTAGTGAAAATCTTGTCGCCGTGGCCCACGTTTGTGTAGAGCATCTTGTATTTTGTGTTCGTCCACGTCACCGGAATATCGCCGCCCGCGAGGGTGTCCTTGAAGCCGATGGGATAGTTCGACGGAGCCAGGGTCATCAGCACTTTGATGTTCGGCTCTTTTCGCGGATCGGGATTCCAGCTGTACCATTCGTTGGCGGGCGATAGAAACGTTGCCGGCAGGCCCTTCACCGCCGGATGCGACGGATCGTCGATGGTCAACTCGGCAGGCAGCGGAGGCCAACTGTTCCCATAGAAAACAGTTCCGAGAAAATCGGCGAACCACGGCCAGACTTCGCGGTTATCCATCCAGCCTGCGATGTGGAAGCCCAACCATCCGCCGCCGTGCTCCATGTAGTCCTGAAAAGCTGCACGCTGAGGGGGAGTGGAGGGACCGTCGTCTAGCCAGAGAACGACCTGATACTGCTTCAGCGTCGCGGGGTTCAGGTCGTTCCAGTTCGATGTCGTCTCAAAGTCGAACTGATCGCGCTGCGCCATGGCCTTGAAGAACGGCATAGCCTGCATGGCGAAGTCCACGTGGTCTTGTTCAACGTGAGTGGAATAGAACGCCAAAACACGGAAGGGCTTGTTCTGCCCAAAGACCGCAGTTGCGGCGAAGGCAAAGGCCGCTACGAAGCACAGAGATCGCATGAACCGGGCCATGGTCGAGTCTTCTTCGACGGGAGCAAATCGCATGCCGCCTGCTTTCTAACGTTTGCTAATATAGTGCAAACGAGGCATGATTCACAACATGAATCTCTCCGTTCGCATCCGCCAGCGGATTTCCTCCTGCCCGGGCATCCGCATGGTTTCATTTGCCGGCGCTCTATTGGCGATCGCGCTCGTTTCGGCAGCACCTTGCGGGGCGCAGAGTGATCATTCCGCGCCGCAGGGGCGGCTCATCACCAGCCATGGCGTCGAGGTGAATCCTGTTACGCACAAAGTGTATGCAGTGAACGAAGGTGCGGGCATGGTGGCGGTAATCGATGAACGAACAGGCGCAACGAAATTGGTGAAAGTGGGCGATGGGCCGATTGCGCTGGCTGTTAATTCGAAGACGAACAGAATTTACGTCGTCAATACCGACAGCGGAAACATCAGTGTGATAGACGGCGCAGGCGATGCGGTGATTGCGACCGTGAAGGGCGGTTCGCATCCCTACACGATTGCGCTGGACGAGGTCACGAACAAGGTTTATGCAACCAACACGTACAGCGATTTCGTCGCTGTTATCGATGGGGCCACAAACTCGGTCCAGCCCCTGAGCGTTGGCAGCGCAGACGGAATCGCCGTCGACCCTCGCACCAATACGATCTTTCTTACCACCTACGAAGACCCCTGGATCCGGATCGTCAACGGTACGACGGGCACCATGACGAAGGTAAAAGTAGGACCGCATATCTGGGGGATCGCCTTTGACCAGGAGTTGAACACCTTGTACCTGGCGCACACCGGAACCGCGGACGTGACCGCTCTGAATGAGAACACACTCAATGTGACCAAAATCTCTGTTGGTGCGATTCCGTGCGCTGTTGCCGTGAATCCTCTCACCCAGCGCCTGTATGCCGTAAATTACGGCGATCAGACGCTGAGCGTGATCGATGCACGAACGAGCGAGGTGCTGGCAACGCTGCCGGTGGGCAAGCATCCGCAGGCTGTCGCGGTCGATGCGGTGCATAACCGCGTGTATGTAGCCAACGTCCACGGCAACAGTGTTACGGCGATCGATGGCGCCAAAAATGCCGTGATCGGAGCATACAACGCGGGTAACAACCCCTACGCGTTGGCGATAGATCCCGAGGGCATCCATCTCTACGCTGCCAATTACGGAGAAACACCGGTTACCTCCGTGCCAGTGTCGCAGTAACAAGGGGGCCCGGTTTCCGCACATTGGCTGCTTTGAGTGCGTGCCGAACCCGCAGAGACCAGGAGTTCCGATCCGGCCCAATAGAATCAAATTCTCACCGGAACCGACTATGTGAAGGGGGCCATCAGCCAGTTCCCCTCACGGCATCGCATTCCGCCCAAAGAACTCCCAGGCCTCCGCATTCACCCGCTTCGAATCCTCTTCATAGAAATGCCGATGGTTCGGAATCACGGTCAGCTGCACCGGAAATCCGTGCGCGGCGAAGGCATCACGCGTCGCCTTCACCGTCGGCACCGGAAACAACGGGTCCTCGTCGCCCACCCACAGCGCCACCGGCGTCTTCCGCTGCGCGTACCGGAACAGCTTTTCATTGTCATCCAGCGACCCCGCATGCGCACCAACCGCGGCGAAATATCCCGAATCAAGCAGCGCCAGCGCCAGCGCATAATTCGCGCCGCCCGAATGTCCAAACAGATAAATGCGCTTTGGATCAACGGCATGCCGCGCCGCAACCTGCTCGACCACCGCATGCAGAAACGCCGCAGAATCCACCTGCGAATTCCAAACGTCGCTGTGCAGCGAGTTCGGCGCGACCAAAATAAATTTCTCCTGCGTAGCCAGCCCGCGCCACGCATTGGTCATTTCCGATCCATCGTGATCGGAACCATGCAACAGCACCACCACCGGCAAAGCAGCCGCATCGGCCGCGCTCGGAATCAGGCAAAAGTAAGCCCGCTGCACGCCGTTATAAGTGAACGTCAGCCGCTCAACCGGATCCGCCGGCGCCACCCGTCGTCCACGCGCAGGCGCAGCCATCATCAGCGCCGCGGCCACAACCATGGCCTGCCACACCACAAACCGGCCATCCCGCAAGCCCCTCATCGCTCGACGTTCTCCTCCGGCGGTACAAACGACCTGCGCCTATTAAACGGGAAGGCGCCGGCCTAATTCCATCGGAATCGCGCTATCTGAGGCCGCATACTCTAAACTCATCCCAGCCACTCATCTCACCCTGAGGCCTCAATGCGTCTCCACACCGCGCCGCTGCTCCTTATCACCGCGCTCACCGCAGCCGCGCAACAACCCGCTCCCGTTTCCGCCTCCGCCCAGTTCCAGGCAATACAGTCTCGCCTCCGCGCCTCCCACGCCGCCAGCGACTGGCTCGCCAACCTCGCCGCCGCACAGGATCAGCAGGCCCTCCTCAACGACGATCCCGCCGCGCTCCTTGAAGTCGCCCGTGCCGAGGTCCACATCCGCGACGTGCACCTCAACGGCGACATCGCCGCCATCCGCGAACTCCAGCAGTTCGTCCGCATGGGCCAGTCCACCGACTTCATCGAGAAGACCCCCGACTTCGCTACCCTCCGCAACCGCCCCGAATACGCCGACCTCCAGCGCGACATGGCCGCCAACCGCGCGCCCATCGCGCTCGCCGCCACGGCCCTCGTACTCCCCGACGCCAACCTGCTGGCCGAAGATATTGACGTCGACACCGCCCGCCATCGCTTCCTCATCACCAGCGTCCGCGAACACAAAATCGTCGCCGTCTCCGTTACAAATTCCGCCAGCGGGCCCGCTGCCATCACGGACTTCGCCCCGGCCCCCGACCCGTGGCCCATCGTAGCCATCAAAATCGATCGCACCCGCAGCCGCGTCTGGGCCACCGAATCCGCCATGCAGGGCCTCAGCTTCTCGCCCAAATCCGACTGGGGCCGCACCGCCGTCCTTTGCTACGACCTCCGCACCGGCAAGCTGCTCCGCCGCGTCGAAGGCCCTCACGGCAGCGCCTTCGGCGACATGCTCCTCCTGCCCAACGGCGACGTCATCGTCAGTGACGGCGACGGTGGCGGCCTCTACCGGCTTGCCTCCAACCCCGCCTCACCCGACCATCTCGATCGCATCGACCACGGCGAATTCATCTCCCCGCAAACTCCCGCGCTCGCCCCCGACGGCCACCGCCTCTTCGTCCCCGACTACGAACGAGGCCTCGCCATCCTCGACCTCACCACTCAAAAAGTCAGCTGGCTCGCGCCCCAGGGCCGCTTCGCCCTCAACGGCATCGACGGCCTCTATTGCAATCGCAACCAGCTCATCGCCGTCCAAAACGGCACCTCGCCGGAGCGCGTCATCCTCTTCACCCTCGACGCGCCGCTCGCCACCATCGTCTCCGAAAAAATCATCGAGCGCGCCACGCCCACGCTGGGCGACCCAACCCACGGCGTCCTCATTGGCCGCGACTTCTACTACATCGCCAACTCCGGCTGGGACATCCTCGATGCCCACGGCAACATCAACCCCGGCGCCAAACCCTCGCAGCCCCGCATCATGCGCGCAACGGTGCCCGGCCCTCAGCCATCCACAGGTTCCAGTCCCAGGCAGTAAAGTCATCCCTACCGATGATCACCGCCAGCCAACGCCCCGCGCTACGCCGCATCCTCGGCCTCGGCTTTGGTCTCGCCGTCATCTTCGGGGGTACCGTCGGCGTCGGCATCCTGCGCATGCCCGGCATCATCGCCGCCCAGCTCGGCAGCTTCTGGCCCATCCTCCTTGTGTGGACCGCTGGAGGCCTCTACGCCCTGCTCGGCGCTCTTTCCATCGCTGAACTCGGCACCGCGCTGCCTCAGGCCGGCGGATTCACCATCTACGCCAAACGCGCCTTCGGTCCCGTCACCGGATTCGCCGCAGGCTGGGCCGACTGGCTCAATAACTGCGCCGTCATTGCCTACGGAGCCGTTGCCGCCGCCGAATATCTCGCCGGAATCTTCCCCCGTGCCGCGTCCCGCGAATCCTGGCTTGCTCTCACCCTGCTCCTGCTCTTCACCGCGCTCCACTGGATGGGTCTCCGGCTCAGCAGCACCGTGCAGCAACTCACCAGCGCCGTCACCATCATCACCTTTCTCCTGCTCGCCGCCGCTTGTTTTCTGCATCCCGCAGAGCCCGGCACCGCAGCGCTTCCCATCCTGCGCCACGCCGGATTCTTTTGGGCATTAGTTCCCATCGTCGCCGCACTCCGCGCCATCGTCGTCACCTACGACGGATGGTACGAAGCCATCTACTTCACTGAGGAAGATACCGACACGGCGCGTCACTTACCCCGCGCCATGATCGGCGGGGTCCTCATCGTCCTCGCTCTTTATCTCCTCATGAACCTCGCCTTCCTCCACGTCCTCTCCATCCCCGCGCTGGCCGCCTCCACGCTCCCCGCCGCGGACGCTGCCCGCCTCGTCATCGCCCACGGCAGCGGCACCTTCATCACCGTCCTCGCGCTGCTCACCCTGCTCAGCCTCATCAACGCCGTCCTCCTGGGAGCGCCGCGCATCCTCCTCGCCATCGCCCGCGACGGCATCCTCGGCGCCCGCGCCACACAAGTTGCCCCCAGCGGAACGCCGCGCCCCGCGCTCCTCATCACCGCAGCTACCGCGGCCCTCTTCATCCTCAGCGGAAAGTTTGAGGACATCATCGCCGTCGCCGCCATCCTCGTCGCCGCTCTCTACTGCGTCAATTACATCGCCGTCATCGTTCTCCGCATCCGCGAGCCGCAACTGCCGCGCCCCTTCCGCGCGTGGGGATATCCCTTCACCACCTTCGCCGTCCTCACCGGATCCTTCCTCTTCCTCATCGCCGCCTCCCACGACGATCCATCCAGCACCCTCCGCGCCGCCATCCTGCTCGCCGTAGCCATTCCCGCATATCGGTTCTTGCGCAGGCGTCAACGCGTTACCACACTCAGCTAGATTCATCGACGCCACACTCGCAACGCAGCGTTGGTTAATAGAAAAAAGATGTCATCCCGAGCGGAGCGCCGCCACAAAAGCCTCCAGCGAGTACAGCTCCAATCCGGCGCGCAGTCGAGGGACCCCCCCGAAGGGGAATCGGTCGCGAAGCGGCCGGGAAGATAGCCGGCACGGTCACACTGAAGGAAAGCTCGAAGTCGAACCAATCATCCGAACCTGTGAAACCATCAACCAAAAGGGAATTACGCACCTTGAAAGACACTTTCAACCATGCAATCGTCCGCACACCCGGCGCCAACTTCGCCGACGGACTCACCACCGTCTCTCTCGGCACGCCCGACTTCGCCACCGTGCTCCAGCAGCACGCAGCGTACTGCGAAGCGCTCGAAGAGTGCGGCCTCACCCTCACCACGCTGCCCGCCGACCTCCACCACCCCGACTCCACCTTCGTCGAAGACACCGCTGTCCTCACTGAAGACCTGGCCGTTCTCACCCGTCCAGGAGCGCACCCCCGCGCTGGTGAAGTCGAATCCATCCGTAGCACCATCGCCGCCTTCTACCCCAAGCCGCATCAGATCAAAGCGCCCGGCACTCTCGACGGCGGCGACATCTGCGAGGCTGGCAGTCACTTCTTCATCGGCGTCTCCCACCGCACGAATCCGGAAGGCGCGCGCCAGCTCGCCGCCCTCCTCGCACCCCACGGCTATACCTCGTCCATCATCGATGTCCGTGGCATGACCACCATCCTCCATCTCAAAAGCGGCATCGCCTGCATCGGCGACAACACCCTCGTCGTCATGGAAGAAATGGCCGCCAACGAGCAATTCTGTAACTACCAGCGCATCGTCGTCCCGGCACGCGACACCTACGCCGCCAACTGCGTCCGCGTCAACGACCGCGTCCTCATCGCCGCCGGATTCCCGCAACTGGCCGCCGACCTCACCCAGCGCGGATTCCATCCCTTAGTCCTCGATATGTCCGAGTTTCAAAAGATGGACGGCGGGTTGAGCTGCCTGTCGCTTCGCTTCCTCTATTCCTGACGGAAGATCAAATCGCTTTGGCATATCTGCGTAAAAGCGCAGTGCTCAACGCTCACCGTGTTATACAGTGATCGGGAAATCCCAATGGCCCACGAAGATCTCAACCAGCTCCTCCATGCACTCGTCCAGATGGCTCAGCACTTGCTCCCGAAGCAGGGAGAATTTCTCCCATTCGCCGCAACCATATCCTCGGACGGAAAAGTTGATTATGCCGGGGCCTACACCGGCGAGGATTTTCCCGGCGCGCAACCTCTCCTCGAAATGCTGAGAGCTGTCCTCCGTCAAAGCGCTGCAGACCAAACCATTCGAGCCGCCGGAATTTGCTACGACGGCCTGACCATCCCTCCTGGACAAAGCGAAAAGACGGACTCTATCTGTTGCAGCCTTGAGCATCGCAACGGCGAGAGCGTCAGTGTATTTGTCCCTTATCGCAAGGATCGCGCCGGCCAATTCATCTACGGAGAAATATTCGCGTCGCATCGCACACCCGAGTTTTTCCTGCCCGTCGGTTAGCCCGCCAAAACTTCCTGCATCCCCTCACCTCCCTGCCTTCGTATAAGTCAATAGAAGGCAGAGGTTCTCCTGGGCGTCCCTGAGTACACCTTCCGCAACCTGATGCTGGAACACCAGTCCATGGTCTTCAGCATCGCGCTCCGCATCCTCAACGACCGCTTCCTCGCCGAAGAGGCCGCCCAGGATGTCTTCCTGGAGCTGCACGCGCACATCGACGAACTCGAGTCAGCCGGCCATATCGTCCACTGGCTCCGCCGATGTACCGTGCACCGCTCCATCGATCGGGTCCGCCAGCGCGACCGGCGTCCCGAAGTGGCCATGAATTCCGAGGATCTGCCCGAGCCGGCGACCGAGCCTTCTCCCGCAGATCCATTCCTCAGCCGCCAGCTCCGGCAACTGGTGGCCTCGCTTCCCGCTACGCCGCGCGCCATCATGACGCTGCGTTACCAGGAAGACCGAACGCCGGAAGAAATCGCGGAGCTGCTCGCCATGCCCGTCGCCACCGTGAAGAGTCACCTGCGACGCACCCTGCGCCTCCTCCGCGAAAAACTAACGCGCGTGCTGCGATGAAAGGTTTTCGATGATCGACACCAACGCCGAATTCGAACAGGCCCTCTACGCCGCCTTTGCCCGCGAAGCCGCTCCGGCCACCCTCATCCCCGCCGTCGAACGCCGCCTCCGCGAAGTCGCCATCCCCAACACCTTCATTCCCACCTTCGCCGGCCTCCACGTCCGCACCCAGTCGCGCTACACCAGCCTCATCTCGCTGGGAGCGCACGCCGCCATCTTCTCCCTCCTCTTCCTCTTCGCGCTCAATCAATGGCACGCGCGCCAGCTCCAGAAGAAAATGCTCGCCACCAGCGTCGAAGTTCCCTTCATCCCCGCAGCGCCCTTCAAAGACGCCATGGGAGGAGGCGGCGGAGGAGGCGATCACTCCGCCGTCGAAGCCTCCAAAGGCCGCCTCCCGCAAATGACCAAAACGCAGCTCGCGCCCCCGCAACTCCTCAAGCTCGATAACCCGAAGCTCCCCGTCACGCCGAGCATCGTGATGCCGCAGCCCATCCAGCTGCCCGACGCAGCCAACATGCCCAACATCGGCGTCCCGCAATCCAGTCAGGTTGCGCTCGCCTCCCAGGGCAGCGGCGCCGGCTCAGGATTCGGCACCGGTTCCGGCGGCGGCATCGGCTCAGGCCGCGGCAACGGGGTCGGCACCGGCGAAGGCGGAGGCTACGGCGGCGGACTCATGAAAGTCGGCGGCGGCGTTTCTTCGCCCATCCTTATCTACTCTCCCGATCCCGAATTCTCCGACGAAGCCCGACGCGCCAAATATCAGGGCCTCTGCCTCGTCGCCCTCGTCGTCGACGCGCAGGGCAATCCCCAGCAAGTCCACGTCGCCCGCCCCCTCGGCATGGGCCTCGACGAAAAAGCCATCGAAGCCGTCCGTCAATACAAATTCAAACCCGCGCTCTACAAAGGCAAACCCGTAGCCGTAGCCATCAACATCGAAGTCAACTTCCGCATCTACTGAAAAAATGTCATTCGAAAAAAGAATGTCATCCCGAGCGAAGCGCCGCAACAAGAATGTCCAGCGAACACGACACTCAATCGGCGCGCAGCCGAGGGACCCCCCGTAGCTGGCGCCGCTCTCCCGGCCACAAATCTCATCAGCGAGGGGAATCGGTCGCGAAGCGGCCGAGAAGATCATCAGCGCGGAAACGGTGACTCAGCCTCAACACGATCCTTCCGAACATCACCCAGATCTGCGGTAGCATAGTCCATCGCAAATATGGACCGCCGCCGCATCGCCGTCACCGCGCTCCTGCTCGCAGCGCCCTTCACCGCGTTCCTCGCAAGAACGCCCATAGTCCACGGGGCAGCGAAGCCGCTCGCCTGGAATCAACAAGCCGCCGCCCACTACCTCGACGACCGCGAAGTCTGGTGGCAAGCCTGGCCCCGCGCCCAAAAAGATCACGGCACCGTCTGCATCTCCTGCCACACCGTCGTCCCCTACGCCATGGCGCGGCCCGCTCTCCGCCTCGACGAATCCGCCATCCCCGCGCCCGAACAAGCCATGCTCGCGAGCGTTGAGAAGCGCGTCACCGGCTGGTCCAACATGGCGCCCTTCTACCCCGACGAAAAATACGGCCCCGGCAAAGCCGCCGAATCGCGCGCCACTGAGGCCATCCTCAACACCGTCATCCTCGCCAGCTTCGACGCCGCGCAGGGTCATCTCCGCCCCGTCACCCAAACCGCAATCAACAATGCCTGGGCGCTCCAGGAATCCTCCGGCCCCCTCGCCGGCGCGTGGAAATGGCAGGACTTCCACCTCGGCCCCTGGGAATCCACTGAGTCCGGCTACCAGGGCGCAGCGCTCTTTATGGTGGAAGCCCTCAACCTCCCCAACAACTTCGCAGCCCAGCCCAACACCCGCGTCCACCTCGATCGCCTCCGCGACTACCTCAGCCGCCAGTACGCCGCGCAGCCGCTGGTCAACCAGCTCTACGTCCTGTGGGCCTCCGCACGCGATCCAAAACTCCTCACCCGCGCCCAGCGCGAATCCCTGCTCGCCGCGCTGCGCACCCTCCAACAGCCCGACGGTGGTTTCCGCCTCGGCGCCCTCGACCAGCGCGAACGCGTCGACCATTCCCCGGCGCCTACCGCCAGCGACGGCTACGCCACCGGCCTCGCCGCCCTCGCCCTCGAATCCTCCGGAACCTCGCGCCGCGACCCCACGCTCCGCCGCAGCCTCACCTGGCTCACCGCCCATCAGCAACCCGACGGCGCCTGGACAGCCGCCTCCCTCAACAAACAGCGCGACCCCTCGAGCGACCCCGCCCTCTTCATGACCGACGCCGCCACCGCCTACGCCGTCCTCGCCCTGGAACGCCAGCCGTAGGCCGTAACGAACCCCAAATAATGCCCCAACGAATCCAAACAACAATGATGAATTGTCATCCCGAGCGAAGCGCCGCCACGGAAGTGTCCGGCGAGCGCTGACCTTCACCGGCGCGCAGTCGAGGGACCCCCGAAGGGGAATCGGTCGCAGAGCGGCCGACAAAATGCCCGCGCGGTGAAAGGAGAATTCAATCTGACGGGAGACCCTGCCCCCCAAACGCAGAAAAGGCCCGAAGCGCAAGCCTCAGGCCCTCTTCAACAGCAAATCCCCGCGCTACTTCTTCCGCTCCAGCGCCCACGCCGCCGCGCACATCGCCCCCAGAATGAACAGGGACAAGC